>ERZ809152.40-NODE-40-length-85691-cov-9.957354_pt1 | contig 85691 bp, 62 predicted proteins | sample MGYA00520518_ERZ809152 | MGnify/ENA primary metagenome ERZ809152 (study PRJEB31570, sample SAMEA3212996) | Homo sapiens | biome: human-gut; feature: human gut; material: fecal | place: Sweden | collected 2011 ...
CAATGATATAAGTATCGTAAGGTAACGCACCTTTGCTGTCGTCTGGTTCAGAAGTCCCAAACCATACACCGTCCTCGCTGGTCTTGCCTGCGTTTGTATTGTGCTTATGGGAAGCCCAGTCAGCAGAAGTGGAGAATTGCCCGTTATCATCAGTTACTACAACATGACTTTCCCCAGTCGTCTTGCTTGTGATCCTAAAAGGAACATCAGCAAGACGCTTGTGTGTGCCTGCACCGATTTTTACACCCTCAATATCTCCACGCTTAATCTGATTATAGATAGAATGGGCTTTGTCGGTTAAGTCCACGATTTTTCCATTTTCTGTGATTGTAAAATCAATCGGTTTTGCACCGTCAGTTAAGTAACCGTTGGGAGCTTCACTTTCAACGATACGGAATTTTCCATAAGGTAAGAGGTCAGCAGAAGTAGAAGCGACACCCTCAATATCGGTACGAATTGTCTTTACCACTTCATTTTTCTTGTATAGCTTGCCCTCAACCAAAACAGAATTATCATTTAAGGAAATGATGTCAAAAGCAGTATCTTTCAAGGTTGCACTTCCTTGTGGCTTCATATCGCCCGTTTCTAAATCTCGCTTCTGAATTTTCACACCGCCACGGATAACCTTGTCTGATACGGAAAACTGGTTTCTTCCAGATAATACGGCAAGGTCGTCGTCCTCGGTAATCTGTGTTACATATAAGCCCTTTATCTGTTCGGACTTATCGCCAGCCTGCATATATGCACCCTCTAACAAGTAGCCGTTTGGAGCTTTTGTTTCTTCTATGGTTAGTGTCCCAAGTGGAAGAACGGCTTTTCCGTCTTGTATATAGAAGCTGTCGCCAGACACCTTGTATGCGTCCGCTAATTTTGTGATGTAATGAGTTGTCCCGTAGCTGTCTGTTTCAGCGATTGTCTTTGTAACCCATGTTCGAGTAGCTTCGGCAGGGAGATTGTCTTTGTTATAGAAGCCAGCATAATACTTCCATGTAAATTCCGCACCTGCTAAAGAAGCGTTCCCTTGCGGATTGTCTTTCTGTGTTTCCATATCAATCTTGAAAAGCTCAATCAAAGTGTCCGTTACTTTTGGTGTATCAGATACGTCCAAAGTTGATGTTTCGCCAGCTTTGATTGTTAATGGATAGATAGTCTTATCCACTTTATATCCTGCTGGTGCGGATAATTCCTTGATATAGACTGTGCCAGCCGTTACCTCTGCAACGTCTGTATTTCCGTTTTTATCAGTCGTAAGGGTGGCAAGCTGTTTCGTGCAGTCCTTATCAGAAAATACCCCGTAGGTTGCACCAGCGACAGAGTAATTCCCGTTACCGTCTGTAATGCTGGTATTACTGGAAGTCTTTTGCAGTTTCGCATTTCCGACATTCAGCTTCGCCCAGAATTGTCCCAATTCCTGCCCCTCGCCAGAGTAGATATAACCGCCACATTCATAGCGTCCTTTATTTTCTTTGACAAAGGCTTTTGCACCAGAGAAAACTTCGTCCTGCGTTGCCTTTGGAATTTCATCATAAGAAGCTCGCACGTTATCACATTGCCAGCCAAGATGTACGCTCAATCTCTGCCAGACTACACATTGTTCCAACAGATAGACTTGCTTGTAGTTCAATCCCTTGTGAGCTTCGCCATACTGCTTGACATACTCTAAGGATAACGCCACATCTGAAATCTGGTCGGCACTCATGCGTGAGCTTGCGTCAGCTCTGGTCTTGTAGCCGTTCTTAAAATCTGTATTGATGTCAATACAATAGGCAGTTTCGCCCTCGACTTTCATATAGCCCTCATTGAATGTCGAACCGATAGAACCGTCATTCATTACTTTTTCAATGATACCGACACGCTCCGCACTTTCCGTCCAGTATTGCTTGCTTTCTGCATGGACGGGTGTAGTCGGTAAAGCAGTAACGACAGTTGCAAGAGCTAAGAAGCCCGTACACAATCGTTTCCATGTCTTTTTCATAAATCTAATGCTCCTTTCATTTTGGGTATAAAAATAGACGCTCATTTCTGAACGTCTACATTATTGAAAGGCTTGTCCTCTCACACATATTCTATTTTAATAGGTACAACAGTTGCCTTTCTCCTTGTATTTTCGTTGTTTTCATCACTTGCGTTATCTACAACCCCCATGTCCGGCGTCAAGCATGATTGAGTACGGCAAAGTAATATCCTCCTGAATTTTTTATCTGATCTATATAAAATATGCGCTCAGATAAGTAATGTTACAAAATGGATCAATCCCGGAATGTGCCTTTTGGTACTTTCGGGATTGATCCATTTTGTGCTTTGTTTATAAAAATCCGCCGTCAATGCCTATAATCTGTGCGGTGAGATAGGCGGGACTTTCGGCAAGGGCAAGGACTGTCCTTGCAACTTCTTCACAAGTTCCGAATCTGCCGGCGGGAATTTCTTCGCAAAGCATATTTTTTTCTTCTTCATTTAAGCGGGAGTTCATATCTGTGTCAATGACGCCGCAGGCAACGGCGTTTACCGAAATGCCGCTTGGCGCAAGCTCTTTTGCCAAAGCTTTTGTCAGGCCGTGGAGTCCTGATTTGGAAGCGGAATAAGCGGCTTCACAGGAAGCGCCCGCCGTTCCCCACATGGAAGAAATATTGATGATTTTCCCGCATTTTTCAGATACCATATGAGGGATAGCTTCTCTGCAGCAGTAAAATGCAGAAGAAAGGTTTGTGTCGATCAGATTTTTCCATTCCGAGTCGGAAAGATCGCTTAATAAGCCGAAATGGGAAATTCCGGCATTGTTGACGAGGACATCAACGCCTTGGCAGACTTTTTTTATTTTGCAAAATATGCTGCGGACAACGTCGGGATCGCTTACATCGCCGGGGAGAGCTGTGCAGCCGCCGCCGGAAGCAAGAATTTCATGTTCGGTTTCAGCCAGTTGTTCGACTGAGTTTTTACAATTTATAAATACATGATAACCGTTTTTGGCAAAGGCGACGGCGCAGGCGCGCCCTATTCCTCTGGAAGATCCGGTGATAAGGACATATTTTTTCTTCATTGTTTTCGTACCTTTCAAAATAATTGATTGTCAGAGAACAGTATATCAGGAAAAATTAAGAGGCGCAAATGAGGAAAAGCTGAACGTCGTAATTGTCTTGTACTTAGATTACGGTTGTGCTAAAATTTATAAATAAATTTATCGAGAAAAGTGAATTGTGCGAAAATTAAGAAAGCGGAGGATGCGGTATGATAAATGAGGCGATCGAATTTGCGGCAAAGGCACACGAGGGACAGTTGAGAAAAGGTACGAAGAAACCTTATATTGTTCATCCGATAGAGGTGTCAGAGATTGTATCGGCAATGACAGATGATGAAGAAGTGATATGTGCGGCGGTGCTGCATGATACGATTGAAGACTGCAGGGGGATTACAAAAGACGTTTTGAAGCTCCGTTTCGGAGACAGAGTTGCAGAGCTTGTAGCGCAGGAAAGTGAGGATAAGACGCTTAGCTGGAAAGAACGCAAGAGCGCGACGATCGCCAGATTAAAAGACGCACAAAGAGAAGTACAGTTGATCGGTCTTGCAGATAAGCTCTCAAATATGCGGGATATCGACAGAGATTATCCGGTTGTAGGAGAGAAGTTATGGGAGCGTTTTCGGATGAAAAGCAAAGCGGCGTTGGAGTGGTATTATAAAGGGGTTCGGGACGCTTTAAAAGAAAACTTTTCCGAAGAGGAAGAGTATAAAGAGTATTGCGGTTTGATCGAGAAAAATTTCGGATCGTCTGAGATAGACATGTCATGGGACAAGCAGGATGTCTGACGCGACAGAGATCTGTTTGCTCAGATATAAATGAATACAAATAACTATAAATAACCGGGCAGAATGCAGATAAATATTTGTGTTCTGTCCGGTTATTATATTTAATTCGGTCAAAATAAGTCAAAAAAGATTATATTTGTGCAAATTCAACGAAAATAAAATGAAAACTATGTGAATTATTATGATTGAATTTGACTGAATATGATTATATAATGACATCAAGAAAACAAAAAGACGCAAAAAGAAAAGGAGGAATGGAGATGATCTATACAGTTACATTTAATCCGTCCTTGGATTATATCGTTTCTGTAAATGATTTTCAGCTTGGACTTACGAACCGGACGGATTCGGAATTGATCCTTCCCGGAGGAAAGGGAATCAATGTATCGACAATTTTAATGAATCTCGGAATTGACAGTACAGCGTTTGGATTTGCGGCAGGATTTACGGGAGAAGAGATTATCAGAGAAGTAGAAGCGATGGGAATCCGTTCTGATTTTATTAAGATCGACAGTGGGATTTCACGGATCAATCTGAAACTGAAAAATATTGACGGTACGGAAATTAACGGTTCAGGGCCGGAAATAAGCGAAGAGAAGATCGAAGAACTATTGAGGAAACTGGATATTTTGGGAGAGGGAGATATTCTTGTTCTTGCGGGAAGCATTCCGGCATCGATGCCGGCGGACATGTACAGTACGATCATGGAACGGCTTCAGCATAAAAATGTAACGTTTATTGTAGACGCTACAAAGGATTTGCTTATTAATGTATTAAAATACAAGCCGTTTTTGATCAAGCCGAATAATCATGAACTGGGAGAATTGTTCGATGTCAAACTGACGACAAGAGAAGAGGTGATTCCTTACGGGAAAAAACTTCAAAAGCAGGGCGCGAGAAACGTTCTGATCTCTATGGCAGGTGAAGGCGCGGTACTCGTAGCGGAAGACGGCAGTGTGTATGAAGCTCCGGCGCCAAAAGGAACTTTGGTAAATGCAGTAGGTGCAGGCGACTCCATGGTTGCCGGATTTACGGCAGGATGGATCGAGAAGAAAGATTACAGACACGCATTTTATATGGGGGTATCCGCAGGAAGTGCAAGTGCATTTTCTGAATATCTTGCAACAAAAGAAGAAATCATGGATCTGTACGAAAAGGTTTCAAAATGAATAAAAACGAACTGTGTACAGTAAAGATGTAAGCAGAAAAGAAAAGTAAACAGAAACAAACAGAAGTAAACAGTAATAAATAGAAACAAACAGAACTAAATAGAAACAAACAGAGTTAGACAGAAACAAACAGAGCCAAACATAAGCAAACAGAATCAAACATAAATAAACAGAAGCAAATAAGCAAAAAAATAAACGGAAGAAAACGAAGATGAACAGGAGGTTTTGAGAATGAGGATCACAGATCTGCTTGATAAAAGGAGTATTTCGTTGAGCGAGACTCCGAAAACGAAAAGTGAAGCGCTTGACAGGATTATTGATCTTATGGTTGCAAGCGGAAAGATCAACGACCGTGAAGCATACAGAGAACAAGTATACGCAAGAGAAGAAGAAAGCACCACAGGAATCGGAGAAGGAATTGCCATTCCTCATGGAAAATGTGATGCGGTAACGAAACCGGGTCTTGCGGCAATGGTAGTAAAAGACGGAGTAGAATTCGACGCATTGGACGGACAGCCGGTTACGCTGATGTTTTTGATCGCAGCGCCGAATACGAAAGATAACGTACATTTGGACGTGTTGAGCAAGCTGTCGGTACTGATGATGGATGAAGTATTTGCCGATGCGCTGAGAAATGCAAAAAGCGCCGATGAATTTCTTGATATTATCGATAAGGCAGATGCGGAGCAGGGCGATATTGACGAGCGTCTTGCAGATATGAACGAAGCTTCTGCAAACGGATTTAAAATTCTTGCCGTAACGTCCTGTCCGACAGGAATTGCCCATACTTATATGGCGGCGGAAGGTATTGAGAAAGCGGCGAAGGAAAAAGATTGTTTCGTGAAGATCGAGACGAGAGGCTCGGGCGGAGCGAAAAACGTTCTTACAGAGAAAGAGATCAAAGAAGCGGACTGTATTATCGTAGCGGCAGACGCGCAAGTTCCGATGGATCGTTTTGACGGAAAGAAAGTGATCATCTGTCAGGTATCAGACGGAATCAGTAAAGCGCCTCAGCTTATCGATCAGGCAATGTCCGGCAACGTTCCTGTATATCACAGCGGAAACGAAACGTCCTCTTCGACAGCGGTGTCTTCGTCAGGAAAATCAGGAGGAATCGGACATAAAATTTATACACAGCTTATGAACGGCGTTTCTCATATGCTTCCGTTTGTAGTAGGAGGAGGAATCCTGATCGCGATCGCATTTTTGATCGACGGTTTAAGTATCGACCTTAATTCTCTTCCGGCGGATGAAAGAGCGGCTTTTGGTACGATCACGCCGGCTGCGGCTTTGTTTAAACAGATCGGAGGAGTTGCGTTTGGATTTATGCTTCCGGTGCTTGCGGGCTACATCGCGATGGCGATCGGAGATCGTCCGGCGCTTGCAGTCGGATTTGTAGGCGGAATGATCGCAGCAGGCGGAAAATCAGGATTCTTAGGAGCGCTTGTAGCAGGATTTGCGGCAGGATACATTATCGTAGGTCTGAAAAAAGTGTGCGGCAAGCTGCCCGAAGCAGTCGAGAAAATCGCGCCTGTATTATTGTATCCGGTATTTGGTATTTTGATCATGGGATTACTGATGACGTTTGCGGTCGAACCGGTTATGGGAGGCATCAACACCGCTTTGAATGCGGGACTTTCCAGCATGAGCGGAACGAGCAAGATTCTTCTCGGAATGATCGTCGGAGGAATGATGTCGATCGATATGGGAGGTCCGTTTAATAAGGCGGCATATGTGTTCGGCACTGCGTCCATCGCGGCGGGAAATTATGACATTATGGCGGCGGTTATGGTCGGAGGAATGACGGCGCCGTGCGCGATCGCGCTTGCGACAATGCTCTTTAAAAACAAATTTACAAAAGAACAAAGAGACGCAGGTCCGACAAACTTTATTATGGGTCTTGCTTTCATTACAGAAGGAGCGATCCCGTTCGCTGCATCTGATCCCCTTCATGTGCTCCCGGCCTGTATCGCAGGATCGGCGGTTGCAGGAGCGCTTTCCATGGCGTTTAACTGTACGCTGATGGCGCCGCACGGCGGAATCTTCGTATTCCCGGTTGTAGGAAATCCGCTTCAATATCTGATCGCGCTTGTTGCGGGAACAGTTGTGTCGGCATTGCTGCTCGGAGTATTGAAAAAGAAAGCTTAAAAAGTATAAAAATATAAAGAATAAAAAACTGTTTGTCCTCAGCGGGAAACAGAAAAATAAGAAAAAGCAAAAAAACAAGAAAAAGTGAAGCGTATAAAGTGAAAAAATGATAGAATAGTGTCAAATAGTAAATACGAGGGTCATCAAAAAATATAGATTGAAAGATGACCCTCGTATTGGAAAAAGATAAAGAACATATAGTATAGTTTATTATATGCACAGAGGGCATTATGTTAACAGAGCAAAGGTTTGAACGGATATTAGAACGGCTGAAAGTAAAGAAAAGTATTACAGTAGCTGAAATTACAGAAGATCTCGGAATTTCGGAATCCACGGCAAGGAGGGATATTACTGCGCTTGATAAGGCGGGGAAGCTGACGAAAGTGTTTGGCGGAGCGGTTGCTGCCGAGCATACTTATGAGATGAAAGAACCGACAGTGGCACAAAAAGTGAACGTCAGGAAAGAGGAAAAGATCAAAATCGCACAATATGCGGCAGATATGATCGGAGACAATGATTTTGTTTATCTTGATGCGGGAACGTCAGTCGGCTATATGGTAGAATTTTTGGCGAAGAAACGGGCGGCGTTTGTAACGAACGCAGTCGCACACGCGCAGCGTCTGGCGGCTCAGGGAAATCGTGTTTTACTTATAGGCGGTGAACTGAAAAGTTCGACTGAGGCTGTTGTCGGAGCGCAGGCAATAGAACTTTTAAGAAAATATCATTTCACAAAAGGATTTTTCGGAACAAACGGTATTACGAAAGAGGAAGGGTTTACGACTCCGGACGTAGGAGAAGCGCAGGTGAAACAAACGGCGGTACAACAGTGTCAAAAGTCGTATATTCTTGCCGACAGTACAAAGTTCGGCAATATAAGCGCCGTGACGTTTGCTCCCTTTTCCGGCAGTGTGATACTGACGGAAGAAACAGTAGACGGATATAAAGAAAATGAACGGCTGATCGTGTGCAGATAAGACGATTCTAAGAGCCGGTCATACAGAAAAAATCAACAGACGTCAAATCAGAGATGAGATGTCTGTTGATTTTTTAATTTTTTACGGAAGCAGGTATCCGTACATTACAATGAAGTGGCAGATGCTTCCGCCCATAACGAAGAGGTGGAAGATCTCGTGGCTTCCGAAGTTTTTATGTTTGTTATTGAAAATCGGTACTTTCAATGCATAAATAATACCGCCGACTGTGTAGATAATACCTCCTGCAAGCAACCATCCGAAAGCGGCCAAAGGCATATTGCGGAAAATCTGTGCAAATGCAAGGACACACGTCCATCCCATTCCGATATAAAGAACGGAAGAAACCCATTTCGGACAAAATACCCAAAAAGCTTTGATCAGTATACCTGTCAATGCGAGAGTCCATACAACAGCAAGTAAAATGATCCGCATACGGCCTTCTAAGACAAGTAAGCAGACAGGCGTGTAACTTCCTGCTATCAGGACGGAGATCATCATATGGTCGATCTTTTTTAAGACAGTGTTTCCCTTTTCGGAAATGTCAAATGTGTGGTAAGTTGTGCTTGCCGCATATAATAAGATCAGACTTGCGGCATAAACGGACATGGAGATCAGGTAAACCGGATCAGGCTGCGCCGCGGCTTTTATAAGCAGAGGGAAAGCGGCGATAAGCGCCATGATCATTCCGATAAAATGAGTGATGGCGCTGCCGGGCTCCTTTATATAAAATTTCCCCCGAAGTTCATTCAAAGAGGCGGATTTCCCGGAATTATAACCGGTTTTTTTATAACCGGCGGCAGAATAGCTGTTCCCTGCGTAATTTTGTATATGAAGCGTAGGATGTTTTTTTATAAAGGTTGATTTTTTAGCAATGGCATGAGTATTTCCCATAATAATATGCACCTCCGAATTAGTTAAACGCAACATGTAGTTTTTGAAACTACATTAAGTATATGCATATATTACACCATCAATTCATGGAAATCAACCACAAATTTAAAAAGTTGCTTTAGGAAGATAAAACTATTTTTAACAACTTAGTATGAAAAGATCAAAGTTAAAATGACATCCGTAATAAATAAAGAATTTAAGATTACGCAGAAAACGGTTTGTGTCTTTTTTGATAATTTTGAAAAATAATTTGTCCAGTTCGGGGCGAGGTAGTAAATAAACGCACATCCGAGTAACGCAAATGCGGCAGATCCTCCGAGATAAATTCTGCCGTTAATGTTCAGAAAGAATTCGCTGAAATCCCAAAGTTTGTATCCTGAAAAAAGTTCAACCGTAAAACTGAAAATATATTGCAGGAATGAAAACACAATGAAATTCAGGAAAAATACAAAAACCGGTTTTTTGAGCAGGCGTTTTGATGCTTTCAGAATAATGATTCCGTAAATGCCGTAAAGGGGCAGCCACGGGCCGAACAGCAGATGGATGTCGGCCACAGTTCCGTCGCGCATAAGGTGTATGAGCATTTCCATGATCCATCCGAAACAGGATGCGGCATGAAAGAGGAAGATGCAGGACAAAATATCGTAATTCCGAAATACACGGGCGGAAGGTTTTACTGTCTTTGGCTGAACGGAGAAGAGAAAGACAGGGTATTGTTCCGGTTCAAAATAGGAAGTCTTCGTATACGGTCCCTGGGAATCGTCATAAAGAGCTTTGCTGATAAGCAGTTCGTCTTCGGAAGGAACATGTTCCAAATAAGAATCGCTTAGCATTTCATAGCGCGGCGACCGCGAGAGGACATAGTCTCTGCGAAGCGACGCATAAAGTTCAGCCTTACATCCCGTAATATATGGATTGACAAATATGAAGTCAAGAATACCGAGTGTTAAGATTGATAAGATCTTCCATCCTAAGAAAGAGCAGTCCAGCAGAAACACACGCCATTTGTTTTTATTCATGAGCTGTTTGGATAAAAAGAAGGCGTCTTTTCGGCTTATTTTTGGATTTTCGGCGAGTATGTACGGGATCATGGCATATTCATAATGTTTTATGATCCCTCCTGCGATCGTGAAATTCCAAAGAAACTGAAATACAGATCTGCAGAACATGACCCACACAGGGGCGGCTATACACCGAAGTTTATATAAGAAGAAAATCTTTGAGATAGAAGTTCTTTTGTATTTGCGTACTTCAAGAAAAAACCGCATTTCTCCGATGATAAGCACATAGTTCACAAACAGTTGATAGAGAAATGTTATACACAGTCCTATTATAAGAAATACAAAAGATGTGCCTAACGGTTCTGTAAAAAATGCATTGACTGTTCTAAGGACATTAAAAAATATGGATATGCCGGCGGAACATAGATCGATCACAAAAGAAAATACATGAAATACAGTATTTTGTAAAAGTTTTGGAAAAGCGTTCCCGCCTAAGATCAGACCGAGTGTTTCGGCAAACGCTTCGGAATTCGTAATGCTAAGAGAAAATGCGGCGTCTGTATAGGCAGGACCGGAAAGTTTCTGCAGATTTAAAAATGTTGTGGAAACAGGGTATGCTGTCGTAAGCAAAGAGATAATGAAACAGACGGAAACCATCCTTGTATACGCCGGTTTCATGCATGATTTAGAAGATTTTTTTAATGTTTTTTGTTTCCACATAATGATAGTCCCCCTCTAAAGTTATAACAATATCGGCAGTCTGCCTGATTGGTTTGAAAAAAGTGTTTTAAGGATGGAGTGCTTCATGTTCGCGACGAATCTCGTTGAAGCAGTCAAGAGCATTCCATTTGCTGTTAGTTGCAGTCAGGACGGCTTTATACGGGAACGGGCCGGCTCCGCTTTTGCGAAGGGCTGCCAGAACCTGATCGAGACGGCTGCTGCTTAAAGAAGAGAAGAGAAACATTGTATCCGGAAGTTCCTCTCCGGCGTAATTTCCTTCGACAGGAGAGATATCTTTCATGCCGGCAAGATATCCGAGCGGCTGATTGTACTGTTCCGGTTTGATAAGCTGTATGCGGATATGCAGAGGCAGCAGGGCAGAACGGATTTTCAGCAGTTGTTCTTTTGCCGGTGGATTAAATAGTAAGATCATTTCTTTCATGTGTGAAATCCTTTCATTTTATATAAATATATTTTTATTTGTTTTACTGATGTTATTGTATCGCATAAACTGGAAAAAAGAAAGAGAAATGGATTGCGGCTTTGTGCATGGTGGAACTGTTCGTTCATATAATAAATTAAGAAGAGCGTAAAATGGCGGTGAGGCGGTATGCGGATCTGTGAACTGAAGGAAAAAGAAGTGATCAATGTATGCAGCGGAAGGCGTCTCGGCTGTATCGCAGATGTGGAGATCAACATATGTACAGGAGAAATCGAGGCGATCGTAATACCCGGACCGGGGAAAATATGCGGATTTTTCGGGACAGATTGTGAATATGTGATTCCCTTTTCCTGCATAAAAAAGATCGGTCCAGATATCGTGCTTGTGGAGATTAAAGAAGAAAAATTTTTGCAAAAATTTTAAAGCGTGTGGTATAATAATTGCGCATATAGAAAATGGAAAGAGAAAGGCGGAAATGCTCATGAGATGTCCATATTGTGGAAATCCGGATACGAGAGTGATTGATTCTCGTCCTGCAGAAGATAAAAACTCGATCAGAAGAAGACGTTCGTGTGATGAATGCGGCAGAAGATTTACGACATACGAAAAAGTAGAGACGATTCCGCTCATTGTTATAAAAAAAGATAATAACAGAGAGCAGTATGAACGGTCTAAGATTGAACAAGGTGTATTGAGCGCATGTTATAAACGCCCTGTTCCCGCAGAAGCAATCCAGAAAACGATCGATGCGGTCGAACTTGAGATTTTTAATCGTGAGGAGAAAGAAATCCCGAGCAGTGAGATCGGGGAAATCGTTATGGAAAAACTAAAAGAGCTTGATCCGGTAGCATATGTACGCTTTGCCTCTGTGTACAGAGAGTTTAAAGATGCGGGCACATTTATGGACGAGCTTAAGAAGTTTTTGCAGTAGATAAAATTATGAGAACATATAAATTGACGATTGCCTATGACGGGACAAACTATCAAGGCTGGCAGAGGCAGTCAGATACAGATCGGACGATACAGGGGATTTTGGAAGAGACGCTGGAAAACTGCACAGGATATCAGGTGCAGATCGACGGCTCCGGGAGAACCGATGCCGGAGTTCATGCAAGCGGCCAGACTGCGAGCGTTGTTTTGCCGGGAAAAGTGGATACGGCTTTGTTTACGGAAAAAATGAACGGGTGTCTTCCGCCTGATATACGCATCCTTGATGTGGAGCTTGTGAAGAACGGATTTCATGCCCGGAAAAGTGCGGTAGGGAAAGTTTATGAATATCGGATCGATACGGGGATCAAACAAGATGTATTTACACGGAAGTACAGCGGTCATTTTCCGGGAGAACCGGATCTTGCAAGGATGAGGGAGGCGGCCGGATATTTGACAGGCACACATTTTTTTGCGGGGTATACGGATAAAAAAGATAACAGATCTGTCAGACGTACGATTTACTCGATTATGATCAGAGATGAAAGAAAAGACTTTTTGCCGTGCGGAAAATCCGATCAGATCGGGAATGGAAACTGTATTGTCATTCGATATGACGGAACGGGATTTTTGTATCATATGGTGAGAATATTGACAGGAACTTTACTTGAAGTCGGGATGCGGGAACGTACCGCCGAAAGTGTGAAAGAGGCGCTTTTGACAGGAGACAGATCAAAAGCGGGGTTTCTGGCTCCGGCAGGCGGACTTTTTTTGAGAGAAGTACGGTATGAATGAGAAGAGAGGGACAGGTAGTGAAAGCATCTGTCCTTTTATGCTTTACCCGGAAACAGGTTCTATCAGAGTGATATTAATATTATGTGAGAGAGGTGGATGATAATGAAATTTGTTTCGTGGAATGTAAATGGAATAAGAGCGTGTGTGCAAAAAGGTTTTTTGGATTTTTTCACTGAGGCAGATGCGGATATTTTCTGCATACAGGAATCAAAGATGCAAGAAGGGCAGTTGGAACTCGATTTGCCGGGATATCATCAGTATTGGAATTATGCGGTGAAAAAAGGATATTCGGGAACGGCGGTGTTTACGAAAAAGGAACCGTTGTCTGTAACTTACGGTATCGGAATCGAAGAACATGATCAGGAAGGCAGAGTGATCACATGCGAATTTGAAGATTTCTACTTTGTTACGGTATATACGCCCAATTCGCAAAATGAATTGGCGAGACTTGATTACCGCATGAGATGGGAAGATGATTTTCGTATGTACCTGAAAAAACTGGAAGAAAAAAAGCCGGTCATCGTAACCGGAGATATGAATGTGGCGCACAAGGAAATTGATCTGAAGAATCCAAAGACAAATCGAAAAAATGCCGGATTTACAGATGAGGAGAGAGGAAAGTTTACCGAACTTCTTGACGCGGGATTTATTGATACGTTTCGGTATTTTTATCCCGATCGGGAAGGAATTTATTCCTGGTGGTCGTATCGCTTCAGCGCAAGAGCAAAAAATGCCGGATGGCGGATCGATTATTTCTGTGTTTCGGAAAGTTTGAAAGAGCGTCTGAAAGATGCGAAGATTTTGACAGATGTGATGGGATCGGATCATTGTCCTATTGAGCTGGATATGGATTGAATATAATATGGGAGGTTGTTTGAAATGACAAAGATTGATATTATTTCGGGCTTTTTAGGAGCTGGAAAAACAACGCTTATTAAAAAACTGCTTTCGGAGGCGTTTGCGGGAGAACAGGTTGTTCTTATCGAAAATGAGTTTGGAGAGATCGGGATTGACGGCGGATTTTTAAAAGAATCAGGAATCGAGATCAGGGAAATGAATTCGGGTTGTATATGTTGTTCTCTTGTCGGAGATTTCGGCAAATCTTTGAGAGAAGTTGTGGATACTTATCATCCGGATCGTATTTTGATAGAACCGTCGGGGGTCGGAAAATTATCAGACGTCATAAAGGCGGTTCAAGACGTACAAAGTGAGATCGACGCTAAGTTAAATAGTTTTACGACTGTTGTGGATGTGACGAAATGCAGAATTTACAGAAAAAATTTCGGTGAATTTTTCAGTAATCAGATAGAATATGCGGGCGCGGTTATTTTGAGCAGGACAGATAAGGCAAAACCGGAAAAGATCGAAGAAAGTATTGCTATTTTAAGAGAATTGAATCCGAAGGCGCCGTTTATTACTACGCCTTTGGAACAACTTGCGGGAAGTAAAATTTTGGAAACGATGGAATCCGTCAGATCAATGGAGGAGGAACTTCTTGCGGAGGTTGTCTGCCCGGAGTGCGGTCATCACCACGGAGCGCATCATCATGACCATGGAGAGGATGAGCATCATCACGAACATCACCATCATGACCACGGAGAGTGCGAGCATCATCACGAACATCACCATCATGACCACGGAGAGTGCGAGCATCACCACGACCACCATCATCATGACAACGGAGAGGACGGGCATCACCACGACCACCATCATCATGACTGTGGATGTGGTCATGATCATGCCGGTCACCACCATGCAGACGAAGTGTTTACGAGCTGGGGGCGTGAGACGATCCATGTGTATTCGGAAGAACAGGTCGGGGAGATTTTAAAGAGTCTTGAAAATGAAGAAGAGTATGGCGATATCCTTCGAGCAAAAGGAATGGTCAAAGGAGAAGACGGAACATGGATCTACTTTGACATGGTTCCGGGAGAATATGAAGTGCGTACCGGAGCGCCGGAATACACGGGACGTATTTGTGTGATCGGAGCAAAGATAAATGAAGAAAAACTGGAAAAACTGTTCGGCCTTTAATCGGCGAACATACAAAGGAAACGAATGAAAGAGCGAGAACCGGAAAATATGGAATGAAAAAATAAGGAGGGAAAAATAAAACATGAATGAACCGGATGTAATGGTTTATTTGATGACGGGATTTTTAGACAGTGGAAAGACCGGATTTTTAAAATTTACATTGAAGCAGGATTATTTTCAGATCGATGGAAAAACATTGCTCATTCTTTGCGAAGATGGAGAAGATGAGTATGATGCGATGGAAATGTTAAGATACGGCGTTGTAATAGAGCGGCTGGAAGACAGAGAAGAACTGACAGAGGAGTATTTGGCGGAATTAGATCGAAAGCACGAGCCTGATCGAGTTGTCATTGAATATAACGGAATGTGGAAGGTCAGTGATTTTGAAAATATGAAGCTTCCTAAGGGCTGGGGGATCGAGCAGAAGATCACAACAGTGGACGCAAGCACATTTCAGACATATCTGACTAATTTAAAACCGCTCTTTGTAGAAATGGTAAGAGGCGCCGAGATGGTTCTTTTTAACCGCTGTGAAGATATTAAGCCTCTGGCGGGATACAGGAGAAGCGTCAAAGTAGTCAGCCCTCAGGCGGAAGTTATATTTGAAGATGAACAAGGAGAAGTGGAAAATATTTTTGAAGATGACGTGCCGTATGATCTGGATGCGCCTGTAATCGAGATTCCGAGAGAAGATTATGGTATCTGGTATGTGGATATGATGGAAAATCCCGCCCGATATCGTGGAAAAGTTATTGAAATCACAGCGAAGGTGTTGAAACCTTCCGGATTTCCGTCAAAAGTGTTTCTTCCGGGGCGGATGGCGATGACATGTTGTGCGGATGATACGACATTTCTGGGATATGTATGCAGAAGTGCGTACGCTCCGAAATTAAAAGCAGGACAATGGGTAAAAGTACGGGCGAAAGTACGGTTTGCGAATGTATCGGTTTATCGCGGAGAAGGGCCTGTTCTCGAAGCGGAACATATCGAGGCGGCAGAACCGATAGAAGAACTTGTCTATTTTAATTAGAGATGAAATGAGTATTGAAAAGACGAAAAGAAGACCGGCAGAAGAGTCGGACTGGATTTGAAGAAAAAAAGAGGAACGCGAGAGAAAAGGAGAAAACCTATGAAATTTACAAAAATGCAGGGCATAGGAAATGATTATGTTTATGTGAACTGTTTGCAGGAAACGATAGAAAATCCATCGGAACTGGCAAAGAAGATCAGTGATCGGCATTACGGAGTCGGTTCGGACGGGCTTATTATGATCAATCCATCTGATAAAGCCGATTTTGAAATGGAGATGTATAATGCGGACGGTTCTCGTGGAGAAATGTGCGGAAACGGGATTCGCTGCGTGGCGAAATATGTATATGATTACGGCTTAACAGATAAAACAAGTATTTCTGTAGAGACATTGGCAGGGATCAAATATCTTGATCTGACTGTAGAAGACGGGAAAGTTGTCCTTGTCAAAGTTGATATGGGAAAACCGATGCTGCGTCCGGAAGAAGTGCCTGTTGTTTCGGAAAAGGAAGAAGTGATAGATGAACCGATTACCGTGGATGGACAGGAATATAGGATGACATGTGTTTCTATGGGAAATCCTCATGCAGTCGTATTTATAGATCAAGATGTAAAAGAATTTCCGCTTGAAACAGTCGGAGTAAAATTTGAAAATCATGAAAGGTTTCCAAAGAGGGTGAATACGGAGTTTGTAAATGTTCTTGACCGTCATACGGCGCAGATGCGCGTGTGGGAGCGGGGATCGGGAGAGACGCTGGCGTGCGGAACCGGAGCATGCGCAGTCGCCGTTGCCTGTGCGTTGAACGGATTGACGGAAGATGAGGTGACAGTAAAACTGCTTGGCGGAGATTTGCAGATCAAGTGGGACAGAGAAAAGAATACGGTATATATGACAGGCCCTGCGGAAGTTGTATTTGACGGGGAGTGGAAGTAGCTTCTTTGTTGACAGATTTTAAGGCTGCCGCTTTGACTGATATGATGCCCCCCATATAGGACAATGATGTATAAAAGTCCGATATGGGGGTATTTTTATGTCCGGAAAAACTGAGATAATTTTTACTTTCCCTTTTTTTTGATTATTTTTTTGATAAGCAGTATGAGCAAAAAATAAATTACGCATACTACAATTCCCGAAGCGCAGCTCCATGAAGTGAGTACATACCAAAGGCCTTTTACTCTCTCGATTTGATAAGCGGCTATTTCTCCTCGTTCAAGAACAGTAAACCCTAATATAGCGATCGGAATGCATGCACCTAAAATGAATGCTATAACCGCTCCCAAGACTGTCAGTATTTTTTGATAAAATCTTACCTTTTTTAATGGATTGATCTTTAGGTCAACGTTGGTGTTTTGAATGTCTAGCTGTGTTTTCATTGCGGCCATCTTTTTTTGGCACTCTCTGCACTCGGTTAAATGTTTATCAATATCTTTTTTCGTTTGTTCCGATAATATATCATCTTGATATAGTGGTAACAGGTCGGAAACGATGTAGCATGGAAGTCTTTTATTCATCTTTTAAAATCTCCTTTACAATTTTTTGTTTTCCTCTAAAAAAAGTTACTCTTGTCCAATTTTCTGTTTTGCCGATTATTTCTCCGATTTCGGCAAAAGACAAGTTGCTGACTAATCTTAGATACATGACCTCTCGTATCGGTTCATTCATGTTGTGTATCAACTGTAAGATTTCTTTTTGTTCCCATTGAACGTTTACTTCTTTTTCATCCGCTATTTCCTGAATATGATCATTTGTAGATAAGATTTCTTGACGTTTTCTTAAATCTTTCAACCAAACATTTTTCGCGATTCCGCATAACCAGGTTAATATGGAACTATTCCCCTTAAACCGATCGATGCATTGGACAGCTTGAAAGAAAGTTTCTTGAGTAAGTTCTTCTGCAATATCTTCATTATTCGTCTTGCTCAATAAAAACAAAAAGACTTTTCTTGAATACATCTCGTATATTTCTTCGATCACTTGTGCTTTCAACCTCCTTCTGCCAGTTAGTGCCGAATTCTTTCATTTTGTTACAATTATCTTAGTAAAAAAGTAAATAAAAAAGATTATCCAAACATGCAGCTTCCAATTTAAGAATCTGACATGCATCGGATAACCTTAACGAAATTCAATCAGCTTTTACATTATGAAAAATAAAAAATCCTCCATAAAATGGAGGATGAATCGGAGTGACAGGATTCGAACCTGCGGCCTCTACGTCCCGAACGTAGCGCTCTACCAAGCTGAGCCACACTCCGATAAAATAAGGAATTTGTTTATTACAAATTCCAAGCTACGGAAAAGGGACTTGAACCCCTACTAACAGAGTCAGAGTCTGCTGTGCTGCCAATTACACCATTCCGCATTGTACCGTTTTGTGTTGTTTTTTGTTGTTTCCCGTAAGCAACATGGTTATTATATCAGACTCTAAAAAAAAATCAAGTGTTTAAAAAAAAAAAATGAAAAAATGAAAAAATTGTAACAATTCAGCACGCGCCATTCGCAAAACCGCACCACGTGCTTATTGTGGCTGACGCCACTGTTTTACTCATAAATGGGCGCTTAGCGCATACAGATGTCCGTTAGCAAAAACATGCAGACATGTTTTGTGCTTCCCGTACACTGTATGGCTGAACTGTTACAAAAAATTGAAAATTAAGAAAACGGTACATGGAAAAGCTTCCGATGCACCGTTTTTTAAGTTAGTTAAATCCGATCAGGCGTCTTGCAACGCTGTATGCAAGAGAAGATACTTTACGTCCGGATCTTCCCGGGAGATTCATCGTCTGTCCGAGTATACCGTAGCGGATCTTCATATAAGTTTTGTAATCTTTTCGTTTTAAGTAGCTCCACAGTTCTTTCTTTTTAGTTAAGTTCTCCGGTTTTTTAGAACGGATACATAAAATGGATGAAACAGTCATCATGATCGCAAGATAATTAACCATATATTTTCGCAGTTTTTTACTTGAGATCATCCGCAGTTCATACATGGAGATCATTGTCTTGGTTACAAATAATTGCTGATCTATCCTTCCGATCATGATTTTTTCGTTGACGGACTGATCTTCCCGCCCGATAAAATAGCGGTAGAAATCGACATTCAGGTAATAAAGGGTGCGTACATGCGGAAGCGGATAATACACGTAAATATTATCAACATAAAAAGTGTGCTTCGGTAATTTTAACTGGCACAGTTTCAGCATCTCTGTCCGATAAAGAACGGAGTGCATCAAAATATATTGGTCGAGCCGGAAATGTCCGATCTCATCCCAGTGAAAAATCGTATTTTCGGGAAGCACATTGTCATAGCGGATCACTTTTTTATGTTCCATGCCGACTTTTTCGTAAACATAGTTTGAGATTACCATATCGACAAGTGTGTCTTCTTTCACAAATGTTTTTACTGTTTCAAGAATTTTAAACAGAGAGCTTTCGTCAACCCAGTCGTCGCTGTCTACTACTTTAAAATATTTTCCTGTGGCATGAGAAAGTCCGCAGTTGACTGCATCGCCGTGTCCTCCGTTTTCTTTTTGGATCGCCTTGACGATCGTCGGATATTGAGCTTCGTACCGTTCGGCGATTTCCTGCGTTCCGTCTTTTGAACCATCGTTGACGATAAGAATTTCGACATCTTCTCCTCCGATAAGGATTGAGTTGATCGCTTTTTCCATATAGGCTTCTGAGTTATAACAAGGAATTGCAAATGAAATGTATTTCATATCATACCTCCTGATTTTATCTGTCATGTTGTCTAAGGTGTAGTATACATTAGTTATTCTATATTGTAAAATTCAATTTTTTCATATATAGTAAAAGTGTTTTTATAATAGCGAAAAGCTAAAGGCCGGGATTATCCGAAATCTTGGCAGATGCTTACAATCCCGGAATGTGATTTTTGAACTTTCGGTGATTAAAATAAGGAGGAAGAGATGAAAAAAAATGTGATCGTAGGACAGTCGGGCGGACCGACGGCAGTTATCAACGCAAGCTTATACGGAGTTGTCAATGAAGCGTTGAACAGAAAAGATTCTTTTGGTGCAGTGTTCGGCATGATTAACGGAATCGAAGGGTTTGCCGAAGGCCGGGTCATGGATATGGAAGAATTGAAGCGCTCGGGAGAACTGGAATTAGTAAAGACAACGCCCGGTTCATATCTTGGCTCTTGCAGATATAAATTACCGAAAGATCTAAACGACGAAGTATATCCGAAATTATTTGAAAGATTTAAGGAATATGACATCGGTTATTTCTTTTATATCGGAGGAAATGATTCGATGGATACAGTGAGCAAACTGTCGCGTTATGCGGAGATGGTCGGAAGCGATATTTGCTTTCTGGGTATACCGAAAACGATCGATAACGACCTTGTCAATACAGATCATACGCCGGGGTTTGGAAGCGCGGCAAAATATGTGGCTTCAACCGTGCGGGAGATTGCAGTTGACGCATCGGTATATGATAATAAAAAATCAGTGACAATCGTCGAGATCATGGGGCGTCATGCGGGATGGCTTACAGCGGCAAGCGCATTGGCACGAAAATTTGAAGGAGATAATCCGGTTCTGATCTATTTGCCGGAAGTGGCGTTTGATACAGAACGGTTTATACAGGATGTGAGCGCGTCTCTTGAAAAAGTGTCAAATGTGATCGTTTGTATCTCGGAAGGAATTAACGATGGCAAAGGAACGTTTATTTGTGAACTTGCAAGCGAGGTAGGAGTGGATACTTTCGGGCATAAAATGCTGACCGGATCAGGAAAATATTTGGAAAACCTGATAAAAGACCGTCTCGGCGTAAAGGTTCGTTCTGTTGAATTGAACGTAAGTCAGAGATGTTCTTCGGCAATGCTTTCTGCGACGGATTTGCAGGAGGCGGTTGATTCGGGAGCGTATGGCGTAAAATGTGCTTTGCATGGCGAAAGCGGAAAGATGATCGCCTTTGTGAGAGCGGACGGTGAAGAATATAAACTTAGTTACGAGGCAAAAGATGTGAATGAAATCTGCAATCGTGAAAAAGGTGTGCCTGCCGGGTGGATCACTAAAGACGGATCAGACGTAAGTGATGAATTTATCCGTTATGCGAAACCGCTTATTCAAGGAGAAGTACAAGTTCCGCAGCAGGACGGACTTCCGCTGTTTGCATACAGGAAGTAAACGGACAGAGGAACTAAAGAAAAGGAACTAAAGAAAAGAAAATCAAGAAAAGAAAATAAATAGACGACGTAATAAAGAAAAAAGAAGATCATGGTCTTTGCCGGAGATAAAAAGGTTGGTAAAGATCATGATTTTTTATGTTGAAAGTTTCCTGAAGTACATATAATGCAAAAAATGAATGTGCTGCAGTCATAGGAGAATGAATGAGTCAAAAACTGGAAAATCTTTTAAATCTGGCTCTGGATGCCGATCAGGGAGAAAGAGAACGCTCCGAAGAGCTGGATGTTGGATATGATAAAGAAGAAAATGTGTGGGAACTGATCGTAAAATATTCGGGAACACTTGAAGCGGTCAGGCAAACGGCGCGATCGGTTACGGAACTGTTGAACGGCTATGCGGTTATTGTCATCGAGGAAGAACGGATCGGACAACTGGCTCAGCTCCCGGAAGTGGAATTTATAGAAAAACCGAAAAAGCTGTATTTTCAAACTGATGTAGGCAGGCAGGTGTCGTGCATAGATATTGTACAGGATATGCCGTTATCTTTGAGAGGAAAAGGGACTCTTATCGGAATTGTTGACAGTGGGATCGATTATGAAAATGCAGAGTTCAGAAATGAGGATGGAACAACGCGGATTGTGTCTCTTTGGGATCAGTCTGTTAATGGGAGGCCTCCGGCAGGATATTTGGCAGGAACAGAGTATACACGGGAGCAGATCGATGCGGCGTTAGCAACAGAGGACAAAGAGGTAAGGCGGCAGATGGTGAAAACATCCGATGTCAGTGGTCATGGAACAGCGGTGGCGGGAATCGCGGCAGGGAATGGCCGGGGAAGTGAGGGAAGAAGGTTTCGGGGAGCTGCGCCTGAGGCGGAACTGATCATCGTAAAGATGGGAGCCCCCAGAGAAGGCGGTTTTCCGAGAACAACAGAACTGATGCGGGGAGTAGATTATATTGTCCGTAAGGCTGTAGAATTTCGTCGTCCGGTGGCGATAAACATCAGTTTTGGCAACACATATGGATCTCATGACGGAACTTCTCTTGTAGAACGTTTTTTGAACGATATTGCGGACATGTGGAAAAATGTAATCTGCATCGGAAGCGGAAATGAGGGGGCGTCGGCAGGTCATGTGTCGGGAAAAGTGCGGCGGCAGATATCTGAGACGGTAGAACTTGCCGTTCAGCAAAGAGAACCGGCGCTGAGTATTCAAATATGGAAATCGTATGTTGACGAGATGGGAGTTTCGGTGATCAGTCCGTCGGGAAGGCAGGCAGGACCGTTTTATGAATTTTTGGGAGCTCAGCGGTATATACTCGGAGATACAGAACTTTTGATTTATTATGGAGAACCGAAGCCGTACAGCGTGAAACAGGAGATTTATCTGTCGCTTCTTCCCGGAAAACAGTATATAGAAAGCGGCGTGTGGAAAATTGTTTTAACTCCCGGCCGTATTGTGGACGGGGAGTATCAAATGTGGCTTCCGACACAGACGTCATTAAATATGGGGACAGCGTTTTTACAGCCGAACAGTATGTCGACATTGACGATTCCATCTACGGCGTCGCTTGCTGTTACCGTGGCGGCATATGATGCCCGGACATTTTCGTATGCGGATTTTTCGGGAAGAGGTCCGGCGGGGATGTACGAAGGTGAGAACGTGCTGAAACCGGATATTGCCGCACCTGGAGTGCGCGTTACAGCGCCTGTCCCGGGAGGCGGATATCAGTCTTTTAGCGGAACTTCTTTTGCTGCTCCTTTTGTGACCGGGAGCGCTGCGCTTTTGATGGAGTGGGGAATTGTCAGAGGAAACGATCCATATCTTTATGGAGAAAAAGTAAAAGCTTATTTAAGAAAAGGCGCAAAGCAGCTTGCGGGATACGAGCGATGGCCGAATGCGCTGCTTGGGTATGGGGAGGACGTTATAATAAGGTTACATTGAAGAAAGTCAGTAAAATCAAGTGTTTTCGTTCATTTTCCCAACACTGAAACGAGGCACTTTCACCATGATTTTGAAGAAAATCTGCCCGGGTTGAATTCAAAATGATGTGGAAAGGAAGATTTATAGCAATGAGGTAACATGATACACGGGGCAGAAAGTGTGTGACACGGAACAGCCCGTATCAATCGAAAGGAGTAGTGAAATATATGAAACTGACTTATACGAATGTAAATGGATACCTGATTCCGAATCTCACCTATAAATCCGGTGAACAGATGGAACAGCTTGGCAAGTATGGTTTTCTTCGCAGAGATTATCTGAAGAACCATCGAAATTCAATGTATCAAGTGATGCTTCTGCAGGATACCATTGGAGAGCATCTTATGGAAGTGGACAAGGCAGCCAGAGAGAGGGAAGAAGTGATTCTGAAACAGTTAGAAGAGAAAGAGCCTTTGCCTGATAAGGAGAAAGATCAGATGGAATGGGTGCGGGCAGCTAACCAGCACAGAGTGATTGCGGAGAAGATTATTTTGAAGGAACTGATCTATATTTAACAAAGTTAAAGTTTGTAACTGAGGATTGAACAGACGCAGGTAATTGGCTGAATTAAAAATTCATTGAAAAAAGAATAAAATATTTAGAGAAGGCGTGAGTGATAGAGATATTGCTTACGCTTTTTCTTTTGGACTGGAAAGGAAGTGAGGAGCATGGCACAGATTTTTCGTGTAGAGAGAACTAAGAATTTTACGGTAATGAGTAATCACCATTTCAAGAATAAGAATCTGACATTGAAAGCGAAAGGGCTATTGTCACTGATGTTAAGTTTGCCGGACGATTGGAATTATAACATGCAGGGGCTGACAACATTGAGCAGAGATGGAATTGATTCTGTTCGTTCTGCAATTAAGGAATTAGAGCATCATGGATATGTAGAACGTCATAGATTGCGCAATGAATATGGCTTTTATGGCGATACCGAATATATTATCCGGGAAGTTCCATTAGGAGAAGAAAATGATTAAGCGGAGAAGAGAAGTGCCTAAAGGTGGATAGTCCAATTTGGGACAATCAGGTCATAGGAAATTCCTATCTCCGGATATCAGAAAACAGGAAAACTAGATATGGAGAATCCCATATTGGAAAAACCGTCGCTATTAATAATCCATATTATCAAATATGAATTATTAAAGAACCAGTAAATAAAATATCTATCTTATCAATCACGTAAGTATTAATAGGATTGGATAAGAGAAGAAAGAACGAGGTATGATTATGAGAATGATGAAAAACAACAAAAATGAAACAATTATGGTGATCGGGATTGATCATGGTTATGGAAACATGAAAACTGCTAACAGATGTTTTCCATCCGGCGTAGCAAGATATGATAAGGAGCCTATTTTTCAGAATAATCTTCTTGTTTACAATGGAATGTATTACCAGATTGGAGAAGAACACAAGGAATTTTGTGCAGAGAAAACGCAGGATGAAGACTACTATGTGCTGACGCTGGCAGCTATTGCGAAGGAGCTTGAGGGGAAAGGAATGAACCAGGCAAGGGTGCATATTGCAGCCGGACTTCCTCTTACTTGGGTGGCTACACAGAAAGAAGATTTTCAGAAATATCTTCTTCAGAATGACAGTGTGGACTTCGTATTTCGTAACAAAGAATATCATGTGGAGTTTGCAGGAGCTGATATTTATCCGCAGGGATTTGCGGCAGCTTTTTACCGTTTACAGGATTTTAAAGGCATCAACATGTTGGCAGATATTGGAAACGGAACTATGAACATTATGTATATCAATAATTCCCGCCCATTAGAGAAAAAATGCTTTACGGAGAAATATGGAACGCACCAATGTGTGCTTGCAGTCAGGGAATCTTTGTTGAAAGAAATGGGAACGGTGGTGGATGATCTGGTAATTGAACAGGTGATCCGCACCGGAACAGCAGATATTGGAGAAAAATATTTGACGGTCATCCACAAAGCTGCCGGAGATTATACAAAAGAAATTTTTCATAAGCTGAGAGAACGGGAATATAATCAGGAATTGATGCGTCTGTATGTGGTTGGCGGTGGCAGCTGTATGATCCAGAACTTTGGCGAATATGACAAGAGTCGGGTAACAATTGTGCGTGACATCTGTGCCACAGCGAAAGGCTATGAGGCAATGACTGTGAGAAAAATCCAGCGAAATGGAGGGATGCTTGTATGAGAAAAGAACGGAAGATAATCAATACAAATATCCGCCTGAATCTCTGTGAGGAACAAGATAGACAGGCATGGGAATATTTACAGACGATGGACCGGGAGAAATATAAATCATACACCAGAGCTGTTGTTGTGGCTTTGAATGATTATTTTTCCAGAGAGTACAGGAATGCGGCAGATTCGTATTTGGAAACAAGAGAAAAGGAAGATGCGTTTTTGGAAAGGGTGGAAACAGCTATCCGGGATGGCGTAAAGGAATCTGTCCCGATGGCTATGGCGAAGAATCTGTTTGAAATGCTTGCACCGTTTGTAAAAGAAGCGGTGGGAGAAAAAAGTATGTCATATGGTACATTGACAGTGGAGAAGTCAGATGATGAGATTACAGAAGATAATCTGGATTGGGAGAAAGAAGCTGATATGGATGCAGCACTGGATTTTGCAGACAGTTTTTAGCTATCTACAAAATGAAAGCAGTCCGGCTTACTTGAAATAAATCGGACTGCTTTAAGTGGAGCTATTCTTTTTTCTAGGGTAGGGGTGTTTATCATCTGTCAGGTTCAGCAGATAATCAACGCTTGTGTTATGAAATTCAGCCAGTTTGATCAGAATGTGAGTGGGAATATCCACATCGCCACGTTCGTAGTTACTGTAAATACGCTGACTGCAGTTTAATATTTCACCCATATTCTTTTGTGTAAGATCACGATCTTCACGTAGATCACGAATTCTTTTATACATGCTTTTCACCTCTGGCATAATAATAAACTAGCGAGATATTCACTATTGAAATATAGCGAGAAATTCGCTAAACTAAATTTGTAAATGGAGGAAGGAGAATCAGAATGAAAAAGAAGGTACAAAAAGTATTAGTATGTATTTTTGAAATGGGTTTATTTTGTGGATATTTTTATATTTTATTCGTGAATCTGGTATGTGGGTTTAGCTATGGTGGTGGAATAGAAACCAGAGTACAGGCAATAAAGATTTTAAGTATTTCTTTTTTATTATCTGCAGCACTTCCTGGACTCATATGGTATCAGCATAGACGGATTCTGAAGTTGGAAAAAATGTTGGACGACATGCACGACAATTTTTAACTAGCAGAAACAAAGAAGTTAATTGGCAGAAGGTATCACTTTTAGTAAACAGAATAACAGAAAAAACAATAGCAGTAATGGCATTTCCGCTTGTGAATATCGAGGGAGTGATCAGGACTGCTATTTTTATGCTTTTTAGCAGAAAAGGAAAGTGATTTAGAAAAAGAAAAACAGAAATAGCAGAGAAGTATGACAGAAAAGCACTTGCAGATGGAAAATGTTGTAGAAGTAAGGCAAATAAAGGCATAGAGTGCCGGATACGGCACATGACTGTCCGATACTTCGCATCGGAGTGGTGTACGACCAGACTGTTTCAGAAACAGAAAATCTGTAGGAGGGGAGTTTTTCTATTTCTATTACAGTCTGTTCTTACACCACAAAACCACTGTCATCTCAATTGGGTGTTGGAAATGTAGTGGGGAATGTTATTTAGTCGGTGTTGGTTTAGTGATGGGGAGATGACAGGCAAGTTTCGCAAAGTGGCAAGTCACTCTGCACCGGAGACAGCCTTTGGGCTGTTCCTAAACTTGCCAGGGGCGCTGCCACCTTGGAACCCCGGCACGCCAATGGCGGCAACTCTGCGTTAGAAATATCCACCGGATATTTCTTCCCAGACTGCCACGGATTGGCTAAGACGTTGTCTTGCATCTACCAAAGGGGAACGCTACGCATCCCCTTATGGAATTCCCTGTTAATTTAGCTGCAACGTTGTGGTTGAGAATATGGAGCAGAAATCAAGCAAAGAGAGGAGACAAAAGCTTATGAGAAAACGAAATTATACAGTAACCATACGAATGAACAAAGCAGAATATGAGCTGCTTCAAAGTAAAGTGAAGGAATCAGGCAGAACACAGCAGGAAGTTGTGATAAAGGCAATTGCTGACTTAAAGATAGTATCGGCAGAAGAAGTAGAAGAACTGAAAAGACTGAATCAGATGTTTGCAGATCTTCTTTGTCAGCTTCGGGGATCTGCTACAAATATCAATCAGATTGCAAGGAAGTTGCATACGGATGGTTCCGTTCCGTCAGACGATGCTTTGTATTATCTCAATAAAAATATCCTCAAGTATCGAAAGGAGAGTGAAAAGATATGGCTGTTAATAAGACGATTAATAAGCGGACAAATTCACATGGAGCAATGAGAAACTGCATCGAATACGTTCTGCGTCAGGACAAAACAAGTGAACTGTTGACTTATGTAACAGGTCCGTATTGTCATGATGAGATCAATTATGATCTGGTGTACAGAACATTTTTGGAGGAAAAGAAGATATGGAATAAAGATTCTGGGAGAATGTACGCTCACAACATTATTTCCTGGCATAAGAACGAGCAGATTACTCCGGGGCAGGCCTTTGAATTTGGAAAAGAGTTTGCAGAAAAATGGTTCAGTGGATTCCAGACTTTAGTGACGGTGCATAAGGACAAGGATCATATTCATTGTCATCTGGTTACAAATTCTGTGAGCTATGAGGATGGAAAAAAGCTGCATAATACCAGACAAGATTTGGAACGCATGAAGAAACTAACGAATCAGATGTGCAGGGAACGTGGATTGTCCATTGCAGAAAAAGGAAAACATTTTGATGGAAGTCAGATTGAAAAAGGGGAAGTCATTGCATGGAGTAAGGATAAATATAATCTGTTCCGCCAGCAGGTGAAAGACAGCTTTGTGGCTGACTGTGCAATGGCGGTATTAAAGGCGTTGGAAAATTATATCAGTAAAGAAAAGTTTATAGAAAAAATGAAACAGTTTGGATGGAACGTAAACTGGACAGAGAAACGGAAGCACATCACATTTCAGAACCAGGATGGTAAGAAGGTGCGTGACAGCAATCTGTCTAAAACATTCCATCTGAATATCAGTAAGGAGGACTTAGAAAATGAATTTAATGGAAATTACGAAAGGGTACGAGCCGAAGCAGAACGAACAAACGGAGCAGATGAAGAATTTGCCGGATACTACCGACAAGTGGAAGCAGCTTGCGAAGGAGCAGGCGGCATCACTGGAGCTGGTGACGAAAGAGAGGGACGAGTTACAGGTGAGAAATCAGAAGATGAACGAGTTTATCCTGGAATTTCAGGAAAGGACACACAAGGTGAAAATGGAAAAACAGAAGCTATTCTTCGAGAATCACGAAATGCAAGACGAAATTCGGAAATTAAACGACGAAATTCATCGTTTGACAATAGAAATGTTCGAAACGCAGAAGCTGAATCAATTGCTTCAGCAGAGCAACGACGATTTGAGGAACAGAAACGGTTTGAAGAGCAGGAGAGAGCAAGAGCAGTTCGAAGAAGAAATAAAAGACGTTCGGGACCAGAACTGTAAGTTGCAGATACAGGTGAATAAATCATCTGTTGAAGCAGTGGATGAAGCACAGAAGAAACAGAAAGAAGCAGAAAAGAAAGTTAGAATAATAGAATATCAGTCTAATAAGGAACAAGAGAAAGTGAAGAAGGTGATGGGAAAAACAGATCAGGAAATTAAAAAGCTGAAAAATGAAGTGAAAGAAAAGGAAAAATTCTGGATGATAGTTTATATGATTTTGATTTTATTTGCGGTAATAAAAAATGCAATACTTCAAAAAGATTTATTTGCATGTATAACTGTTCCATTGCAGTTTGGGTGCAGGTATGTGGAGTGGATGATCCGTCCATCAGAATTAAATATTTTAGGTGAGAGAAAATATTTTTCAGCAGAATGGTCATGGTTTTTAAGAGTTATGGCTGTTTTTATTTTTCTTGGACTAGGAATAAGTGGTGAGATATTTGTGTTGAGAAAAATAGAGCGGTATCGAAAAGTATGGGATAAATATTCTACATGGATTCTGCTTATCAGTTTATCGTCGATTGTTGTATTAGGTGATGTAGTGAGAAAATATATTCCGATAAATCTTATATTGCTCTTGGGAATTATAAATATTGCTGCCATGGAAATAAAAATTTATTACCGTGACAATCAGGAATTATAGTAGAGAATGGTTTATGGTTATAAAAAACCAAATTTGATTATTGACAATCAAATCGGCAGATAGTATAGTGAATATACGGAAATTGATTGTGAATAACCAAAGGAGGAAACAGAGTTGAATGTTTCGGTTAAAGAGTTAAAAGAAAAAGAAGGCTTGAAAGTTGAAGAAATTAGTTGGAATATTTCAAATAGGATGAGAGAACTTGGAAATATATCCGTGTATGGAGGATTTTGCCTAGCGTATGTGGCGTATTTATCTTTAAAAAATAAGATAAATGATGTGTACCAGTTAATAGAATATATGGAACTGACTTTTTCAGTGGAAAGAGTCAGTTTCATAAAAGGAAATATTGAAAATTTATGGAATGTGGCAATAGAAATCGGAGAAGCATATTCGGAAGAAACACTTTTAGCAGTAGTATTGTGGTGGCCATTGCAAGGAAATAAATTTATGGGAGAATGCGAAACCCCACTGAGTGTTGTAAAGTTGGCAAATGAGATACTTCAAATTTCAAATGATAAGACAGCAGATTTCTGTAGTGGAATTGGAACATTTCTAGTGAATGCTATAGAAAGAAATCCAGAATCACAGTTTTATGGTGTAGAGATTGTAACCGAGGTCAAAGAAGTGGCAGAAATCAGAACGGAATTAATTTCTGATCAGGTGAAAATTGAGCAAAAATCAGTTCTGGACATAGATGACAATCTGATGTTTGATAAAATATTCTGTGATTATCCTTGGGGAATAAGGGCGAAAGAGAGCATTGGAAACAACGAGGAATTAGAGGTGATATATAATGTTATACCGGAAGTACAGAAAGCAGCTGCGGGAGACTGGGTATTTATTATAAATGTCATGAATCATCTCAACAAAAATGGAAAAGCGGTTGTTTCAGTGAGTAATGGAGTGACTTGGAACGGAGGAATCAATACAGTAATCCGCGAAAAATTTGTAAAAAAAGGATTTGTCGAGGCGGTGATAGCACTTCCATCCAATTTGTATTCGAATACTGGAATTGCCTGTTCATTACTGGTATTAAGCAGAAATAATAAAAATATAAGAATGATAGATGCAACGGAGATGGTCTCAGTTGGACGAAGACAGAATGTTCTTAGTGATGAAAATATTTCTAAAATTATTGAATTGCTGAATACAGATGACGATAACTCAAAGCTAGTTTTGGGTGAAGAGGTGGCAAAAAATGAATACACTCTTAATCCGTCAAGATATCTTCAAAAAGAGATGCCCATAAAAAACGGTGTAGCATTTGAATCTGTGATAAAGAACATAACAAGAGGAGCACAGATTAAAGCAACGATTTTAGATGAAATTGTATCTGATGAACCAACGAACATGCAGTATTTGATGCTGGCAAATATAAAGGATGGTATTATTAGTGATGATCTTCCTTATTTGAAAGAAATGAATCCTAAATACGAGAAATATTGTATTAAAAATGGAAGTCTCGTAATTTCCAAAAATGTATCTCCGGTAAAAATGGCAATTGCATCCGTAAAAGAAGGAAATAAGATTTTAGCGAATGGTAATCTTTATGTTATTGAGTTAGATGAAGATAAGATAAATCCTTACTTTTTGAAAGCGTATTTGGAAAGTGAAAATGGAAAAGCAGCCTTATCTAGAGTAGCAGTAGGGGCTACATTATTAAACCTGCCGGTTGAAGGATTGAAAAAAATAACAATTCCATTGCCTGACTTAAAAAGTCAGAAGATAATTGCAGATAAATATTATGCCAAGATAAATGAAATAAAAGAATTGAAATACAAATTAGAAAAGGCAACAGCAGAATTAGAACATATTTATACGGAGGAAAAATAAATGGACGAAAATAATAAATTTGATGTAGTTGGAACTAATATAGCAGAGAAAGCGACAATGATCTGGAATGTAGCAGATATGCTCCGTGGTCCATTTAAACCGCATGAATATGGATTGGTAATTTTGCCAATGACAGTAGTAAAAAGATTTCATGATTGTTTATTACCGACACATAAAGAAGTATTGGAACAGTATGAAAAGGTGAAGAATTTTGCTGTAATTGATGGATTTCTGACAAAAGCTTCCGGTTATCAATTTTATAACATCAGCAAATATACATTTGAATTTTTATTAGCTGATCCGGAAAATATCGAAGCAAATTTTCGAGATTATCTGAATGGATTTTCAGCAAATGTTCAGGATGTGCTGGCAAAGTTTGATTTTGATAACATTATCCGCAGAATGGTAGAAAGTAATACCTTGTATCTTGTCATAAAAGAATTTAATTCACAAAAAGGATATCTGGGACCAGATAAAATCAGTGCAGTAGACTGTGGATATATTTTTGAAGATTTAGTAAAACGCTTCTCCGAATCTTTTGGTGAAGAGGCCGGGGCACATTTTACCAGTAGAGATATCATCTATTTAATGACGGATTTACTTTTATCAGATGCAGATCTGAGTAAGGGTGGAAATGTAACAGTGTATGATATGGCGATGGGAACATCTCAGATGCTTAGTTGCATGGAAGAAAGAATTCAGGAGCTAAACACGGAGATTGGAGTTACCTGCTTTGGTCAGGAGTTTAATCCCTCTACATTTGCGATTGCAAAAGCGGATATGATGATTCGTGGGGGTGATCCAAATAATATGAGATTTGGAGATACCTTGTCAGAAGATCAGTTTAGCGGGTATCAGTTTCAGTATATTATTTCAAATCCACCTTTCGGAATTGACTGGAAAAGAGAAAAAACAGCAGTAGAGACAGAAGCGAAAAAAGGTGAATTGGGAAGATTTGCACCCGGACTTCCGAAGATATCTGATGGACAGCAGTTATTTGTATTAAATGGACTTTCCAAGCTGGCTCCAAATGGAAAAATGGCTATCATTCAGAATGGATCACCATTATTTTCAGGAGATGCAGGAAGTGGCCCGTCAGAGATTAGAAGATATATCCTGGAAAATGACTGGTTGGATGCGATTGTGCAGTTAGGGACAGATATGTTTATGAATACCGGTATCAGCACTTATATTTGGATTTGTTCTAAAGATAAACCAGTGCACAGAGCTGGAAAAGTGCAGTTGATTGATGCTTCGCATTGTTTTGAAGCAAGAAGAAAAAGTATCGGAACAAAAAGAAATGACATTACTGATAAATGCCGTGATTTGATTGTAAAGGCATATGGTGCATTTGAAAATGGAACGGTATATGGTGAGAAAGATGGTATTTACTGTCAGAGCAAGATTTTTGATACAGAGGAATTTGGATATCAGAAGATTGTAGTAGAACAGCCACAGAAAGATGAAAATGGCGAAATCGTATTAAAGAAGGGGAAACCAGTGGCAGATGTATCCCTGCGTGATACGGAAAATGTACCGCTGACAGAAGATATTGAGGAATATTTCAAGAGAGAAGTATTACCATATGCACCAGAAGCATGGATAGATGAAAAGAAAACGAAAAAGGGTTATGATATTCCAATGACAAGGTACTTCTATGAATATCAGGCACCGGAACCAGTGGAAGAAATCGCAGTACGCTTGCATGAATTGGAACTGGATATTCAGAGCAGTTTGGATGCTTTGTTCGGGGAGGAATGATATGAGTAGAGAGATGAAAGATTCTGGGGTTGAATGGATTGGAGAGATACCAAAGGATTGGAAGTTGCAACGTGTAAAAAATGCATTTATACGAAAAAAGACAGAAGCTCACCAAGAAGACCCTGTTGTCTTATCACTTGCACGGATGGGAGTAAAAGTACGTGATTTATCTAAAAATGAAGGACAAATTGCAGAAAGTTATTACAATTATAATCCTGTAGAATCGGGTGATTTGTTACTGAATCCAATGGATTTATATAGTGGTGCTAATTGTAGTGTTTCAATGGTTGAAGGGGTAATTAGTCCAGCGTATATCAACCTTCGTGCAAAAAATGGTTATAATTCAAGATTTTATGATTACTATTTTAAAACACAATATTGGTCGATGGCAATGTTTGCACATGGGAAAGGTGTTTCTTTTGAGAATAGATGGACATTAGGAATTGAAGAATTGTTTAACTATAAAATTCCAGTATCGTTGAAGAACGAGCAAGATAAGATTGCAGATTTCTTGGATGAAAGATGTAAAAAATTGAATTTAGCGGCGGAAAAAGTACAAATTTCTATTAAAGAATATCAAAAATTAAAGCAATCTATTATCACGCAGGCTGTGACAAATGGAATTGCACCCAGGCGATTAATGAAAGAAAGTGGTGTTGCTTGGATAGGAAAAGTTCCAGAAGATTGGAAAGTTACACAATTACGACATTGTGCAAGCATAAGATCTGGAATAACATTAGGGAAAACGTATTCAAAAGATATAGAACTGTTTGAAATGCCATACTTAAGAGTAGCAAATGTCCAGGATGGTTATGTAGATACGAATGATATTGCTGTTCTTCGAGTAAGCAAAGATGAAATAGAGAAATATAGTTTATCTGCTGGAGAAGTCCTTATGACAGAAGGTGGAGATAGGGATAAACTGGGACGCGGGTGTGTTTGGGATGGACGAATTACTCCATGCCTGCATCAGAATCATATTTTTGCAGTTAAAGTAAAAGAAAAACTGTTAAATCCATATTATTTAGAATATTTAACGGCTTCGGCTGTCGGACGCACCTATTTTGATGTTACTGCGGTGAAAACAACGAATCTTGCATGTACAAGTTCAAGTAAGGTGTTAGCATTTACAATTCCTTTGCCAAGTATAGATGAGCAGAATGAAATTGTAGATTATTTGAAAGAAAAATGCGGTTGCATTGAAACTGTCATTTCTAAGAAAGAGCAGTTCATAGACGAATTAGAAAATTATAAAAAATCCTTAATTTACGAATATGTTACCGGAAAAAAGGAGGTGCCAGAATCGTGAGTATAGATGTTACCACAGAGAAACGTTTTGAAGCAGATATTGAAGAATTTTTTCTATCACCTGCAGGTGGCTACGCCCATAATAACGATATGTATGAACCACAGCTTGGCGTTTATAAAGATACTCTATTGAGATTTGTGCAGAGAACACAGCCGAAAGAGTGGAAACGTTTTTTATTGCAGAATAAAGTGGATCCAGAACGCAAATTCTGTCTTGCTTTCAACAATGCCTGTGATATGGACGGGCTTATTTCTGTACTGCGACATGGATTTAAACATAGAGGTATTCCATTCAAAGTATGTTACTTTAAACCAGAATCAGGTTTAAACCAAACTGCGGAAGCGCTGTACGAAAAGAATGAAATTACTTGCAACAGACAGTGGTTTTACTCCACTGATACACATAATTCTGTTGATATGGTTCTGGCGGTAAATGGGATTCCGGTATTTGCCCTGGAATTAAAGAATCAGTATACAGGACAAAACGTTGATAATGCAAAACGTCAGTGGATGTATGATCGTGACCCAAGAGAAATATGTTTTCAGTTCAATAAGAGAATCTTAGGATATTTTTGTATTGATCAGTTGGAGGTTTGGATGACAACCCGTTTGGAAGGGAAAAATACATATTTTCTTCCATTCAATCAGGGATCGAACGGTGCTGGAAATGATGGCGGTAAGGGAAATCCTGCGAATCCGAAGGGGTATCCAACATCATACTTCTGGGAGTATGTATTCCAGAAAGACAGTATGATGGATATTATCCAAAAGTTTATTCATCTGCAGGTAAAGGAAGAAAAGAAACAAATGCCTGACGGATCAAAGCAAGTTACGAAAAAGAAAAGATTAATTTTCCCAAGATATCATCAATTGGATGTTGTACGTAAATTGATTGCAGATGTGAAAGAAGAAGGTGCAGGTCATAATTATCTGATTCAACACAGCGCAGGCTCCGGAAAATCCAATTCTATTGCCTGGACAGCTTATAGACTGGCGTCCTTACATGATTCTAATGACGCATCCGTTTTCAGCAGTGTGGTTGTTGTTACGGATCGAACTGTGCTAGATGAACAGTTACAGGAGACCATTTCAGGGTTTGATCACACGATAGGGGCGGTAGAGACGATTGATGATAAAAAGAACTCAAAAGATTTGAGAGATGCCATCAATAACGGTGCAAGAATTATTGTAACCACATTGCAGAAATTCCCAGTGATTTATCAGGAAGTAGATAAGGTGGCAGGAAGAAATTTTGCAATTATTGTGGATGAAGCTCATTCTTCACAGACAGGAAGTTCTGCAATGAAATTGAAAGCAGCATTGGCTGATACAGAAGCGGCATTGCGAGAATATGCGGAAATAGAAGGAAAAGCAGAAGATGAAATAGACAGAAATGATAAACTTGTTCAGGAGATGCTGACGCATGGAAAACATCCAAATTTATCCTTTTTTGCATTTACTGCGACTCCGAAACCAGCAACAATAGAGATGTTTGGAAGTCAATGGACAGATGGGAGCATTCATCCATTTCATATTTATAGCATGAAACAGGCGATAGAAGAAGGGTTCATTCTGGATGTTTTACAGAATTATATGACTTACAGCACCTGTTTTAAAATTGCAAAAGATACACCAGAAAATCCCGAGCTTCCAGAAAGCAGAGCAACAAAGATTATAAAAAAATATGAAAAATTACATCCATATAATATTAGCCAGAAATCACAGATTATCGTAGAAACATTTAGAGAGACTACGAAACAAAAAATAGGTGGAAAAGGGAAAATGATGGTTGTTACAGATTCGAGACTGGCAGCAGTTCGATATTTCCATGAAATCAAAAGATATATAAGAGAACAGCATTATGTAGATATGGATATTTTGGCTGCATTTTCCGGAACGGTGCAGGATGGAGATGAAGAGTATACAGAATCTAGGCTGAATGTAAGGAAAGACGGAAGTCACATATCAGAGAGCCAGACCAAGGAAGAATTTCATGATAATTTCAATGTTCTGGTAGTTGCGGAAAAATATCAGACTGGTTTTGATGAACCATTGTTACACACAATGATTGTTGATAAGAAACTGAAAAATGTGAAAGCAGTGCAGACGTTATCTCGTTTAAATCGAACATGCCCCGGAAAAGTAGACACATTTGTACTTGATTTCGCAAATAAAAAAGAAGATATTTTGGAAGCATTTCAGCCATTTTATCAGGAGACAAGCCTTGAGCAGGAAGTAAACGTAGATCTGATTTATCAAACAGAAAAAGAACTTCTGGATTATGCAATTTATAATGAAAGTGATATCAAGGCATTTATTGATATATGGAATCATCCTGGTAAGCAAGATGCAACTGCAATGGGGAAAATGACAAGTGTATTAAAACCGGTAGCAGACAGATATAACTTGAAAAATCCAGAAGAACGTTATCAGTTTAGAAGGCAGGTAAGAAAATTATTACGATGGTATAGTTATATAACACAAGTAGTTCGTATGTTTGACGCGGATATGCATAAGGAATATCTCTTCCTTAGCTATTTAATTGGACTCTTACCGGAAGAAAAGGAAGAACCGATTGATTTAGATGGGAAGCTGAAACTGGAATACTATAAATTACAGAAGACTTTTGAAGGGGCAATAAAACTGGAAAAAGTTGACGGGCAGTATGTTCCATCCAAAAAACAGGGAGCACAGGGAATCCGACAGAAAAGCACATTGGATGAAATCTTGGATAAGATTAACGAGAAGTACAAAGGACAGTTCACTGATGGAGATCGGGTGATGCTCGGTGCATTACATGATAAACTGATTGCCGATGATAAGCTGGCAAGTTCCGCTCGTACCTCAGATCCAAGAATCTTTACGGAAAGTATTTTCCCTTCAGCTTTTGGAAATGCAGCAATGGAAAGTTATATGGAAGCACAAGACAGCTATGGATCTCTATTCGAAGACAAAAGCAAGTATGATGCTGTGATGAGTGCACTGGCGGGAGTGATTTACAGGGAAATGCGTTCAAAAAAGACAGTGGATTATCGGAAGATTCAGAGAAACGAGCAGGTGCAAATGGTAGCGGAAGAATCAGTTAAATATGGGGAGTAAGTAAAAGGTTTACAAAATATGGAGGGTGTTTTATGTATATTTCTTCAGTTTCAATTGAAAACTTTAGAGCGTTTAAAGAGAAGACAGTATTTCATTTTAACCCAGGAGTTACAGTACTTATAGGGGAAAATGATTGTGGAAAGTCAACAGTTATCGATGCCATTCGTTATGTATTAGGAACAACAGATCAGTCTTGGCAACGTGTAGATTTGTCTGATTATTATCAGGAAAATACCGACAATGAAATACATATTACTGTTACATTTGCAAATTTAACAGCTAAAGAAAAAGCAGCTTTTTTGGAGTGTTTAACATACACAAGAGACGAAGAAACATTAATAATTAATTGGTCAGCAAAGTATATGACCAATGTAAAGCCACATAGGACATTTGTAAGCATAAATTGCGGAAGAAATGCAGATGTAGCAGCGCCGGCAGCAGAAGCACGTGAATTATTAAGAGTGACATATTTAAAGCCGCTAAGAGATGCACAAGCACAAATGAAATCGGGAAGAGGATCACGTTTGGCTCAAATATTAAGTAGTATACCAGAATTGAATTTAGGTGAGCGAGAATATAAAGAAGGCATAGATATAACCTCATTGTCGCTTGCTGGAATTTTTGATTTATCTAATCAGTTGCTGGCTGGACATAAAGTGATTAAAGATGTGAATCAGGGAATTAGTGATATTTTAAATGCGGAGTTAATGCTAAATAATGATGCTGTAAAAACACAAATCACAGTTTCTGGTGATGGCAACACGGATGAAAAGAAGATATATTCGCTGCTGGAGAAATTGGATTTGAATATTCAAAAAGATTCGGTATCAAATTATGGTAATGTAGGACTTGGAACAAGCAATTTAATGAGTATGGCATGTGAAATGTTACTGAATCAGGATGATAATGAATTAAGTACATTTATGTTAATTGAAGAACCGGAAGCACATATACATGCTCAAAGACAATTGAAGCTTATACAGTCTATGCAAAAGAAAGGAGAAAATCAACAGGTAATATTGACAACGCATTCCCCTTTACTCGCTTCAGTGGTGGAACTTAATAATTTGCTTTTGATTCAAAATCGAAAAGCATTTTCGATGAGAGAAGGCGAAACAATGTTGGATTCTTCTGATTATAAATTTTTAGAACGTTATTTGGATGCTACAAAAGCAAATTTATTTTTTGCAAAAGGTGTAATTATTGTAGAAGGACCAGGTGAGGCGTTACTTTTACCAACTCTTGCGAAATTATTGAATAGAAATCTAACAGATTATGGAATATCTATCGTTGATGTTAAGAGTACAGGACTTAGAAGATATGCCAGGATTTTTCAGAGAAAAGAGGGAGATAAAATAAATATTCCGGTATCGTGTATTACAGATAGAGATGTAATGCCAGAATGTGCACCGGCAATTTGTATTGATGAAAAATATGAAGATAGAGACAATTGGCCAAAGAAAAATCGAAAATGGAAAGTAGAGTCTGAAATAAAAGACAAAGAAAAATATATACAAGAGATTGAAAAAAAGGCAAATGGTCAAAATGTTAAAACATTTATTCCAGAGCAGTGGACGTTGGAATATGAACTAGCCGCAAATGGATTAGGCGAAGAAATGTTGCAAACTATTGCAACTATGCTTGCAGAAAAAATTCAGGATAAAGAAAAGAACGAGGAGAAGAAAGCGGAGCTATTAGAAAAGTATAGAAAAGAATATAATGAATATCAGAATAAAGAAGCTAAAGCATCCTATGTATACTCATTTTTTTCACATAAGCTGGTATCAAAAGCGGAGTTTGCGCAACAATTTAGTTTTGATTTGGAAAATATATTTAAAGGAAAACAAGTTGAAGAGATAGTGACAGTATTGCCAAACTATTTGGTGAAAGCTATAGAATATGTGACAACAAAAATTGAAGGAATATAGAGTATGGATAAAGAAAATTTCGGATTACAAATTACGGATGAGGATATTGAATGGGTTAAAAGTATAATGCCTGATATTGAATTGGATGAATGTAGAATTCAAATCTTGAAAAATATGAATTCAGTAGATATTCATGCCTGCCCAGGAAGTGGAAAAACGACTATTTTGGTAGCGAAGTTGGCAATATTATCCCGTAAATGGAAATGGCAAAATCGTGGGATATGTGTATTATCTCATACAAATGTTGCACGAGAAGAAATCGAAGAGCGATTAGGAACTCTGAGTGTTGGGAAAAAATTATTATCTTATCCGCATTTTATTGGAACATTTCAAACGTTTTTGGATACATTTATTGCAATGCCTTTTTTGAGAAGCTGTGGCTGTTCGGTAAATATAATTGACACAGATTATGTTCTGGAACGTCGATGGAAAAGTATACGAGTAAAAAAGTGGTTAGAAGCATATGGAAAAGATAAATATGTATGTGATCCACTGGAATTACCGTATAAATTAGACGTTAAATTGGGAACTGAAACAGCAACATATAAAAATGTGGTAAAGGCGATTACTGAATCAAGGCGTAGAGGAGAATTTACTTTTAATGAAATGGAATTGTATGCAGCAAAAGGAATAGATAAAATTTCAACGCTTGCTGAGTTGATACAGATGAGATTTCCTGTTATTTTTATAGATGAGGCACAAGATACGAAAAAAGAAATATGGGAATTGTTAAATAAAATCTACGAAAAAGCGATATACAATAGTTTTTATCAGGCATACGGTGATAGTAATCAAGCAATTTATAATTCCTATGAAAAAATGGAGGATGTCGAACATTTTCCAAGAGCAAATGTACTACGGATGCTTAACAGTAAAAGATTTGGAGCAGAAATAGCAAAGTTGGCTAATGGCGTAGCACTGGATAAGAGTAATATGGTAGGTGAAGGGAGACCTTTTTCGAATACGAATATACAAAACACAATATTCTTATTTGAAAAAGGGAAAGAGAATATTGTAGTAGACAAATTTGCAGATTTAATATTCAGAAGTTTTTCGCATGAAGAATTAGAAAAAAATCAGAAGTATGGTTGTCATGTGTTGGGAATGGTTCACAAAACAGATAAAGAAATGAGTGTGAGAAATTATTTTGAAGATTATAATCCCGAAGTAAAAAAACAGACCCCAAACCATCTGATTGATTATTTTCGGATTGGTGAGGAGCAGCTGGCGAAAAAAGGAGAGCTTTCTTTAAAAGTTGAATGGATATCAAAAGGAATATGCAAAATAATGAGAAAGTACCCTTTGAAAGAAGTTGGGAAATCTTCTTCAGCATTTAATTCTATTATTAAAACAGTGCAACCAGAGAATAGAGAAAAAATTAGAAATGAATTGCTGGAACTTATGTACATGGATTGGAAAACAAAGAATGAATGGGAAAATGTTGTCGATCAAATATTACATCTTTTGTCAGATGTTATAAAATGCAATGATGCAAGAAAAGATGAAATTTTGTCTTGGAATGGCAGTGAGAAAACAGAAGAATGTACGAATAATAGAAATAGGGTGAATGAAAAAGTATATACGAATGAATCAGGAGATAAGATAAATATAAAGTTTGGAAGTATACATTCATCAAAGGGTAGAACACATTTGGCAACACTAGTAGTGGAGACAAAGTATTACGAAGATAATCTGTCATCTATATTACCATGGCTTTCGGGAAAACATCCTAAATTAGGTGTAAGGAATACGAAAAGATTAAAATGTCATTATGTAGCGATGACACGTGCAAAAGGGTTACTATGTTTGGCGATACCGAGTAAAAATGTGACGGATCAAGCACGAATAGAACTAGAAAAATTTGGATGGAACTTAGAAGTAGTAGAATAGGAAGGTGATGTCATGGCAATACGATCAGTAGAATATCTGCAAAGTCTTGTGCGAGAACTTGCAAAGCTTCCGGACGAGACTGAGTGGGTAGAGTTTAAATGTAATAACAAGCAACCGCAGATGATTGGCGAGTATATTTCTGCTCTCAGTAATTCCGCTGCGTTGTGCGAACGACCAAAAGCATATCTTGTTTGGGGTGTAGATGATGCGACGCATAAAATTGTTGGAACTGAATTTCAGTATCGTAAAATGAAAAAAGGAAATGAGGAATTGGAGGCATGGCTTTCCAGAATGCTTTCACCAAGAATTAATTTTCGATTTTTTGAGGTTCCGATGGATGAGGGAATGGTTGTATTGATGGAAATTCCTTGTGCAGAAAAACAGCCGGTACAATTTGCGGGAGGCGAATATATACGAATTGGAACAAATAAGAAGAACTTGAAAGAGTATCCAGATAAAGAAAGAGAGTTATGGAGAACATTTGATTCTACACCATATGAACTGCGAGTTGCGATGGGAAATTTAGATGAAGATGAAATGGTGTCATTACTGGATTATTCGAGATATTATGACAAACTGGAAATGCCAATTCCGAGAAATCGGGATAAAGTATTAGAAGATTTACAGCATGAAAAATTCATAAAAAGAAATGATGCCGGCACATGGGATATCACGAATATGGGAGCATTGATGATTGCAAAAGATTTGAAGAAATTTGAATCTTTGCATAGAAGAACTGTCAGGGTGATATGGTATAAGGAGAATTCCAGACTGGATGCCATCAGAGAAAAAGAATTCTGTGCAGGCTATGCATTTTCGCATGAGGAAATCGCACAGTATATTATGACGATTATTCCGCAGGAAGAGGTTATTGTAGAAGCGACAAGAAAATCAGTTGTCAGTTTTCCGGAAATTGCTGTCCGCGAGCTGTTGGCAAATGCTATGATACATCAGGATCTGCAGCAAAGGGGAACGAATCCGATGGTAGAGGTGTTTAAAAACCGAATTGAGTTCGCAAATGCCGGCGCACCTCTGGTGGCAATCGAAAGAATAGTAGACTCGGTACCAGTTTCCAGAAATGAAAATATTGCCGGATTTATGCATAAATGTGGTATTTGTGAAGAACGAGGCAGTGGTTATGATAAGATTATTGAGGAAACCGGTAAAAATGAGTTACTTGCGCCGAGGATTGAAAATCAAAATAATCAATTTACAAAAGCAATACTGTTTGCCAAAGTACCGTTTGAATTAACATCGAAAGAAGATCGGATGCGAACTTGTTATATGCAGGCCTGTCTGGCATATGTGAATTTTGAAGGTATTTCCAATTCAGATATTCGAAAAATATTTGGATTAGGAGAAAAAGAGAAAGCAAAGGCATCGAGGCTTCTTACCAGTGCTGTTGAAGGCGGATATATTAAAGTAATGGATCCGGATACGGCACCAAGGTATAAAAAGTATATTCCATATTGGGCATAATTTAAGTATCGCTAAGTTTCACTTATACATGCAGGTAGGCAAAATTTAATAGAATAACACGTAAAAAAGCACTGAAAAATCGTTTGCTGACCGGTTTTACAGTGCTTTTTCCTTGTTTAAAAATTAAAAATAGAATAAATTTAAGTATCGCTAAGTTTCACTAAGTTCTGTATTTGCAGTTCTCCACTGTTTCATTGGCTCATGTTTCCCACAGTCATCACAGGTATGAGGCCAATTGATTTTCCATTCAAAATATTCGTCTTTTGTAATCTGACCGGATTTGAGTTCTTCTTTCCGGATTCCCCATTCTTTCATAAACTCATTGACTAATCCGTAGTTGATCCATAATCCCATAGGTGGGTGTGCGGGCCAGTTGTCATTATCATGGTAACGGACAGCGGTATCTTCGCTGGAATTGCATTTTTCACCGGGATAGGTTTCCATCTGAAACAGATTGATAGCCGATGGGTTAAATTCGTCAATCCAGAATAAGAGTTCCATAAATTCAGAAGCATTCATTTCTGTGGCATCATATAACGTCCATGGATTCACGTCCAGTATTTTTGCCATTTCCGTAATCAAATCTTGTTTTGGAACCCGGTAGTTTGTTTCATATTGTGCAAGTCTGTTTGCTCCTTTATCGCCCCAACCAAGAGCAGCGCCAAGTTCTGCCTGTGTCATTTTCCGGAATGTCCGGATTCTTTTTATTTTATCACCAATCGTCATAGCAAAATCACATCCTTTTTCTTGTTAATTCCATTGTACATGCAAATAATCGATTTGTAAACAGAAACATTCGCAAAGATGCGAATGGAATACTTGACATTAACAGAAAAGCGAAATATAATGACAGCACAATTAGATTCGCAAATAAGCGAATGTGATTCTGGGACATTGAAAATTGAATGAGCTGTATGATCTGATTCCACAGATGCCATAACCTTGTAAAAGATTTTACAAGCGAGCGTCAAAGATACTCCGGAAACGACTGGCAGGCTTGCGAAGAAGCTGGCAGTATTCAGAAAGATTCTGATAGAGGTCAACTGTAACGTTGACAGCAGATGATACGAATGGAAGCTAAAACGCCGAACAGAATATGTAATGCCATAAAAAGATATCAGGAACATGAAAGGAATCAGACAGAAAGGTAAGGTGATGTGTTTGATAAAATTATAGGAATAGGACGACTTATAGAAAGAATATGTTGGAAGAGAGGTGAGCATCATGGTAAATCAGTCATTGATAGACTCCGGTGTTGATTTGGAGCAGCTAAAAGATATTGACGAGTTAACTCCTGATATAGACAGGACAATTTCTGAAAAAGTGGAGGCATTTCTTGATAAATCAGGCGATCAGCCATATGCTCACATGAATGAAGGATATGTGGTGGTCGTACAGATGACCGGAGAAATGGATGCTACAGATGCACTGAGTGATTATCTCAGAAAAAGAACGGAGTTGATGTATTAGATGCAAGTTTTGAAAAAATATCTTGCGAAGGTGCAGATGTTATGTTAATGTGAGGTCAGGGAAAATGAACGTGATACATGGTTTCTGACTTCACATTCAATGGAATAAGTAAGTTGGGAGCGATGTAAAATGGAACAGATGCAAATGAATATGCCAGATATATACGATGCTGCATTGTATCTTCGCCTGTCCAGAGATGATATGGAAGAAGGCAGTGTGAAGACAGAGAGTAACAGCATCGCAAATCAGAGGGAACTACTCCGGAACTTTGTAAAAAGTCAGCCGGATATTCAGATCTTTGATATATATGTGGATGACGGATATTCAGGCGGGAATTTTGATCGACCTGAATTTAAACGAATGACAACTGATATAGAAGCTGGAAAGGTAAACTGCGTGATCGTAAAAGACTTATCCAGATTTGGAAGAGAGTATATAGAAGCCGGGCGATGGATCGAAAAGACCTACCCGGCTTTAAATGTGCGTTTTATTTCTGTTACAGACCAGTTTGACAGCAAAACGGCAGATTTTTCAGAGAAGTCATTTGTAATTCCAATCAAGAATTTTGTAAACGAAAGCTATTGCCGGGATATTTCCGGCAAGGTGCGAAGCCACCAGAAAATCAAACGTGAAAAAGGCGAATTTATTGGAGCCTTTGCGCCATATGGATATTGTAAAGATCCGGAAAATAAGAACTGTCTTGTGGTAGATGTGTATGCAGCAGATATTGTAAGAAAAATATTTGCCTGGAAAATTGAGGGATTCAGTCTTGGAGCGATTGCAAAGAAGCTGAATGTGCGTCATGTGCAAACGCCGAAAGAATACAAGATTGCAAATGGCGAACATTATCATGCAGGTTTTCAGGGAACGAGTACACCGAAATGGTCGGCAATGCAGATTAAACGGATTCTGACCAATGAAGTTTACATTGGAAACATGGTACAGGGCAAGCAGGAAAGAATCAGTTATAAAGTAAAGAAACGTCTGGATAAGCCGGAGTCCGAATGGGTAAAGGTGAAAAATACACATCCGGCGATCATTAAGCAGAATGATTTTGATGTGGTGCAGAAGCTGCTTCAATATGACGGGAGAGCCTCAAAAACTTCAGATAGTTCCAGCTTTTTTGCGGGATTTTTATTTTGCGGAGACTGTGGAGTGCCGATGATACGCAGAGTAAACCGATATAAAGGAAAAGAAAAGGCTTTTTATATCTGTCAGACGAAGAATAAAGGAGGAGATTGTACCCGCCACAGTATTCCAGAGGAAGTGCTGAAAAGGATTGTATTGAAGGAAATTCAGACTTACACCACACTTTTCGTGGATTATGAAATGATTATGGAAGAGCTTCATCAGATGGAAGTCAATTATGACCAGATTATCAGCTATGATATGCAGATAGCAAAGCTGCAGGAAGAATACAGTAAATACTACAGCTTAAAGGTTTCCCTGAATGATGATTTAAAATCTGGAATGATTACAAAAGAAGAGTTTGATGATTTTCGGGAAACTTATGGGAAGAAATGTGAAGAACTGGAGCAGATGATTGAACACCAGAAATGGGTGGTAAAGCAGATGTTTGAAGGGGGAGTTTCAGCAGCAATTCAGTTAAAGGACTGGAAGAAATCTCTGGAGATCAAAGAGTTGGATCGCACATTGCTGGCGCTGACTGTTGATAAAATCTATATTTATGAAAATAAACAGATTAAAATTCAGATTCGTTATCAGGATGTGATTGAGAAAATGAAAGTAATAAAACAGTTCTATATGCAGCATCAGTCAGAATACAGGAAAGAGGTGGGATAAGTGGCAAGAACAGCAAGAAGGTATGAGAAACGGACAGAAAAGGCAAGCTTTCAGATGCCAATATACAGAGCGGCAATCTATGCCAGATTATCCGTAGATAACGAAGAAAGGAAATCGGAATCTATTGAAACACAGATTGCATTGATAAAAGAATTTATTCAGAAGCACAATGCGAATGAAAACAAAGCGTATGAGTTGATGGTCTATGATATTTATTCCGATCTTGGCAAAACCGGAACAAATTTTGAACGAGCCGGATTTGAGCGAATGATGAATGACATCAGGGAGAGAAAAATCAACTGTATTCTGGTCAAAGATTTTTCTAGATTTGGAAGAAATTATATTGAGACAGGAAATTATCTGGAAAACATTCTGCCGTTTATGAAAGTACGATTTATCTCTGTATGTGACCGATATGATTCATTTTCTACAGATGAAAAAAATCAGGAGTTATCCATGAATATCAAAAATCTGGTGAATGATGCCTATGCAAAGGATATTTCTGCAAAAGGGCGGGCAGCAAAGAGAATTGCACAGAAAAACGGGGAATATGTGGGAGCTGTAGCACCATATGGGTATCGGTGTGAGAAAGTGCATGGCATTTACAAGCTGATTGTGGAGCCGGAAGCCGCCAAGATCGTCCGCAGGATTTTTGAAGCGTATGCGTCAGGTGTGGGGATTCAACGTATTATTGATGATTTGTTTGAGGATGGAATACATCGGATTTCAGACTATAACCGATATCATCATGTGTACTGTCAGGAAGGAGAAAAATTGCATCAGTGGGCAATGTCTTCCGTGCGTGCGGTATTGAAACGGAATAACTATTATGGAGATTTGGTTCAGCGAAAATATGAATCCAGATTCCAGAGGGGAGAAAAATGGTGTGATGTACTGGATGAAAAACAGTGGATTATTACACCCAATACCCATGAACCAATTATAAGCAGGGAACTGTTTGAAAAAGTTCAGGTACGTTTGAAAACAGCACTGGAAGCAAGAAATATTGTGGGTTGGGAAGAGAATGAGAGGACTTTCTACAATGTATTTTATTGTGGTGATTGTAAACGCAAAATGTGTACAGGCAGATCAAAAGGATACGTTTATTACTATTGCAATGCGGTACAGTACAGGGATGAGAGAAAATGCAGTTATAAATCTATTTCAGAAGATAAACTTCAGAAAATCGTCCGTTCCGAGCTGACCAGACAATTTCAGTTATCCGGACTGTACAAGAGAGAACTGTCGACTATGAGCGCAGAAGTGTTTTCGGCTAAAATTGAAGAGATCCGGAATGAAATCAAAATGTTAGACAGAGATTTAGAAAAGTGTTCAGAAAAACTGGCACAGGCATTTATGCAGTACAAGGAGGAAAATATTTCCGGAGAGGCATATCTGAAAATGAGGGATGAGCGGAATAGCTGGAAAGAATTCTGCGAGGAAAGAAAAACGATATTGGAACAGAAAATACAAAAATTGCAGAAGCGGCAGAAAGAAGAATCCAGATTTTTAAAAAGTCTGCTGGATTTAGAAGGAACAACCAGAATCAATGCAGAGCTTGCAGAAGGATTGATAGATAGTATGTATCTGTATGGGGATGGCAGACTGGAAATCAACTTTCGGTTTAAGGGGGCGATAGAGCATGAGTGATCAGAAAATGATTATCGGATATTATCGCCTTTCCATGGAAGATGATTCAGAAGGAGAAAGCAACAGTATCATGAATCAGAGAAAACTAATAAAGGATTATATTGCCGGTATCCCGGAGCTTTCGGCAATGCCATTTCAGGAATATTATGACGATGGATATTCAGGTTCCAGTATGGAACGTCCGGCAATCAAGCAGGTTTTGCAATTGGCAAGAGAGAATCAAGTGCAGTGTATCGTAGTAAAAGATTTTTCACGATTTGCCAGAAACTACATTGAGATGGGAACTTATTTGGAACAGATTTTCCCGTTTCTGGGAGTGCGTTTTATATCTATTTCAGATCATTATGATTCTATAGATTATAGGGGGAAGAGCTCTGATATAGAAGTGCAGTTTAAAGGACTGATCGCTGATTTTTATGTGAAAGACCAGTCAGTTAAAGTAAAAGCGGCGGTCGGAACGAAAAGAAAAAACGGAGAGTATTGCTGTGGTTCTGCACCTTATGGATATCGGATAAATCCGGAGAATAAGAAATCGTTGCTGATTGTAGAGGAAGAAGCAAAAGTGATCCGCAGAGTATTTGAATTGACGAATCAACGATATTCTAAGAAGGATATTTGTCGGTTATTTAATGAAGAAGGTATTCTGACTCCATTACAGTCCATGAGCAGACGGCAGAAATCAGACAGTAAGAGAGCATCTTCAAGAGGACTGCAGTGGACGAGTGATATGGTGCGTAAAATTCTGAATGATAAAAATTATATTGGTTGTATGGTTTACGGGAAGACGAAGATTCCGGAACCCGGTACAGGTAAAGAAGTGCCTGTGCCCAGATGCCAATGGAAAATCATGGAAAACCATCATGAACCGATTGTATCAGAAGAGACTTTTGAAAAGGCACAGTCCTTGCAGGTCAGACATGTCAGAAAGAGCAAGTTCGATAAGGATATTACTTTATTGAGTGGATATGTGAAATGTGGGAATTGCCGGAGAAATCTGACAGGCAGCAAAAAACTGCATGGACACATTCTTTATAGCTGTGCATATAGCCAGGGAAAAGAAGATACAGGGTGTTTTGCAGGAAAAGCAGATGATAAAATGCTGGAGCAGATTGTACTTGCTGAAATAAAGGCATACTTACGCCAGAACATCAGTCAGGAGCAGATGCAGCAATCTATGCGGGAACAACATGAAGACAATATTCAAGAATATAAGTTGGAGAGTCAGGAATGTGAGAATCGTCAGGAAGAGATAAGGATTCAAAATCGTCGGAATTATGAGAAGTACCATGAAGGGCAGATGGATCAAAAACAGTTCATGGAAGCAAAGAAACAGTTGGAAGAAGAAAAAGAACGACTGCAGAGACGGGGACAGGAACTGGATGAGCTGATCAATGGAGAAAAAGAAATCCTGATGAAGAAGAATGTTCCAGTGGAGCAGATGTTGAAGTTTCTGGGGTATGAAAAACTGAAGCAAGAGATGCTGGAAGAATATGTGCAGGGAATATATGTGTATGATGACGGGAGAGTGGAGGTGGAATGGAAAGAATTATCAAAAAAGGCTGTGAGAAATAGGATTGAAGTGAAGAAAGACTTTTGATAAACTTTATTTATTCCACCATGGAAGCTATTTTAAAGGGAGGAACAGATTTTGAATATACTTATTATTGGAAATGGATTTGATTTAGCACATAATTTACCGACTACATATAAGGATTTTTTGAAATTTATAGATGCATTTAATCGCTTTAAAGATATTTGCAAGGAAGAAAGTGTGAAAAAGGTATGGGAAGATGCAACAGAAGAGGATAAAAAGTATATATTAGATATGGCAAATTTGTATGGTAAGCAGAGAACTATATTTGAAGAAATAGAAAAACTAATTTCAAATAATGTTTGGATGAATTATTTCTGGAAACTTTATACTGAACGTAAAACATTAGGAATGGATGGTTGGATTGATTTTGAGTGCGAAATATCTCGAATAATTCAGACACTTGATCAGGCTCGAATGACAATTTTAGCAGATATTAGGCAAGGTAAGAAAACTGGGAAAATGACGCAATATCAGTTGAACATCCTTTCACCTTTATGGGGAAAAGCTGGTATTGATCGTGAATTGATTTCCTTTGAAGAAAAAGCGATTACGTATAGAAAAACACAATTTCTAAAAGATTTAAATAGGCTTACAAGATGTCTGGAAATATACTTAGGAGAATTTGTAGAAGAAATAAAGCCACAAGTAAAATTACCAGATATTGAAGGCTTAGATATTAATTGTGTGTTGAGTTTTAACTATACACACACATACGAAAACTTCTATCATACAGATAAAAGTAAAGATGTCAAATATGATTATATTCATGGGGAAGTAAAAAAAGACAGTACCATTGAAACATGTAATTTAATTCTTGGAATTGATGAGTATTTAGAAGGAGAAGAGAAGAATAAGTCAAATGAATTTATTCAGTTTAAAAAATTCTATCAAAGGATTTATAAAAAGACTGGTTGTAAGTATGTGGACTGGATAAGAAAAAACGAAGAATGGTTGAAAAGATATTCAAAAGTCAAGAACCCTGAAAATAATATATATATTTGGGGGCATTCGCTAGATATAACAGACGGAGATATTCTTTCTAGCTTGATTAATATGCCAAATACAAAAACAACTATTTTTTATCATAACCAAGAAGCACTGGGAAACCAAATTGGTAACCTTGTAAAAGTTCTAGGAGAAAATGAACTTATATCTATGGTACATGGGGAAAATGCTAGAATTGTTTTTAAAGAACAACAAAAGGAAGAGTCTGTGGATGAAAATAAGAACTAAAAATGCTCATCACTTCTGGCGAAAGTAGGAATAGATATTGAAGCATTAGGCTAAAAAATGGAGCAATAACGTAACATCCTCCCCACCTACTTTGTGACAATTATATAACGTCCTCTATACAGAAACATGTGGTTTTGAGCTATTTTCGTGGTAAAAAAGCTGCATATTTTTTGTAGCAATGACTTGACATCCTCGGGAGCGCTGTGCGTGCGGGATAGCCTGCCGGGATTGGGCTCAAGTTAAGTTTCGTTAGTCAGGCGCTGTCCTCGATAACTGATGATATATAAAATATTGCAAATATGACGATGAAGTGCGGAACATTAATAGAAAAGAGTAAAAAGTTCTGATACAATGGGAATGAAATATTGCATTGAATCTGATCTGTATGAAATAAAAGGAAGTATTAATTGTAAAACTCCAAGTGTGTTAATAACAAAAGTGAAGAATAAGGAAGAGTGATAGACGATGAATGTTATGCCGATAACGGAATTGATTGATAAAGTTACGGAAATTTGTAAAGCAAATGGTGTAAAAAGGTTGGATCTATTTGGGTCTTTTGCAACAGGGACTACAACCGATACAAGTGACGTTGATTTTGTTGTATACAGATGCAAGTTGACGGATTATAAATAAGGAGAAGATAAAAGCTGCATGAAAAAGCGAACCGAAGAAATTTTGAATCTTTTAGATGAACAATATGGACGGGAATATATTTGTTATCTGAATTATGAGACGCCGTGGCAGCTGCTGATCGCAACGATGTTGAGCGCTCAGTGTACGGATGCCAGAGTGAATATTGTGACGAAAGATTTGTTTCAAAAATATACATCTGTGGACGCATTTGCCGACGCGGACTTAAAGGAGTTGGAGCAGGATATCAAGCCGACAGGATTTTATCGCAATAAAGCGAAGAACATCATTGCCTGTATGAAAGATATCAGGGAGAAGTTTGGCGGTGAAGTGCCGAGGAGTCTGGAAGATCTGACCTCTTTAGCAGGCGTCGGACGGAAGACGGCGAATGTGATCAGAGGGAACATCTATCATGATGCCAGCGTAGTTGTGGATACGCATGTGAAAAGGATTTCTAACAGACTGGGATTTACAAAACAATCTGATCCCGAAAAGATAGAACAGGATCTGATGAAGGAACTGCCAAAGGATCATTGGATATTGTATAATATTCAGATCATTACGTTTGGAAGAAGTATCTGTACAGCAAGAAATCCTAAATGCGGGGAATGCTTCTTAAAGAAATATTGCACAGGGAGAAAATGACATGAGATCACTTTTTATTTATTTAAAAAATTATAAGAAAGAGACTATATTGGCTCCGCTGTTTAAAATGCTGGAGGCATCTTTTGAACTTCTTGTTCCTCTTGTTATGGCTGCGGTGATCGATAAAGGAATTGCTCAAAAAGACAGCCCGTATATTATAAGAATGTGTCTTGTTTTGATTGTATTGGGAATCGTCGGGCTGATATGTTCTCTTACAGCTCAATATTTTTCGGCAAAAGCGGCGGCTGGGTTCGGAACAGGACTGCGGCATGCGCTGTTTGAACATATTCAACATTTCGGTTTTTCGGAAATGGATGAAATCGGCAGTTCTACGCTTGTGACCCGAATGACAAGTGATGTAAATCAGGCGCAGGCAGGAGTGAACCTTGTCCTTCGTCTTTTTTTACGTTCGCCTTTTATTGTATTCGGCGCAATGGCAATGTCTTTTATGGTAGATGTCAAAGCGGCAATGGTTTTTGTTGTTGTAATTCCTCTTTTGTCGGTAGTTGTATTTGGGATCATGCTGATTACAATGCCTCTTTATAAGAAAGTGCAGTCATATTTAGATGAAATTCTTCTAAAAACGAGAGAAAATCTTATCGGTGTAAGAGTGCTTCGTGCTTTTAATAAAGAGGAAAAAGAAAAGGCTGAATTTGAAGAAAACAATCAAATGTTGACAAAGGAACAAAAATTTGTCGGAAGTATCTCCGGGCTTATGAATCCACTGACGTATATTATCGTGAACGTGGGTATTATAGTTCTTATTTATGTCGGCGCGGTTCGTGTAAATATGGGGAGTCTGACTCAGGGGGAAGTAGTGGCTCTTGTCAACTATATGTCGCAGATTCTTGTGGAGCTTGTGAAACTGGCGAATCTGATCATTACGGTGACGAAAGCGGCTGCATGCGGAAAACGGATCGAAGCTGTGTTGGCAATGAAACCGGAAATGCAGTCGGGAAGTTTGTTGTATACAGAAGAAAAAAGGATTCCTGCGGTGGAATTTTCCAATGTGTCATTGACATATAAAAATGCGGGAGCGCCTTCGTTGAGCAACATCTCGTTTCGGGCAATGCCGGGAGAGACGATAGGGATTATCGGCGGAACAGGGGCTGGAAAATCATCGATCGTAAACATGATCCCTCGGTTTTATGACGCGTCGGAAGGAGAAGTGAAGGTTTTCGGACATGATGTAAGAGAATATGAGATTGAAAGTTTGCGCAGTCATATCGGCGTGGTTCCTCAAAAAGCGGTGCTTTTTAAAGGGACGGTTGCGGAGAATCTTCGGTGGGGAGATGAAAATGCATCGGAACAAACACTGGAAGAAGCGCTTGAAATTTCACAGGCGAAAGAGTTCGTTGATTCAAAGCCGGGAAAGCTTGAATTTATGATAGAACAAAACGGGAGAAATTTGTCCGGCGGGCAGAGACAGCGTATGACGATCGCAAGAGCGCTTGTAAGAAAACCAGATATTCTTATATTGGACGACAGTGCGTCGGCGCTTGATTTCGCGACCGACGCGGCTTTGCGTGACGCGATTAAAAACATGAAAGAAAATCCGACAGTATTTCTTGTCTCTCAGCGGGCGGCATCGGTCAGATATGCAGATCGGATCGTTGTGCTGGAAGAAGGGAAAGCTGTGGCGGTCGGAACACATGAGGAGCTGATGCAAAACTGTTCGGCTTATCAGGAGATTTATTATTCACAATTTCCGGAGGAGGCGGTTTTACATGCTTAAAAAACAAACAGTCAATGAAGATAAAATACAGAAGTCAAAAGTGCAGGCAGAGCAGAGTAAGCCACAGAGCAAAGATCGGAAAATGAGCCGGGGAGAAATATTAAAAAAAGTATTCGGGCATCTTGGGAAGTATCGTATTTTTGTTGTTTTTTCTGTTTTGCTGGCAGCAGTCAGCGTCGCCCTTACGCTCTACATTCCGAAACTGATCGGTTATGCGGTAGATGAGATCATAGGAAAAGGAGCGGTAAACTTTGCCGGGATATTCCGAATTCTGTTTCAGATCGGAATATGTACGGGTATTACGGCGCTTGCGCAGTGGCTGATGAATGTGTGCAATAATAAAATGACTTATCAGGTCGTGCAGGATGTGAGAAACGAAGCTTTTCGGAAGATTCAGATCCTTCCGCTGAAATACATCGACAATCATCCATCCGGAGAAATAGTAAGCCGTGTTATTGCGGATGTAGATCAGTTTGCGGACGGACTTTTGATGGGATTTACCCAGTTGTTTACAGGAGCTGCAACGATTATCGGCACGCTGGGATTTATGTTGTCGGTTGATGTAAATATTACGTTTGTCGTCGTTTTGATCACTCCGATTTCATTTTTTGTGGCGAACTTTATTGCCCGCAAAACATTTGCGATGTTTCGTCTTCAGTCTGAAATCAGAGGAGAACAGACAGGTCTGATCGACGAAATGATCGGCAATCAGAAAGTAGTACAGGCGTTTGGGCAGGAAGAAAAAGTGACGGAGCGGTTTGATAAGATTAATGAAAAATTAGGAAGCGCATATTTGAGAGCGACATTTTTCTCTTCCGTTACAAATCCGGCGACCCGTTTTATAAACAGTCTCGTATATACGGGAGTCGGGATCGCAGGTGCGTTTGCGGTAGTAAACGGAACGCTGACAGTAGGGCAGCTTACAAGTTTTTTGAGTTATGCAAATCAGTATACAAAGCCGTTTAATGAAATATCCGGAGTTGTGACAGAGTTCCAAAACGCGGTTGTATGTGCCGGTCGTATTTTTGAGTTAATAGAAGAAATTCCTCAGCCGGAAGATGCAAAAGATGCGGCGGTTCTGACTCATGTCCGGGGACATGTACTGGCAGAGCATGTTGATTTTTCGTATATGCCACAACAGAATCTGATCACGGATTTTAATTTGAAAGTTATGCCGGGACAAAAGATCGCTGTTGTAGGACCGACGGGATGCGGAAAAACAACGCTGATCAATCTGCTTATGCGGTTTTATGATGTAGACGGCGGCTGTATTTCAGTAGACGGAAAGGATGTGCGTGAGGTTACGAGGGAAAGTCTGCGCTGTGCATATGGCATGGTGCTTCAGGAAACGTGGCTGAAAACGGGAACGATCCGGGAAAATATTCTTTTAGGAAGGTCCGACGCGTCAGAAGAGGAAATGATAGAAGCTGCAAAAGCATCTTATATTCACAATGTAATCCTGCGTCTGCCAAACGGATATGACACGTGGGTGACAGAAGACGGAGACGGGCTGTCGCAAGGACAGAAACAGCTTTTATGCATCGCGCGTGTTATGCTGTGCAGACCGCCTATGCTGATCCTCGATGAAGCGACGTCATCGATCGACACAAGAACAGAAGTAAAGATACAGGCGGCTTTTACAAAATTGATGGAAGGGCGGACGACGTTTATTGTGGCGCATCGTCTGTCAACGATCCGCGAGGCGGACGTGATTCTCGTTATGAAAGACGGAAAAGTTATTGAGCAGGGCAATCACGAGAGCTTGATGGCTGCAGACGGATTTTACAGACATTTGTATGAATCGCAGTTTCTTAGGGGAAAAGATGAGGATAAATGATAAAAAGTGAAGAAAATAAAAAAGTCTGAAAACGGATAAAGATACAAATATAGAGACCGTATTAAGGAGGATGGCTATGACAAAATTAAGTACATTATGCTATATAGAAAAAGACGATAAATATTTAATGCTTCACCGTACGGTGAAAGAAAATGATGTGAATAAAGATAAATGGATCGGTGTCGGCGGACATTTTGAATATGGAGAAAGTCCTGAAGAGTGCTTGCTAAGAGAAGTGAAAGAAGAAACGGGATATACGCTGACTTCGTGGGCTTACCGGGGAATCGTGACATTTGTTTACGGTGAAGATGTTGTAGAATACATGTCGCTTTATACGGCTGACGGGTTTGAAGGAGAACCGATCGACTGTGATGAGGGCGAGTTGGAATGGGTTGAAAAATCAAAGATCGAGACGCTGAAGTTATGGGAGGGAGATAAGATTTTCTTTGATCTGTTGGAGAGAGACTGCGGCTTCTTTTCTCTGAAACTTGTTTATAATATAGAAGATATTTTAAAAAGCGCTGTTCTTGACGGGAAGCCGCTTCCTCTTACCGAGGATGGAAAGTGGATTGGAAAATGAACCGGAAAACAGACTGAAAAATGAAGTGAAAGACAGATAGAAAAAAGAAGCAGGCGTAAGCGGACGCGGTATGAAAAGTCATGGATTTTGAAACAGGGCAATATCCGGCTGAATAAAGGTAAATATAAAGAAAAGGATGGAATATAATATAGTCAGTCCATATATGAGGAAGCGGAAACGTGCGATATTTTTCTGCTCATATAATTTGGATGCCATTGAAAAAGTGATTCCAGTACAAAGGTAAAAAATAGCAATATCGATCCAGACAACCGTAAAGCCGAGTATGCCTGAGTAAGTATAAAAGAAAACAGGGATAAGTGTCGTTCCTGTCAGAATGCCGGATAAAAGTGGTAAAGATACGTTTGGAACGGCGTTTTTATATATTAGTTTGAAAAGAAAGCAGTAGAGCAGAGCCGGAAAGAACAAAAGTTTCATATGTTCCCATGCAGATTCGCTGATTGGGCAGACAAGACCTATAAAAGTTGAATCGCCGGACCATTCATAGAAAAAGTGCGACAGTGTTCCGAGAACAGACGTGAACAGAAAACCGGAGATAAAGATGTATTTACCGGAAAGTTTATAGGAAGCAAGCATAACAAGTCTCCTTTCATAAGCAGAAAAGTATTTTATATAGTATATGCAGAAGTTAGAAAATCAGCCCTCGAAAAACTCGTCATTATGCATAAAAATAAATGTATTTTATATGGAAAATGATGAAAATACGACATATGGAGCGGGGGGGGGTAAAAATAATGTTGACACATTGAACAAAAGGGTATATAGTTCTGTATGAGTATGTGGGCAAAATGCTAAGAAAGGAAGGGAAAATAGTTGTGGAAAATGTCAAAAAACTAATGCGAAAAGCAATGGGAATTGTTTTAAGTGTTGTGCTTACATTAGGGTGTATTCTAGGAAGCGGCACGATCGCATGGGCAGAAGGTGAGACGGCAGATGCCGCCGCGAAGATCAAGGTGGCATGCGTGGGAGACAGCCTGACGGAAGGGTACACTTCGACGGGCGCGAATTCAGGAAAGAAAGGACCAAATGCATATCCGGCACGTTTGCAGAGTTTACTTGGAAGCGGATATGAAGTAAAAAACTTTGGGAAAACAGGTGCGTTTTTGATGGAGGGGACAAGTAATCCATATAAAAGCGGTACAGAATACGAACAAAGTAAAGCTTATAATGCAGACATTGTAATTATTATGCTTGGAACGAATGATTCCAAAAACTGGAACGAAGAAAATTATAAAACACAGATGACAGCGTTTTATAATGAGTATAAGACGGAGAATAACAAAGTTATTTTTGCCACGTCTCCGAAATGTTATCAGACGACGGGAAACGATATCACTCAGGAAAAGGTCGAAAAAGTCTATCAGGCTCAGAAGGCATTGATTAAAGAAAATGCCGCATGGGATTTCATTGATATGTATGAAAAGACCGAAGGAAAAGAAAATCTTTATAATACAGATAAAGTACATTTTACAGATGCAGGATATCTGTACATAGCAGAATGCATGTATGAAAAGATTACAGGAAAAAAAGCTCCGATTGAAGAAAAGGTGAAAATTCCGCATACACAGCAGAGCGGAGAAACAAACTACTTCACATTCGCAGAAGGAAAATGGGAGGCAGGAGATGCGCAGCATACATGGTCAAAAAAAGTAGATCCGGCGCATCCTGAAGCAACCTATTATGAAGTGAAATTTACAGGACATAAGATCGATATCTATTCCGGTAAAAACAGAATGATGGGAAAAGTGAAGTATCTGATCGACGGTGAGGAAAAAGCAGAGGGAGACCTTTATAATGCTACTAATATCAATTCTACATTCATTACAACGATTTCCGATTTAGAAGAAAAAGAACACACATTAAAAGCGGTGGCTACAGGGGAAAGAAATGCATCCGGAACAGGTTCGGACATTCTGATCGATGCCGCTGAGGTGTATGTATATACTTACAGAGAACCGGAAGAAGCAAAACTTCACGGAACAATTACAGATAATAATCTTCAGTATACCCAGGATAAATTAACTGAGGTAAAAGCAGCAAACAAAACAGAAGATACTTTGAATGCATGGAAGAATGATACGGTTACTTCTGAGATTTCTTTAGCTTCGATAGATTCTTCTTATACAGATGTAACAGCGACGGCAAGTGATTTCACCGGAAACGGCAATACGATTCCGAAAGCAAATGTGGATTTAAAATTTATTAAATCAGTTCAGGCTTATACAGGAATGCCGGGATACGGTGATCCTGACAGAGAAGTTCCGAAAGGAAGCAGACAGGAAGCAAATGAAGTGCTTTATCAGGATGCCGGAACAGCGATGAATATTGGAACGAACAAACTTCAGAATATCTGGGTATCTGTGAAAGTTCCGGCAGGAACAGCGGCAGGTAGTTATACAGGAACGGTTACGGTAACGGCAAAAGAATTAGCAGAACCACTTACATTTACTTATACGTTAAAAGTTGCTGATGCAGAACTTCCGGATGCGACGAAGTTTAAAGATGGTTTTGATATGGAATTGTGGCAGAACCCGTATCGTATCGCAGAATATTATGATGTAACGCCGTTTTCTGAAGAGCATTTTGAAATTTTAAAATCCCACATGGGATTATATAAAAATGCCGGCGGACATGCCATTACAACTACAATCGTAGAAGAGGCGTGGGCAGGCCAGACATACGGGGAAGGAACTGTTAAATTCCCTTCTATGGTTAAATGGACAAAGAAAGCGGATGGAAAATGGAGTTTTGATTATACGGATTTTGATAAATGGGTAACGTTTAACAAAGACGTTATGAAAATCGGGGACAAGATCGTATGTTACAGTATTGCGCCTTGGACAAACTCAGTTGTTTATTATGATGAAGCGACAAAGACAACAGTAAAAAAACGATTGACTCCGGGTTCAGAAGAATGGACAACGATATGGACGGCATTTCTGAATGATCTTGCAGACCATTTATATGAAAAAGGCTGGTTTAACGACGCTTATATCGGTATCGATGAAAGAGGATTTAATAAGGCGGCGTTTGATTTGATCGATTCAATTAAACGCGGCATTCCGACACCTTTGAAATTAAAGAGTGCGGGAGCGATGGATGGATTTGTTGAGAAAAAAGATCTTGCAATGCGCGTAGACGACCTGAATGTAGGTTCTATCGCGGTAAAGGCCCATCCTCAGCAGTTTGAAGAAATAAGACAGGCTCGTGAAGATGCGGGACTTCGTACAACTATTTATACATGTACAGGTCATAAACCGGGTAACTTTTCATTAAGTGCGCCGGGAGAAAGCTACTGGACAATGATGTATTCTTATTCCGTAGGCGGAGAAGGATATCTTCGCTGGGCATATGACTCATGGGTTGAGAATCCATTGGAAGATACGACTCACAATGCATTTGAAGCCGGGGATTGTTTCCTTGTATTCCCGGATGATTCTGAAGCAAAAGTTACAAAATCAAGTACACGTTTTGAAAAAATGGCAGAAGGTGTACGCGATGTAAATAAACTTATTAAAATGAAATCAGATGTTCCGAGCATGGCGGCAAAAGTGGATGCTTTGATGGATTCTGTAAAACCGACTTATGCATCAAGCGCGTATTATCTGACAGATGCGGGAAAACAAGAACTTGCGTCGGATATGAATACGATCAAAACAAAAATTGCCGAGCTGACAGAAGAATATGTCGCATTAAAGAAAGCGGGAGTGACCGAGGTTGACTCAGTATCGATCAACGGAGAGAAAGAGGTTGAATTACAGCAGGGAGGTACAACTCAGCTTGAAGTTACAGTCCTTCCGGAAAATGTATTGAATAACACAGTCACATGGTCGACCGATAATCCGGCAGTTGCAGTTGTGAAAGACGGAGCGGTAACTGCGAAGGGATCAGGCCGCGCTGTTATTACGGTGACATCTAACCAAAATGAAGAAAAGAAAGATTCTGTTACGATCGTTGTAAAAGAAGCTGAGGTTGAAGAAGGAGCGCAGGTTTCTTACTATTCATTTGACGATGTGAAAGGACAGAAGTTAGAGGATGAATGGGGAAAACGTGACGGTACTCTTGATGCTTCCTGCACAACCGAAGCCGGCAAATCAGGAAAAGCGCTGAACGTAACACAAGACGGAAAAGGTGCAGTGATTACGCAGACGGCAGGCGATCTGAATGACAAAGACTGGACGATTTCGTATTGGGTAAAGACTACGTCAGAATTTAATAAAGAGATTTCTGTATTGGAAGATTCCACAAAAGCATTTTCCTTCTCATTGAAGATGGCGGCAGACAGAGTATCCGGATTCCGTGTAGGAAATAATGGCGGAGACGTCTTGTCGTATCAGTATGATTTCGAGAAAGACAAGTGGTATCATATTACATGGGTGCAGGATAAAGATCAGGGTCTTGCCATGTATGTAAACGGTACAAGAGTCGGTGATATCAATGCATGGACAAAAAATAATCCTATTAAAACACCTGCGGATGTGATCGGCGGTACTGGATTTACAGGTCTGATCGATGAAGTGAAAGTTTATAACCGTGTATTGAATGAAAGTGAAATACTTTCCGCAATGAAAGTAAAAGGATTAAACATTGCGGATACGAATCCAACGGTAAATATCGGAGAAACGTATCAGATTACAACAAACTTGATAACAGACGCCGAAGATAAGACGATTACATATGTCTCAAACAAGCCGGAAATTGCAAGTGTAAATGAGGACGGTTTAGTAACGGCGAACAAGAAAGGAAAAGCGGTCATTACTGTAACAGGCGGCGGATATACGGAAAAAGTTACAGTAAACTGTAAGAAAGTATTGTATGCAAATTCAAGGATTCCACAGTATGAATTGGCGGATAAATATCTGAAAGATATTGAAAAAGCTCCGAATACACCTAGACAGTATCTTGGACAGCCGGACATGGTTCAGACAAAGACAGGCAGACTGATTACTGCTTATCCGACAGGACACGGTCATGGACCGATTATTATGCAGATTAGTGATGATGAAGGCGAGACTTGGACGGAGAAGAAAGATATTCCGGCATCGTTTGCAACTTGTCAGGAAACACCTACCTTATATACATTGGATATGGGTAATGGAAAAGAAAGAATTATGCTGATTTCAGCATGTCCGAACTGGGATTTACAAAGAGGCGGATGGGATACTGCCTACTCTGATGATGACGGAGAAACTTGGACAGAATATAAGAATCACTGGCCTTCTTTTGACGGAGCAGAGAAAAAACATACAATCGTAGCAATGGCAAGTCTTGTGCAGTTAAAAGATGAACAGGGAAATTACATTCAGAAATGGATGGGTGTTTTCCATGATTATGGTTATGTCAACTTCAAGAGCTATCTGACATTTGATGAAGACGGAAATGAACAGTGGAGCGAGCCGGAAAGATATTTAGCTGATTATAGAAGTATCGAAAGCAAATATGGAATCTGTGAAGTCGGAATGTTCCGCTCACCGGATGGAAAACGGATCATGGCGCTGGCAAGAAGTGATAAAAAACCAAACTTATCCGTGATGTTCTATTCTGATGATGAAGGAAAAACATGGAGTAAACTGGAAGAAATGCAAGGTTCGCTTGCAGGGGAAAGACATAAAGCTGTATATGATCCGATCAGCGGACGTCTTTTGATCACATTCCGTGAGATCGTATACAAAGACGGTAAGCTTGATAACAACTGGATGGCAGGCGACTGGGTTGCATGGGTTGGAACATATGAAGACCTGTTAGAGCAAAACGAAGGTGAATACCGTATACTGATCGAAGAAGACTGGGCAATGAATGCAAAATCCGGTGATACGGGATATGCGGGAATTTTAGTTCTGGATGATGGAACATTTATCATGGATTCTTACGGACACTTTGACGAAGAGTTTTCTAAGAATGCATTTGAATCAGGTAATTATAATGTAAGAACAGATTTATGTTATATCAAACAGGCAAAATTCAAACTTGGTGAAATCGAGAATGAAAACGGTCTGATTGACAGAAGCGCCCTGGAAGCAAAAATCAATGAAGTAAAAGATACGTCGGCAGAAGGGTACACAGACACTTCTTATGCGGCATTTGCAAAAGCGCTGACGGATGCACAGACAGTATTTGCAGATTCTTCCGCACAGCAGATTCAGATTGATGAAGCGCTGAAAGTATTAACTTCAGCATTTGAAGGTTTGGAAGAAAGACCGGTAGAACCGGAGAAACCGACGGTAGAAAAAGTTGAAATTAAAGCAAATCCTGCTAAGACAGAGTACAAAGAAGGGGAGAAATTCGACCCGGCAGGACTTGTGCTTACAGTGAAATATAACAAAGGCGAGGACGAAGAAGTAGCTTACAGTGATGCAACAAAGGCAGACTTCGCATTTAATCCGTCACTTGATACAGCGCTTACAGAAGGTGTGAGCAAAGTTGATGTAACATATGCGGGCAAGACGGTAGAAATCGGTATTGAAGTGAAAGCTGACACACCGGTAGAGCCGGAAAAACCGACGGTAGACAAAATTGCCGTTAAAAAAGTGCCAGCTAAGACAACTTACAAAGTAGGGGAGAAATTCGACCCGGCAGGACTTGTGCTTACAGTGAAATATAACAAAGGCGAGGACGAAGAAGTAGCTTACAGTGATGCAACAAAGGCAGACTTCGCATTTAATCCGTCACTTGATACAGCGCTTACAGAAGGTGTGAGCAAAGTTGATGTAACATATGCGGGCAAGACGGTAGAAATCGGTATTGAAGTGAAAGCTGACACGCCGGTAGAGCCGGAGACGCCAACGGTAGACAAAGTTGAAATTAAAGCAAATCCTGCTAAGACAGAGTACAAAGAAGGGGAGAAATTCGATCCGAAAGGACTTGTGCTTACAGTAACGATGTCAGACGGAACAACAAAAGTTGTTGCATACGGATCGGAGACGGCAAAAGATTTCTCCTTTAATCCGAGTCTTAATACAAAACTGACAGCGGATACGAAGAAAGTAACAGTAACATACGGCGGACAGTCGGCAGACGTAGCTGTATCGGTGAAAGCAGATCCGTCAGAGGATAAGAAACCGAATACAGAGAAACCGGACAAAGGCGGAGCGGTTCAGACAGGAGATAATTTTAACGTAACGCTGCTGATCGGACTTGTAGTTCTTGCAGGCGTGACTGCAGGCGGAACGGCTCTGACAATTTTCAAAAGGAACAAAAGAAAATAAGCTTCATCCGTAAACAGTACGGAAAAATACAGGGTTGTCACTTAGTGGCGGCCCTGTTTGTATATGGATTTTTATGAGATCGGTTTTTCGTACATTTTTAGGGGAGTTTCTCGATTGAAATAACGGAAAATATGTGAATTTCTGACAATGCTCTTTCATAAATTGATGTAACTTCTCAAAGCCTTGTATTTACTGGTGTTCTGCAAGATTTTGAAAAACGGTAAAGTGGTGTATTGTATCATAAAGTGGTGTGGTTTGATATGAAAATGGTGTACTAAATGGTGTAGTAAATCGGAAAGAATTATTAAATTTGATAGCAAAATTGTAAGAGCGTCAGATTTGACATTTGAATAGGTATTTGTTTAAATAATAATAAAAAAAAGACACTATTGATAGTTGGTTAGTCCAAATTATCTAATTACTCAAAAGAGTAACCGCATTCCTTGGGCGAGGGGCGGTTACTTTTTTGATTGATTTATATACGCTATCAAAATCGTTACAACAATACTAAGTATCATTAGTACGATTGTAGAGTAAGAAAAGGACTATTTGACAGTTTTTCGTACATTTTTAAGGAAGTTCCTTAATTGAAATAACAGGAAATATATGATAAAATTGAGAAGGTTTAATAGTTTTTTCCCGATTTTGCCCCCTTTACATTGCACACACTTCGGCATACTTTTGCTACAAGAGCAATCGAATATGGCATGAACCCCAAAATATTGCAGAAACTTCTGGGACATGGTACATTACAAATGACAATGGGTTTGTACTGCCACGTAACAGAGGATACGCTGTTTTTGGAAACGGAGAAGTTTAAGAGAAGGTGTAGTTGAGCATGAAGTGGTGTAAAAATGGTGTAGCAGGGGATGAAACATAGAAAGTAAGGGCGAGAAAAGCCCGTAAATACGGAGGTTTTAAGAAAGATGGAAAGTTATAAGCAGGAATTTATTGAGTTTATGGTGGACAGCGATGTGCTGAAATTTGGAGAATTCACATTGAAAAGCGGAAGGAAATCTCCGTTTTTTATGAATGCAGGCGGATATGTGACAGGTTCGCAGCTTAAAAAGCTCGGCGAATATTATGCGAAAGCGATCCATGACACATACGGAGATGATTTTGATGTGTTGTTCGGACCTGCTTATAAGGGGATTCCTCTTGCGGTTGTAACTGCGATCGCTTACAGTGAGTTGTATGGAAAAGAAGTACGATACTGCTCGGACAGAAAAGAAGAGAAAGATCACGGAGCAGACAAAGGAAGCTTCCTCGGAAGTAAATTTAAAGACGGCGATCGAGTTATCATGATCGAAGATGTAACGACGTCAGGAAAGTCGATGGAAGAGACCGTTCCGAAAGTAAAGCAGGCCGCTGATGTGGAGATCGTCGGATTAATCGTATCTCTTAATCGTATGGAGGTCGGAAAAGGGGGAGAAAAATGCGCCCTTGACGAGGTGAAAGATCTGTATGGTTTCGATACGGCCGCGATCGTGACGATGGAAGAAGTCGTGGAACACTTGTACAACAAGCCGTATAACGGAAAAGTTGTGATCGACGATACATTAAAGGCTGCGATCGATACATACTATGAAACATATGGAGTAAAATAAAACGGGGAGGCGCTTTATGGAAAAGGCATATCTTACAATGAAAAACAGTGGTGCAAGTAGCATTACACTTGGGATTATCGTTCTCGTTGTCGGAGTGGCAACAGGAATACTTGCAATCGTGAACGGAGCAAAATTACTCAAACATAAAAAAGAGATTACATTTTAAGCAGCTTGACAGCTTTCAGGGAAACTGTGAAAGGACACGGATGAAAGAGAGATAAATAAACAGAAAGAAAAATAAGGGACTAAGCCGGAATACAGGCAGTCCCTTTTTGCAACGGCGGCGGAACGAAGTCTGGGTTTGCCTGAGACTTTGCGGCCGTGTATAGTCCCGGAGCGCGCTTTTTTAGCGCTTCCGGTGATTTGAAAAAATTACTGATAGGGAGAGTTCCTTGTGTGAGGAGAGTTATTTTTGAGTATAAAAAAAGAGCGGATTTATAGGATATTTGGGAAAATCCTGTTTTTACTATATATTGTTTTTTTGATTTATTTTCTGTTTCTTGCGGAATGGTACGGAAGAACGGAAGTGACGGAAGAGTATAGATATAATCTTGAATTATTTAAAGAAATCAGACGTTTTCTTACTTATAGAGAACAGCTTGGCATGTTTACGGTGCTTGCGAACCTTCTCGGGAATATTATGATCTTTGTTCCTTATGGTTTCTTTATTTCCATGGCGGGAAAGTCCATGGGATTTTTTAAAATATTATTTTTCAGTATGGCGCTGAGTCTGGGCGTGGAAACAATACAACTTTTTACGAGAGTAGGAAGTTTTGATGTCGATGATATTTTATTAAATACAATCGGCGGAGTTTTAGGATATATTTTGTTTGTGGTATGCAGTCGGATAAGGAGAAAACGTTATGTTCGGAAAGGAAAAAAAGGCAGAAGATAAGAAAAAAGAAACTGCTTTGAAACGGGAGGAAAACCGGAAAAAAAGCGGGGTGAAACATAAAAAGCCAAAGCAAAAACAGGCGGGCAACGGAAATCTTTCGTGTCTGTTCGGATTAGGTTCGGCCGCAGTGTTGGCGGGATGTATAGCATACGCGTTTGTCCGAAGAGGAGAAGCCCCCGGGATCATAGGAGGTATTACGATTATTTCTTTGATACTGGCAGGATACGGAATTTATTCGGCAATTATAGGATTTCGGGAGAGAGAACGCAGTTATCTGACGTGTAAGATCGGTATTGTCATGAATGCGGCGGCGATTATTTCATTTTTTGCGGTATTTATCAGAGGTTTGAATTAGTAAGCAAAAGATAAAAAGTAGTGAAAAAAGATAAATAATAAAGAAAAGTAAACAGATGAGCGGGAGGGAAAGGAAAATGCAGGAAGTGTCAGAAAAATACAACAACGATTCATATAGGGAACGGCATGCGTTGTCGGTAGAACGTCTTCGTACGCTGCCTTTTGAGGAATCTGTGGAAGATTCTTATATCGCGTATTTCAGATTGGTTGCCCTGTTTTTGCTTGAAGTGGAAAATGTGCGGATTCAGGTGGAAAGCGGAAAATGGGATCAATATAATGAAGAAGACATGAGACAGATCAACGAAATCCTTTATAGTGATATTGTCGGGGATGCTTACGAAAAAAGCTATGCAAATCCGAAATATGCATGCAGCTGGTTTGAGCCGGAGATGGGAAGGCTTTTGAGTTTTCTCTATGTGGAAATGCGCTCCGGCATCCCTTATGCGTTTGAAGGCAGACTTGATTATCTGACGATTTTGTATGAATTGTTTATCGAGGTATATACGTATTTTGAAAATTGCCGGGCAGATGGCGCTGAACCGGAAATACGAAGAGTAAGAGATATCGTGTATTGGTATGCAAGCGATTATTGCGACGTATTTTTGGCAGATCGGATTAAAGAACAGATCGATCCGTCGTATTCGTTTGCGGCAGATATTATCGAAAATGCAGATTTGAGCAGCGACAGGTATTTGTATCGTTTCGGAGAATATATTACAGAAAATGAGCTGGGAACTGCGCGCCGTCTCAGGTCGCTTCCCGAAGAGACGATTCAAAAGATGGCGGACGTTTACACGGAAGGATATCGGATCGGATTTATCAATACAGGAAAAGATCTGTCCAAAAAATCAGTCGTAAATATTCGTTACAGCCTCGGATTTGAACGGGTCATAAGAGCGGCGATCGCAAATTTTCGCGCTATGGGGTTAAAACCCGTAATATACAGGGCGGCGTCGGGTGTGATCACGAAAAGAGAGCATCACAAAATCGGATATTTCGGCGCTGTGGCAAACTGGCAGTATGAGTACGATCACAGACAAGATCAGGCGTTATTTATGGATAAACGCTATATTGAACGGCGTCTGGAAGTGATGCATACTGTTTATGAACAAAATAAAGAACAGGCAGCGCAGTTCGCAGGACCTGCCGTGATGGAAACATTCGGAGAAAAGCCGTTTTCACCGAAAGCAGTACCGGAAGCTCCGGCTTACTGTGAAGAGCAAAGGGAGCTTGCGCTTCAATACGACAGCAGATCCGGTCAGATCACAAATGAATATATCAAAGGAGAAGAGAGAAGTTTTACGATCATTGCATATCCTGTGCCGGAGATCGGTCCGAAATATGAAGAAATTTTCGATGAAGTAATACGAATTAATACGTTAGATGCAAAATTATATGAGAAAGTTCAACAGACGATGATCGATGCGCTCGATCAGGGAGAAAAAGTCCGTGTGATCGGAAAGGGAGAGAACCGGACGGATATGGAGATTCGGCTTTGGTCGTTAAAAGATGCTCGGAAAGAGACGATTTTTGAAAACTGTGTGGCAGATGTAAATATTCCGGTAGGCGAGGTGTTTACATCACCGGTGCTGGAAGGAACGAACGGAGTTTTGCATGTCAGCCGGGTGTATCTTGACGGTTTGCAGTATAAAGACCTTGAATTGAAATTTAAAGACGGAAAGATCGTTGATTATAGATGCGGCAATTTTAAAGACGAGGAAGAAGGCAGACGATATATTTTTGATAATGTTTTGAAAAATCATGATACTCTTCCGCTTGGCGAATTCGCGATCGGAACAAATACGACTGCTTATGCCGCGGGAAAAAAATACGGGATCGAAGATAAGATGCCGATTTTGATCGCAGAGAAAACAGGACCTCATTTTGCAGTGGGCGACACATGCTATTCATGGAGCGAAGACGTCCGTGTATATAATCCGAACGGAAAAGAAATCGTTGCAAAGGATAATTCTTGTTCGCTGAAAAGAAAAGAAGATCCGTCTGCGGCATACTTTCAATGTCATACAGATATAACCGTACCTTATGAAGAGTTAGAAGAAATAAGTGTAGTGACAAAAGACGGGAAACACATTATACTAATTAAAGACGGAAGATTTGTGCTTCCGGGAACTGAGATTTTAAATGAACCATTAAAACAACTCGAAAATTGATTTGAGATTTTAAGGAGGAAATAACGTGCCAAAAGTAGGAATCGTAATGGGCAGTGACTCTGACCTGAAAGTGATGAGCAAAGCTGCGTCAATGTTGGAAAAATTCGGAATTGATTATGAAATGACGATCATTTCCGCACATCGTATGCCGGATGTATTTTTTGAGTGGGCAAAAGCTGCGGAAGGAAAAGGGATTAAAGTAATCATCGCAGGAGCCGGAATGGCTGCACATCTTCCGGGAATGTGTGCGGCGCTGTTCCCGATGCCGGTGATCGGAGTGCCGATGTCAGGAAAGAATCTGGATGGTATGGACGCTCTTTACTCGATCGTTCAGATGCCGCCGGGAATTCCGGTTGCGACTGTTGCGATTGACGGTGGAATGAACGCTGCGATTCTTGCGGCAAAAATCCTCGCTGTATCAGATGAAGAGGTATTAAAAAAGTTAAAAGACTATTCGGCAGAGATGAAAGATACCGTTCAGGCGAAAGCCGATCGTCTTGCCGAGGTCGGATATGAGGAGTATTTAAAGTAAAGGAGAAAGTGGTATGGATTATAAGAAAGCAGGAGTTGACATAGAGGCCGGTTACAGATCAGTAGAACTTATGAAAGAGCATGTGAAAAAGACGATGCGTCCGGAAGTGCTCGGAGGACTCGGAGGATTTTCGGGAGCATTTTCTCTTGATAAGATCAAAGAAATGGAAGAGCCGGTACTGCTGTCGGGAACAGACGGCTGCGGAACGAAAGTGAAGCTGTCGATGGTGCTTGATAAGCATGACACGATCGGAATCGATGCTGTGGCAATGTGTGTGAATGATATTGCCTGTGCGGGAGGAGAACCACTGTTTTTCCTTGATTATATTGCATGCGGCAAGAATGAGCCTGAGAAGATCGCATCAATCGTAAGCGGAGTGGCAGAAGGATGTCTTCAGTCGGGAGCGGCGCTGATCGGAGGCGAAACGGCGGAACATCCGGGACTTATGGCAGAAGACGAGTACGATCTTGCCGGATTTGCGGTAGGAGTATGCGATAAAAAAGATATGATCACAGGAGAAAATCTGTCTGCCGGAGACGTTTTGATCGGAATGGCGTCTACGGGAGTTCACAGCAACGGATTTTCACTTGTAAGAAAAGTATTTGATATTACAAAAGAATCTCTTGATACATATTACGATGAATTGGGATGTACTCTCGGAGAGGCGCTTCTCGCTCCGACAAGAATTTATGTGAAAGCGCTTAAGAGTATTAAAGAAGCGGGAATAACGGTGAAAGCATGCAGCCATATTACAGGCGGCGGTTTCTATGAGAATGTTCCGCGTATGCTGATCGACGGTACTCGAGCGGTGATCGAAAAAGACAGTTATCCGATCCCGCCGATCTTCAAGATGCTTGCAAAAGAAGGCGATATCGAAGAGCAGATGATGTACAATACGTTTAACATGGGACTTGGAATGATCGTTGCCGTTGATCCGGCAGATGTGGAGAAAACTCTGGAAGCGATCAAAGCGGCAGGAGATGCGCCGTATGTAGTCGGCCGCATCGAAGCGGGAGAAAAAGGAGTAGACTTATGCTAAAGGTCGTTGTGCTCGTATCCGGAGGAGGTACGAATCTGCAGGCGATCATTGACGGCGTAAAAGGCGGCGTCATCAGGAATACAAAGATCGTCGGAGTTATCAGCAATAACAAGAATGCATATGCGCTTGAGCGGGCGAGAGAGAATCACATCCCGGCAAAATGTATCTCGCCGAAAGATTATGAATCCAGGGATGTGTTTAATGAAAAACTTTTGGAAGCCGTCAACGAGTACGAACCGGATCTGATCGTTTTGGCAGGATTTCTTGTTGTTATCCCTCCGGAAATGATCGCAGCTTACAGAAACCGGATGATTAATATTCACCCGTCGTTGATTCCGGCGTTTTGCGGGAAAGGATATTATGGATTAAAAGTGCATGAAGCAGCGCTTGCAAGAGGTGTTAAAGTAGTCGGCGCGACCGTTCATTTTGTAGATGAAGGAACCGATACAGGGCCGATCATCCTGCAGAAAGCAGTAGAAGTTGAGCAGGATGACACACCGGAGATGCTTCAAAGAAGAGTGATGGAGCAGGCAGAGTGGAAAATCCTTCCGGAAGCGATCCATTTGATCGCGAACGGAAAAGTGCATGTTGAAAACGGACATGCTTTTATAAAAAATTTATAGAATGTCGAAACATTAAAAAATGACCGCCGGGACGAAAAAACCGGGCGGTCATTTCGGAACGTAAAACGGTTTGTACAGACAGGAGGAATCTATCATGAAAATATTGATCGTCGGAAGCGGCGGAAGAGAACATGCCATTGCGGCAAGTGTGGCAAAAAGTCCCAGAGCAGATAAGATATACTGCGCGCCCGGAAACGCGGGAATTGCAGAATACGCAGAGTGCGTGGACATCGGAGCAATGGAATTTGAAAAACTGGCAGAATTTGCCAAAGAAAAAGAGATCGATCTTTGCATCGTCGGAATGGATGATCCGCTTGTCGGAGGTCTTGTGGACGTATTGGAAGATGCGGGAATCCGTACGTTCGGTCCAAAGAAAAACGCCGCTATTTTGGAAGGATCAAAAGCGTTTTCAAAAGATCTTATGAAAAAATACGATATTCCTACGGCAGGATATGAGAATTTTACAGATCCAAAGGAAGCAATCGCCTATCTTGAGAATGCAAAGTTCCCTATCGTATTGAAGGCAGACGGACTTGCACTTGGTAAAGGAGTGCTGATCTGTCAGAATTTTGAAGAGGCAAAAGAAGGCGTAAAGACGATCATGCTTGACAAAAAATTCGGCACAGCCGGAAACGAGATGGTCATTGAAGAGTTCATGACAGGTCGCGAAGTATCTGTTCTTTCATTTGTAGACGGAAAGACGATCAAAACGATGACAAGCGCGCAGGATCACAAACGTGCCGGTGACGGTGATACAGGGCTGAATACAGGCGGAATGGGAACATTTTCACCAAGTCCGTTCTATACAAAAGAAGTAGAAGAATTTTGTGAAAAATATATTTACCAGAGAACGGTAGATGCTATGGCTGCAGAGGGCCGCCCGTTTAAAGGCGTTATTTTCTTCGGTCTGATGCTTACAGAAGAAGGACCGAAAGTGTTGGAGTACAACGCCCGCTTCGGAGATCCGGAGGCTCAGGTTGTGCTTCCGCGTATGAAAAATGATATTTTGGACGTTGTTGAAGCATGTGTGGACGGAACTCTGGATCAGATCGATCTTCAGTTTGAAGATAATGCGGCCGTGTGCGTTGTGCTTGCATCTGAAGGCTATCCGGTTCAGTACGAAAAAGGCTATCCTATCACAGGTCTTGAAGAATTCAGTAAACATGAAGGGTATTACTGTTTCCATGCAGGAACAAAATTTGAGGACGGAAACATCGTGACAAACGGAGGCCGTGTGCTTGGTGTAACTGCAAAAGGCGCTAATCTGAAAGAAGCAAGAAAAAATGCCTACGCAGCGACAGAATGGGTACAGTTTAAAAACAAATATAAGCGTAATGATATCGGAAAAGCGATAGATGAAGCTTTTTCTGACGGTCAGTAATGCAAAAATAAAAGAAAATCCATATTCAGAATGACTGCAATCCCCCTTACTATTTAGAAAATGATAGTAAGGGGGATAGTTTTTTGTATATGGTTTTCAAAATAGGAATCTTGCTTATGATATAGCTATACTATCTTTTGAATCCTCCACCCGGAATTAATCAGAAAAAAACAGTACAAAACAATGCAAAACAGAAAAACATAAAATAATACATAAATATTCAGACAAATATTGACAAATATATATTTTATGATATTATTTAATTAAATTAATAAATGTACTTAAATAAAAGAAAGGAGAAAAGTATGAAAAAGATTTCTGTGGTGTTGATTGCGGCGTTGGTCGTATCTTTGCTTTTTGGATGTGGAAAGAGCGACGATGCGAAAGGTACAGGGAAAACAACTTTGAGCGTTTGGTATTGGGGAGAACAAGAAGTGCCGGGATATAAGGCGTATATGGAAGAGATGGTAAAACGGTATGAAAAAAAGAACCCTGATATTAAAGTGGAAGCTGTTCTTCAGGAAAGTGATAATCTGTATACGGCATTTCGTACGGCAGAGGCGGCAGGGGAAGGTCCGGATATTCAATATATGTGGGGCGGAACTCAGGCAATGGAAGATGTTTGGAAAGGAAACGTAGCTCCGATTAGTGACTATATTTCTGAAGAAGAACTCTCGGTTATTCCGAAGTCGGCATTGGCTCAGACGAATTGGAACGGGAAACAATGGGGAATCCCGGCATATGGATTTACATATGGGATTGCCTATGATAAAGAAGCAATGCGTACTGCCGGAGTAGATCCGGAAAATCCGTTTACTACATGGGATGAATTTTTAGAGTGTTGTGAGAAATTAAAATCATCAGGAATTACGCCGTTAGGAATGGGGTTAAAAGACGGATATTTACCGGCGTGGATCGGGATTTTTTTGGGACAGCAAAATATGGACAGCGTGAATGATATGATTTCCCTTATGAGTGGACAAGAAAGCTTTACAGATAAAAAATACTCTGAATGGCTGGAAAAAATTGCAGAGCTGAAAGAAGCCGGATATATTAACGAAGATATACTTTCATTAGACTTATATCAGGGGCAGCAGTTGATCGAAAGCAAAAAAGCGGCAATGACACTTCATACACAGCCGTATGCGGTATCATTGGAAAAATCATTAGGGTCAGATCAGATCGGTTTTGCAAAAGCGCCAGTATTCGGAACCGGAAAATTTGCGGATTCAGTTGCAACTCCGAGTCAGGTATATGTAATACCAAACAGTGCGAAACATAAAGAAGAGGCGGCAGACTTCTTATTGTTTTTACAGGAAGAAGATAATATTAAATATCTGTATGAATCGGCAAATGCGATGATGCCGAATAATAACTTTGATGAAAGCTGGGTATCCAGCGAAATTGACAGAAAAGTTTTGGAATGGCAGAAAGAAGACAATAATTTTTGTTATCAGTTGTATTTTGCACCTATGTTTGAAACAGATGGTCTGATTCCGACGGTACAGAAGATGTTTTCAGAAGGGTTAGCGCCAAAGGATGCAGCGGTGGAATTAGATGAGGCGCTCGGGAAATGTATGGAACAAAATCCTGAGGTTCATGATGCGTTTTTAGAATGGAGTGTAGAAGAATAGTTCTGAAAAGAGGAAAGCCTCTGTTTCAAAGGAAGGGATTGATATGAAAACGAACAGGATGAAAAAGTTCACGCCGTATTTCTATATATTACCAACCTTTATCATTTTGGCGGTTGTAATTGTAATTCCGATTATTTATGTTATTATCCAAAGCTTCTATACGACCTTTGCAAATGAGAGTGTTTTTGTAGGTCTGAGAAATTATAAGATGGCATTTGAAGACGAACTTTTGCTGACTGCGTTGAAGAACAACTTGAAATTATTTTTATGCGTTCCGATATTGACAGTGCTTTCACTTGCCATTGCATCAATTTTATATAACAAAATCAGAGGGTGGAGGTTTTACAGAAGCGTTATTTTTATTCCGTACATACTGGCAATTCCGGTTGTGGGCATTGTATTTTCATATTTACTGCAGTACAACGGAGTTATCAATTCTATTTTGCGGACAATCGGGTTGGAGAATATGGCGTTGGATTGGTTGGGAGATCCGAATTTGGCATTCCCGAGTGTGGCAATAGTTATTATGTGGAAGCAGATCGGTTTCGGAGTTGTTTTGTTTTTGGCGAGAATGATGTCAATAGATAAAACATTGTATGAATCGGCTGATGTAGACGGAGCTACATGGTTTCAGAAATTTATGCACATTACCGTGCCGCAGACAAAATCGATTATTGAATTTTATGTGATCATCACTCTTATTGAAATGTTGAGTTGGGTGTTTAATTTCATTTATGTCATGACGGCAGGCGGCCCGGGAAATAAGACGCTTGTGTTGGAATATTTGATTTATAAGAAAGCGTTTGGCGGTGGTGATTTCAATATTGCAATGGCGATCAGCGTAGTACTTCTTGCTATTGCGGCAATATTGATTGTAATACATCAGATTGTTATGAGAAAAGAGGAGTGAAAGAATGAAACGAAAAAGAGGAGGAATAGTCTCCCAGCTATTGATGATTTTACTTGTGGTCGTTATTATCTTTCCGTTATATTTTATGACAGCGAATTCGTTTAAAACGCATGAAGAATATGTCAATAATATGGCAGGCCTTCCGCAAACATTTACAGTACAAAACTTTGTGGAAGCTTTCCGGGGAAAACCGTTCGGACAATGGTTTATGAATAGTTTGATTCTTACAGTTGCAGCGGTTTTTATTACGGGAATCATTGCACTGCTGGCAGGATATGCCTTTGCAAAGATGAGGTTTAAAGGGAAAAAAGTGTTGTTCAACATGATCGTTCCGCTGATGTCTGTTCCTCCGGTTGTTATGATTATACCGCAGTTCCGGATTATTAAAATATTGGGTCTGGTAAATACACGTGTTTCTGTGATATTAATATATATAGGAATTATGTTGCCTATGACGATATATTTGATGAGAAATTTCATGAAAACAGTACCGGATTCTTTGTTAGAGGCAGCGGAGATTGACGGGTGCAGTAAGCGGAAGGCGTTGACAAAGATTATGATTCCGCTGAGCGTTCCGGCGCTTATTACTTCATCACTTGTAAATCTTGTATGGGTATGGAACGAGCTGTTGATTTCGCTTGTTTTTCTTCAGAAAGAAGAATTGCGAACCTTAATGGTAGGGATTACTTTATTTAAAGGACGTTTCACATTAAATATACCTGTTATTATGGCAGGGTTGGTTATTGCGACAGTGCCGATCGTGTTGATATATATATTTGCGCAGAAATATCTTGTTGAAGGTATGTTGGCAGGTTCGGTCAAAGAGTAAGAAATAAAGGGGGATATGCTTTGAAAATCTATAATCCGACAGATATAGGAGATCGAAATAAACTAATGATCTTACGGCTGATAAAAGTATATGATGGAATTTCCAGACAGGAAATTTCAAAAAGGATGCATTTAAGTGCACCGGCGGTAAGTAATAATGTAGCGGCCTTGATCGAAAACGGGATTGTATATGAAAACGGCTGTGACGATACGAGCTTGGGAAGAAAGCCGAGACAATTAAGTTATAAAGGAGACCTTTATTATGTGATTTCGGTTGAATTGATGCCTAAAAAAGTTCGTGCAGGTATTGCAGATCTGTACGGTGAAGTTCAGCAGTGGACAGAAAAGGAGATCATAGTAGAAAACGGAGTGGACGAGGTTCTCGGGCAGTTGGATTCTGCGATAGACGAGTTGCTTGAAAAGCGAAAAAAGGATGTAGATGTGATTGCGATCGCAGTAGGTGTTCCTGCGCTGACAGGCCAGAATGATTTAAACGATCTCTTTGGAACATATTTGCCGGAATGGAAAAATGTCGATTTGAAAGAGCATATTTTACAGAAATATAATGTAGAAGCGATTATTGTAAATGACGTTGAATTGGCGCTGATCGGAGAACGTGAAAGAGGCGTAGGAAAAAAACAGACGAATATTGTTTACATAAAATACGGAGAAGGCTTTGCGGCAAGGGCGATTGTGGACGGATATCTTCTAAAAGGAAATAATATGGCGGCGGGAGAATTAGGTTATTATCTAGAATCATTGGAAGAGATGACAGATGAGTTTGTATGTCCCGGACGATTTGAAAAAAAGGTGTGTCAAAATATTTTCTCAGAATGCGGTGAAAAAAACGGCTTGTCAGATCTTATTTTGCGAGCTGAACAAGGTGATGAGGCGGCAGATGCCATTGTGAAAAAAATTATAAGAAAAATCGCCGTTGTCATCGCCAATACCGTATTGATGTTAAACTCTGAGATGGTGATATTAGGCGGAGATTCAGAAATTTTTACAGAGGAAAATATTGTTGAGATCAAGAAAATATTAGAAAAAGTTTGTCCGTTTGTTCCTGAAGTCGTAACTTCAAAGTTAGGCGCAGATGCTCCGATCATAGGTGGGATAAAAGTTGCATTGGATTATGCGGAAGAGCAGATCATTATGCTCTGGAAATCATAGGAGAATGATATGGAGGCATATATGGACATATTACTGAAAGAAAGACTGGTATCTTATTATGAAAAACATATTTTAGAAGATGTGATGCCATTTTGGGATCGGAGGTGCATAGATAAAGAATACGGCGGATATATTACTTGTTTTGACAGAGAAGGAAAGATGACAGATGATAAGAAATATATTTGGTTTCAAGGGCGTCAGCTATATATATATTCACTGCTTTATAACAAAGTACGCAAAAAGAAGGAGTGGTTGGAAAATGCAAAGCATGGTTTTTCATTTCTTGTAAAATATGGGTATGCGGGCGATGGAAGATGGAATTATGTATTGGACAGAAAAGGGAATGTTTTGGAAGGTACAATCTCAATATTTTCTGATTTTCATGTTTTGCAGGGGGTGGCAGAATACCTTAAAATAGAAGAAGTAAGAACGCCGGAAAATATGGAACTTTTAAAAACTTGTTATGAAACGATGGAAAAAAATGTATTTGATCCATGGTTTAAAGAAATATATGAAAATACATGGAGCCCGGTTTTTATATGGCATGACATGTATCTGACATGTCTGTCTACAACGGAAACATGTGCGGAAGTATTGGGGACGGATGTTACAAAAAAACTTTTGAATGAATGTGTCGATAAGATTGCTAACTGGTTTGCAAATGATGAATATAACGTAGTGTTTGAAGCGGTTACAAGAGAAAATAAAATTGATATTGAGTCAGACAAAGGCCGCTTTATTAATCCGGGACATATGCATGAATCAGCATGGTTTCTTATGAAGGCAGGAGTATTGCTGGAAGACAAGCAGATTACTATGCGCGGTATACAGATTGCCCGTTGGGCAAATGCCGTCGGAAAAGATGAAGAGTATGGTGGAATTATTTCATATGCAGACGCATTGGGGGAAACACCTCGCCCGATCGACTGGTTTAAAGAAACGAACTCTTTATGGAATGAAAAAGTATGGTGGCCGAATGCAGAGGCGTTGACAGCTTATGCACAGGCGTATTGCTATACGAAAGATAGTTATTTTCTTCAAGAATTTTTAGATCAGCATAATTATTGTAAAGAAAAGTTTTTTGATTCACAATATAAAGAGTGGTTTGAACGACTGGAATATGACGGAACCGTAAAAAACAGTGCAAAAGGAACACCGTGGAAATGTGCGTTTCATCTTGTGAGAGCGCTTGTGTTTACATTAGAAGCATTTTCGGAAATGGAGGCGGTATAGTGTATTTTCTGGGGATTGACGGAGGGGGAACAAAAACTGATTTTTTACTGTTAGATGAAAACGGAAAAACGATTGCACAGCGCAAGATAGGAACTATTTCTTATAAGCACGTTGGAATGGATTATGTGACAGAATTACTGAGAGAAAATATAAATCAAATATTAGACGGGAATGATGCCTATATATGTCTTGCCTTTCCGAATTGGGGAGAATCAAGAGTAAATGATGAACGCTTTTTATGCCGGATTGACAAAATTACAGATAGGCCGATGAAAATTGTAAACGACAGCGCCGCGGGATGGGCAGGATCTTTGGGATTAGAAGAGGGGATCAATCTTGTGGCAGGAACAGGTTCGATCGCTTATGGACAAAATAAGTTTGGCACAGAAGCTCGTGCGGGCGGATGGGATGATGGTTTTTCTGATGAAGGCTCTTGTTATTGGTTGGGAAAGAAAGCGTTGGAGCTGTTTTCAAAAGAGAGTGACGGAAGGGTAAAAAAAGGAAAGTTACTCGAGATTTTCCGATACAATTTTAATTTAAAAAATGACTTTGACCTTATAGACATTTTTGATGAAGTGTATAAAAATAATCGTACAAAAACAGCTGAACTTCAAAAATTGCTTTTACAGGCAGCGATGCAAGGAGATGAAGAAGCAATACGTTTGTATGAGGCTGCGGCAGAAGAATTAGCGCTGATCATAGGCGCTGTTTATAGAAAACTGGAATTTTCGGGAGACACGATCGTATCTTATTCAGGTGGATTGTTTCATGCAGGAGATTTTATATTAAAGCCACTGGTGCGGAAGCTCGAGGAAAATGGAATTTGTCTTTGTCCTCCTAAATATTCGCCTGTACAGGGAGCGGCGCTTTTGGCGGCGAGAGAATATAGCAGAGACGGTGAATTTTTATCACGAATAAAAGCAGGCTTAGAATAAGAAAAAGAGAATATCCGCGGCAGATTGCGATTTTTTGCTGCGAGATATTCTCTTTTATTTTATATTATGTTTATAATTATTTTGCCGGATATTTTTATTTGGTGATAAAATCACAGACATAATTTCTATTATGTGTTATTATACTTATATAATGTGCAATGAAAATTATAAGAGAGTAAGATCGACACATAAAAACAAGAGAAAAACAGGAGGAACGATTTATGAGATTAAAAGATAAAGTAGCGATTATTACAGGAGGAAGCCGTGGAATCGGATTTGCGACAGCAGATGCATTTTTAAGAGAGGGTGCGAAAGTTGCTGTTGCGGCGAGCAGTGAAAAAAACGCGGAAGCGGCAGTCGAGAAGTTAAAAGCGATTCATCCGGATGCAGAAGTGGTAGGGATCAGTCCGAACCTCGGAAGTTTTGAAAGTGTGAAAGAAGAATTTGATAAAGTAGAGAAACAGTTCGGACGTATTGATATTTTGGTGAATAATGCGGGGGTTTCCGAGAGCACTCCGTTTACATCTTATACAGAAGCTGATTTTGATCGTGTGATCGATCTGAATGTAAAAGGTGTATTTAACGCAACACGCGCGGTAGTTGACGGAATGATTAAAAATCACAGCGGGGTTGTCCTGAATACGTCTTCAATGGTAAGTATTTCCGGTCAGCCGAGCGGATTTGCTTATCCGGCGTCTAAGTTTGCGGTAAACGGTACGACGATCTCTCTGGCAAGAGAGCTTGGGCCAAAAGGAATCCGTGTCAATGCAGTTGCTCCGGGAATTACGGAAACAGACATGATGAAAGCCGTTCCGAAAAACGTGATCGAGCCGATGATCGCACAGATTCCGCTTCGCAGACTCGGACAGCCGGAAGACATTGCAAATGCATTTGTATTTCTTGCATCTGATGAAGCGTCCTATATTACAGGCGTAGTTCTTAGTGTAGATGGAATGGCGCGCGCGTAAATATGGCGTTGCAATATTGTTTGCAAAATAATTTACCGGGAAGGGATTCCTTTTCATATATTTGAACATGTGCTAATATAATATCTCAGCGGAAGTTGTTCCGTTGAGATATTTTAAATTTCTGGGATGGTGAATATATGGCGCGTCAAAATGAGCGGAAAATGAAATTATATATGGAAGCGGGTCTGGCGGTACTTCTTGTTTTAACGATTGCACTGGCATCAGTATCAGGGCGGCTCTCTTCGCAGGCACATGAGAAGGACAAGAATAAGCAGGAAGCGGCTGTACAAGGAGAAGCGGAAGTTTACGAAAAAAACAAAGGAAATGATCAAGAGAAAAATGAAGTGAAAGACCAAAGGGAAAACAACGCTCAAAATACAGCGGGAAATGCTGAAGAATCACAGGAAACGATCGCTGACGGACAGTATCCGATTATGGGAAACAGCCGCGTAACAGTTGATGAGATGGTAGATTATTTTCAGACGGCAGGAAAACCTTATCCGAAAGAAGCTCTTTCCAAAGGTGGAGCAGAGTCTATAGAAGTGTTTTGCAGGATGTATTATGATGAAGCGGTGGCAGAAGGCGTTCGTCCGGAAGTTGCTTTTGTGCAGACGATGAAAGAAACGGGATTTTTGCAGTATGGCGGAGATGCTTCTGTCGAACAGTTTAATTTTGCGGGATTAGGTACAACAGGCGGGGGTGTGCCCGGGAACTCTTATCCTGATGTGCGGACCGGGATCAGGGCGCAGATTCAACATCTGAAAGCATATGCCACAGCAGACCCTTTGAATGGGAAGTGTGTAGATGATCGGTATGAGTATGTAAAAAAAGGAACGGCTCCATATGTGGAATGGCTGGGGCAGCAGGAAAATCCTGAAGGGCTTGGCTGGGCAACGGGAGATAACTACGGATATGATATCGTCCGAATGATCCACGATATGAAGAAATAGAAATATTGTTAGCTAAAATTGTGTAAAATACACAAAAAATTGAAGGGAAACACTGTTGTTTAGCACGAAAAATTCAGTGGTTTTGTCAAGGGCAATCTCATTGAAAAACAATATGGCGAATAGTATAGTATAAATAAGGTGTAAAATGGAAAATCGTAGATGGTTTAATACGGTTTTTCTTTTTTGTAATGGCGATAAGCCAAAGTCTGAGTTCGCCGAGAACTTGGCGATCGCTTACAATCCCGGAATATGCCTTTTGGCACTTCGGGGGGATTGACATGAGCCTAAAAATAAACGGAGGGAAAAAGTATGAAAAAAAGAGGAAGGGCTTTAGCGCTTCTGCTTGCCGCGGTTTTAACGGTCAGTAGTGTGCCGGGAACAGTTATGGCGGCAGATGGCGTGAAGCCCCAAGACGGAACAACGAAAGAACAGCCATTCTGGAGTGGAACGGGAGGAAGTACAAGGTTTAGAATTCCGTGTCTTGTATCTCTTGATGACGGCACATTGGTAGCCGGCTGCGATGCCAGATGGAATACGAGTTTAGACGGTGGTGGACTGGATACGATCGTATCCCGTTCGACAGACAAAGGAAAGACATGGCACTATACGTTTGCTAATTACCTTGGTGATAACGGGAACACGCATAATAACAATTCTACAACGTTTATCGATCCTGCCATGGCAACGGACGGAGAAAAGGTGTACATGATTGCAGACCTTTTTCCGGCAGGATATGCGCTGAATGGCGCGAGTCATGCACTGGTCGCAGGTAAAAGTCATGATGAGAACGGAAATATTCTTCTGGCAGACGCAAGGAAATGGCAGAATTGTTGGGTAAATGATCGTCAGAATGAAGCTAACTATACATATCATTTGGAAAAGAATGATAAGAAAGAATCTGATTCTGCATATGTGATTAAAGATGCGAATGACGCAATCGTAGAAGGTTATACAGTTGACGCTTATTTTAATATTAAAGGGAAAGATGTAGATGCGAATCTGTTTGAAGCTGATTCGCCGTTTCAGGTATGGCCGACAGATTATTTGTACCTGACAACATCGGAAGATGCAGGAGCAACGTGGTCTGTACCTACGATTGTCAATATGAGAAAAGATCATGAGCAGTCTCTTTTAGTAGGACCGGGACGAGGTATGGTTACTTCTAAAGGCAGGATCTTATTTACGGCATATGAATTTACAGGTTCAGATAAAAATAGCGTGGCTATTTATTCGGATGATGGCGGTAAGACGTGGGAAAGAGGAAAGTCTGTATCTGGATGGAGTTCAGAAGCAGTTGTAACTGAGGCAGATGGAAAATTGTATATGTTTACTCGCCATGGCGGATATTATACATCGGATGATTTTGGAGAAACATGGTCAACGCAAAAAAATATGGGGATTAGTTACTGGCTGAATTGTCAGTTGACAGCAATTACATATCCGAAGAAAATTGATGGTAAAACAGCAATCTTGTTTGCAACTCCATCGTCTTCATCGGGACGTGCGGCGGGAAAGATTTTCGTAGGCTTAGTGCAGGATGACGGAACACTTGACTGGAAATATAACTACAGCATTAACGGATCTGCATATTACGCATACTCTTGTCTGACAATTCTTCCTGACGGAACGATCGGTCTTCTTTATGAGAGTGACGGAACTGTGATTACGTATGAAGATTTTGATATTGAAGACGTTGCAAAAGGCGCAGCAATCGGAAATATCTGGTGCACAGACGAAAACGGTACTGTGGCAGATGTTACAATGACATCTGATATGTCGAAAAAACTGACAGTAAACGGCTTAAAAGATGGCGCAAAAGTGGAAGTTTCTTCTGACAATGAAAACGCAGTAACAGCAGCATATGCTGACGGCGAAGTGACATTGACATCTAAAACAGTAACAGGAATGGAAAAAGCGACTGTAACAGTTGAGTCTGAAGGTGAAAAGACGACAGTCGATGTAATCGTAACAGATGAAAAAGATTATGAGATCGTAGATCTTCGTGTAGGAGATACGAAAACATATACAGACAAGACAGGAAATTACAGTGACAGCACATTAGACGGTCTTGATAAAAATATTGCAGATGTGACATTGGTAGGAGAGGATGCACAGGCAGTTGAGAAACAGGTAAAAGCACAGCTTGCAACTGCACAGGCGAATTTTAATGGAGAGAAAGTCTCCTTGGATAACTGCATGTTTACATTTGAGAGTGTGGCAAATAAAGAAAATACATATAAAATTTCCGCACAGGCTGGAGATAAGAAAGTATATGTGAACCATAAAAAAGCACCGTCACAGTGTGTAAGCGCAGAGACAGAGACAGAAATTTTATTAGAGTCACATGAGGATGGAACGGTATCTTTAAAAGATATGACAGAAGGAACAGGCGGTGCATATCTTTATTTCTGGAAGGGCGATACTTCTAAGCTGCACTTTGACAGATACAGCAGTGATGTGGCACAGTGTCACATGGAATTATGGAAAGCGGCGCCAGGTGCAAAAAATGATCTGGGAATGCCGGGGTATGAGAAAGTGACAGATATTTCTCAACTTACAAGCGGTACGAAATATTTAATTACGGCAAAGGCGGATGATGGAACTTATTATGCGGTAAATCCATCTGCTGCAAGCAGTAATTTTAATCATGTTGCAAAAGTAGTTGAAGAAAATATCCCGATAAAAGAAGAGGCTTCGGTAGCGCTTGGAACTAATGCACAGTTTGATAATGGCGGTGAGAAGAAGATCAGTAAATGCCTGTTTACGTTTGATAAACAGGAGGGAACAGAAAACCAGTATAAGATCACAGCAGTAACAGAGGATGGGAAAAAGGTTTATCTCGGACCAAAATCATCATCAGGAGCTAACAGACCACTTGTCGAGACAGAGGCGGTTATTACGGTTGCTAAAAATGGAGAAGCATTTACGTTACAGCAGGCAGAAGACGCTTCAAACAGCAAATATTTGTATTTTTGGAAAGATGATGCAAGTAAATTCCATTTCGATAGAAATGGTTCTGTAGATAGTAAAGGCAAATGTGATTTTGAACTTTATCGAAAAGATGACAATGTAGTTGATAGTGAGATCCCAGGATATACAAAAATCAGTGAACTCTCAGAAATTGAGAACGGTGGTCAATACTTGATCGCTATGAAGGCAACTGTAGAAGGCAATAATTACTATTTGTTGAATCCGGCAACGGGAAATGAAAAATATAGCTATGTTGCGAAGGTAACAGGCAAAATGTATGAAGATGAGACAATCGGTGCTAAGACAGATATCACAATTACCGGAAAAGCAGAAGGCAAAACATCTGTGAAGATCGGTAACAAGACATACTTCATCTTCGTGAAAAATGATGTGGAAGAAGTAACAATCAAGATCGGCGAGACATATAACGTACCGGGCAAGATTTTAAATGAATCCGAAGTGACAAAAGACGGTATCGTAAGTTTGGAAAAACGTGAGAACATGCCGCCTTACAAAGCAATTTCAGAAATCACAGAAGGAACATATTTATTCGGAAATAATAGTCATATCATGCTGAATACGGTAAGTACAGCAGCAGGTTCTGAAAAAGGTCTTGGAATGAAAGCGGTCAACTTTAATAATGATGAGACTGCGAAAGACTTTATGTGGACGCTTACCAAATCAGGCGAAGGCTATACGATGAAAGATGCCGCGTCAGGCAAATACATTAATATTTCTGGAAATAATGTGGAACTGAAGGATGCAGAGCAGGTATTGACGATCAGAGCAAGAGCAAACGGAGGATTCTCTGTTTCGGCAAATAATTATTATCTGAACAACTGGGCAGGAAATAATAATAAAGTTGCAGCTTATCCGAGTGATGATAACGGATGGAGCTTCTACAAAGCATCTGCCGGAAACGTAGTAACAGGTGTGAAAGAAGGAACAGTAACTGTAGCGGCATCAGAAGGAATAAACTATAAGATCACGGTGGTAAAAGACGTTCCTGAAGTAAAAGAGTACACAGTAACGGCAACAGTAAATGATGAAGCGATGGGTACGGCAAAGCTTAGCCCGGAAGTTGATAAGTACAAAGAAGGAACAGAAGTAACGGCAACTGCGAAAGTAAAAGACGAAAGCAAATATGAGTTCGTAAACTGGACAGTAGGCGATGAAGAAGTTTCTAAGAAGGCAGAGTACAAGTTTACAGTTGACAAAGACATGGAGCTTAAAGCGAACTTCAAAGCAAAAGAAGAGCCGCAGCCGCCTGTAGAAAAGACATACACAGTAACGGCAACAGTAAACGATGAAGCGATGGGTACGGCAAAGCTTAGTCCGGAAGCTGATAAGTACAAAGAAGGAACAGAAGTAACGGCAACTGCGAAAGTAAAAGACGAAAGCAAGTATGAGTTCGTAAACTGGACAGTAGGCAATGAAGAAGTTTCTAAGAAAGCAGAGTACAAGTTTACAGTTGACAAAGACATGGAGCTTAAGGCGAACTTCAAAGCAAAAGATCCTGTAGAAGAAACATTTACAGTAAAAGTAAAAGCAAATGACGACAAGATGGGAACTGTAGCGGTCGATCCGGTGAAAGAAAACTATGCAAAAGGCGATACAGTAATCGTGATCGCAGAAGCAAAAGAAGGATATGAGTTTGTAAACTGGACATCGGAAGGTAAAGTATTCTCCGATTCTGCAGCGTACGAGTTTGCTGTAGAAAAGGATATGGAACTGACAGCGAACTTCAAAGCGAAAGAAGAGCCGAAACCGCCGGTAACAGAAGATACATTCAAGCTGAACGTAACTGTAAACGACGACAAGATGGGAACAGTAAAACTTGATCCTGCAAAAGAAAGCTATAAAGCAGGAGATGTCGTAACGGCAACTGCAACGGCAAAAGACGGATACAAGTTCGTGAACTGGACAGTAGACGGTAAGGAAGTTTCCGATAAAGCAGAGTATGCATTTAAAGTGGACAGAGATGTAACATTGAAAGCAAACTTTGAAAAAGTAGCGGCAGATCCGAAACCTGAAACTCCAAAACCGGAGGATCCGAAAGATGAGGATAAAGCAATTCAGACAGGAGACAACGGCGTATCACCGATCATTCCGCTTGCAGGATTAGCATTAGCGGCAGGAGCGGCAGTTACAGTTCTTCGGAAAAAAGAAGACTAATCGCCGGATATTCAAACTGATGAGAATAATTTGAAATCAGAATGAAAAAATAAAGATTTAAAACAGTGAGACGGCGCTGATCTATTTTACGGATCAGCGTCGTTTTTACATATTAGGCTTTAGCCTGTCTCAAATAAGTGCGTGGTGTGCAGTTATTTGAGACTAAAATCCACCTGCTATGCGGGCAATGTCATCAACTTAAGATATATCAAAAATATAAAATAAAAATGTCTAAAAGCACTTGATAAAATGCGAAAAAAATGTTGCCTTGCGTTGATTACTTTTTCAATGCGAGGTGATTTTATGAATAC
>ERZ809152.49-NODE-49-length-76563-cov-4.230133_pt1 | contig 76563 bp, 56 predicted proteins | sample MGYA00520518_ERZ809152 | MGnify/ENA primary metagenome ERZ809152 (study PRJEB31570, sample SAMEA3212996) | Homo sapiens | biome: human-gut; feature: human gut; material: fecal | place: Sweden | collected 2011 ...
CTTGCCGCATGGCGGGAGCCATCCTGCCGGGTGTGGAGGTCTGCGGAAAGACGGGCACGGCACAGAACCGCGGCAAGGACCATTCTGTCTTTATGGGCTTTGCCCCGATGGACAACCCTAAGATAGCCATTGCCGTCTATGTGGAGAACGGTGGTTTCGGTGCCACGTATGGCGTACCTATCGGTGCCATGATGATGGACCAGTATCTGCATGGAAAGTTGTCGCCCGAGAATGAGATACGGGCGGAAGAATTCAGTAACCGGGTGATACTTTACGGAGATGAGGAGAGATGATGATGAGGGGTTAGGGATGAACGGTGAGTGACTTCAATAGTAAATAGTAAATCGTAAAATCGTAAATAAATTGGTGACAAGGAGAGATAGCATATGGAAATCATTGGACTGGGTGACGATTGTCGTTTACCTGCTGCTGATTGTATTCGGCTGGTTCAGTGTCTGTGGGGCGAGTTATGATTATGGTGACCGTGACTTTCTGGACTTCTCTACGCGTGCCGGCAAGCAGTTTGTCTGGATTATATGTTCCTTCGGGCTGGGGTTTGTGCTGCTGATGCTGGATGATTCCCTCTATGACATGTTCTCCTACCTTATATATATAGGGCTGATGCTGTTGCTGATTGTCACGATATTCATTGCGCCCGACACGAAAGGGTCGCGGTCGTGGCTCATCCTGGGGCCGGTCAGTTTGCAGCCGGCGGAGTTTGCCAAGTTTGCCACGGCGCTGGCGCTTGCCAAGTATATGAGCGCCTACTCGTTTACGATGAAGAATTGGAAAAGCTCCCTTATGCTGGCTTTCTTGATTCTTTTCCCCATGTTGCTGATTATCCTACAGCGGGAGACGGGTTCGGCATTGGTGTACTCTGCATTTTTCCTGATGCTTTATCGGGAGGGAATGCCGGGCGTGGTACTGTTCTCGGGTATATGTGCAGTGGCCTACTTTGTGGTGGGCATCCGTTTTGATGCGGTGATGATTGCCGATACACCGACGCCTATCGGAGAATTTGCCGTGCTGCTGATGGTACTGCTCTTTGCCGGAGGCATGGTGTGGGTCTATAAAAAGCGCTGGGAGCCCACGCGGAATATTATCGGCGGTTCGCTGGGAGTGCTGCTCGTGGCTTATCTGATTTCGGAATACGTAGTACCCTTCAACTTGGTGTGGGTGCAGTGGGGGCTTTGTGCACTTGTTATCGGGTATCTTGTCTTTCTTTCTTTAAGCGAGCGCCATTTATCTTATTTTCTGATTGGGCTGTTTGCTTTGGGTTCGATAGGTTTCCTCTACTCCAGCGACTACTTCTTCAATAAAGTGCTGGAGCCCCATCAACAGATACGTATCAAGGTGGTGCTCGGTATGGAAGAGGACCTTGCTGGTGCCGGCTATAACGTGAACCAGTCGAAGATAGCCATCGGTTCCGGGGGGCTGACCGGCAAAGGTTTCTTGAACGGTACGCAGACAAAGCTGAAGTATGTGCCGGAGCAAGATACGGACTTCATTTTTTGCACCGTGGGTGAGGAGGAAGGATTCGTAGGGTCTACGGCTGTACTGTTACTGTTCCTTATTCTTATTTTACGGCTGATTGCCGTGGCCGAGCGGCAGCAATCTCCCTTTGGCCGGGTGTATGGTTACTCTGTGCTTAGTATATTCTTGTTCCATCTATTCATCAATATAGGCATGGTGCTGGGGCTGACCCCCGTCATCGGTATCCCGTTGCCTTTCTTCAGTTACGGAGGTTCTTCTCTCTGGGGATTCACAATCTTGCTGTTTATCTTTCTGCGGATTGATGCGGGACGTAATCGTCGAATTTAGTTATGACCGTTTCCTTGTGGGACATACGAATGGACTTGATTATCATTACATTGCATTTACACATTGTTTACATCGTAATGTAACGGCCGTTACACCGCATTGTAACGTCCTTTACGCTGTATCGTAACGACTTTTACGCTATATTGTAACGCCCTTTACATGCTGGTGTAACGGTCGTTACATCCTGGCGTAAAAGACGTAACGCTACGAGGTAAGAGGGCAAGTTATGATACCCCGCCCGTTTCCGCTTCAAGGAGACGTGAGTGGGAGACTGAGGTGGTTGTTAGAAGAAGGTAATAAAGAACAATAGGGAGTTCCTATCTCTTCAGTTTGATGCCGATGTCATTGATTCCTTGCAGCCTTTCGTCCGGTAGCGTATAGGCCACTTTAAAGAGGTAGGTGCCGGGTTTGCCGATTCGAACGCTTCCTGCGGAGACGGCAGTCTGATAGAGACCTCCCCAGCCGTCACCTTTCCAGATTCCTTCTTTGTCCGCGAGGATTAGCTGTATGGTGTCCGTGGGTGACGGAATGGAATCTGCGGTGGTGTAGCAGATGGATAGAGGTAGATTCTGATAGGGGTAGTTGCTTCGGTTACGAACTTCCAAAGACAGTTTGTAGTAGGTCAGTGAGTCGGTGACCTTCACGTCGAAAGAGAGCGTGTCTTCGCGCAGCCAGCCTTCGGTGGGAAGGGATTGGAAGGAATGGTATACAGTCTGTTTGTCGCAAGCGCTCAGCAGGCTTGCGACAAACAGTAGTATGATACCTTTCAGGCAGAGATTCCTATTCTTGAGCCGGTTTGTCATTTTGGGCAGGTCTTTCACCTTGAGGTTTGGGCTTATTGTTACGGGGCGGACGACAGTTGTTATTGTTCCGTTGTTGACGTTCGCCTTGTTGCTGTTCACCTTGTTTGGGTGCTTGCCGGTCTTGTTTCTGTCTCGGTTGCCGGTCTTGCCTGGATTGTTCTCTCTGGTTGTTGGATTGCGGAGCACCCTGCTGCTCACCTCCTTGCGGACGACCGTTTCCACTCTTTTTCTTTCTCTTGTTACGGCTGTTGTTGCTGTTCTCGCCACCGTTGCCGTCACTGCCACTCTTGCCTTTCCGGCTGCGGTCAAAGCGAGTGAGGCTCTCTTGTTCCAGCAAGTCCACCGGCTTTTTGGGTTCGGAACGATGGGTTTCTTCTATCAGGCTGTCGGGCTTGATGCCACGTCTGTTCAAACCGATAATCTCGAAGGCGCGTCTGCCGCTGATGGTCACCAGGTTGGCGGGGATGTTCTTGTCGCTCGAGTAGGTTATCTGGTTGCTCAGAATGTCGGCTTTGAAGAAGAAGAACTCACCGTCTTTGGTCTCTAAGGTAATCTCGCGTGAGGGCAGGCGTTTCTGTGCTTCCACGTAGCAGTCTACTTCGTAGTTGAGGCAGCACTTCAGTTTGGCGCATTGTCCGGCAAGCTTCTGCGGATTCAGTGAAATGTCCTGGAAGCGCGCCGCGCTGGTGGATACCGATACGAAGGAGGTCATCCAGGTGGCGCAGCACAGCTCGCGTCCGCAGGGACCGATACCGCCGATGCGTCCGGCTTCCTGGCGGGCACCAATCTGTTTCATCTCGATACGCACGCGAAAAGCGTCGGCAAGTACCTTGATGAGCTGGCGGAAGTCCACCCGTTCGTCGGCTATGTAGTAGAAGATGGCCTTGTTGCCGTCTCCCTGATATTCCACGTCTCCAATCTTCATGTTGAGGTTGAGGTCCAGGGCTATCTGACGCGAGCGTATCATGGTGGAGTGTTCACGGGCTTTTGCCTCGTTGTACTTCTCCATATCCACAGGCTTCGCCTTGCGGTAAATGCGTTTGATGTCTGCCTCGGACTTGATATTGGCTTTCTTCATTTGCAGCGGCACGAGACGTCCGGTCAGGGTCACCACACCGATATCATGTCCGGGGGTGGCTTCCACGGCTACGATGTCGCCTTTCTCCAGAGGTATCTTGTTGCTGTTGCGGAAATATCCCTTGCGGGTATTCTTGAACTGAACCTCTACCAGCTCGCTCTCATCGGCATTGCCCGGAATGTCTGCCAGCCAGTCGTAGGTGTTCAGTTGCTTGTCCTGCCTGCCGCAACTCTTGCAGCAGAGACCTCCGCTTCCGTTATGTAGTTTAAATTCCATCATCTATTTATTTACTATTTACTATTTACGATTTGATACTTTGCATTTCATTATTTTGCCACTTTTCATTGTTTCAATAAAACAATCATTTTGAGAGAGAAGTCGAAAAACACCATGCGGGCGTTTACGTTCTGCTCGATGTGGCGTTGCGCTTCACTTAGTTCGTCCATGATACCCATGACGTTCCGTTCGTTGACAAAGGGGGCGAAACGGGTGGCGAAGTTCTGTTCGGGCAGCGTCATGTAGTTCATCTCCTTGCGGTGCAGGTTGTAGATGAAGTTCTCGCGGGTCATGCGCTGGCAGTAGTCCAGGAAGTTCTTCTGCCGTTCGCGTCCCATGGCAGCAAGCTGCTCGCTCCATTGTTTCATTTCCCGTATCTTGCGCTGGTAGGAGAGTCGCATCAGGCTGACAAAGAGGTTGAAGAACAGTTCGTTCTCTTCGTTCAGATGGATGGTCTCCAATGCTTTGATGAAGTCTCCGTTTGCCAGGTGGGCTATCGTCTCGCTGTCGCGGGGCTGCACTCCGTACTTCTGCTGCAGGGCTTCGGCTATGTCGGCTTCTTCAATCTTAGGAATGTTGAAGCGCTGCGTGCGGCTGAGGATGGTGGGCAGTATCATTTCCGGAGCTTCGGAGATGAGGAGGAATATCGTTTTCTCGGGTGGCTCTTCCAGCAGTTTCAGCAGCTTGTTGGCGCATACTTCATGCAGCTTTTCGGGTAGCCATACGATGGTGACTTTGTAACCTCCTTCACTGGATTTCAGACTCAGCTTGCGGGTTATCTCGTCGCTTTCTTTGGCATAGATAATAGCTTGTCCGTTTTCGGCATCCATCTCGTTCAGCCAATGATTCAGTCCGAAGTAGGGGCTGTTCAGCAGCAGGTGCCGCCAGTTGGCGATATAGTCGTCGCAGACTTCCTTTTTCCCTTTGGCACTCTTGACGATAGGGTATACGAAGTGTACGTCCGGGTGCACCAGCTTGTTCCATTTCACGCAGGAGGGACAAGTACCGCAGGCATCGGTTTCCGTCCGGTTGGGACAGCAGATGTAGCGGGCATAGGCAAGTGCCAATGGGAGTTTTCCTACTCCGGCAGGGCCGCAGAAGAGTTGTGCGTGGGGGATACGTCCTTCCTGCACTTCTTGTATCAGCCTTTGCTTGGCTGGCTCTTGGCCTATTATGTCCTTGAAACTGAACACGGGGTAATTAGTTATAAGTTATTACTTGTGACACTGCCTATTGTCAATTGTCAACTGTTGATTGTCCATTGTTTAGTAGATTTGTTTGGCTACTTCCTTGATGCTGTCTGTAGCTCCTACCGAGTAGAAGTGGAGGCTTGGGACGCCATGGGCTATCAGCTCTTTGCACTGCTGCACGCACCATTCGATACCCACTTGCTGAGCTTCCGCATCGGTGTTGCACTTCAGAACCTCTTGGGTCAGTTCCTCGGGCAAATCTACTTTGAACGTCTTGGGTATCATGCTGAGTTGTGACAACTTCTTGAAGGGCTTGATGCCCGGGATAATCGGGATGGTGACACCGGCTTGACGGGCACGTTCCACGAAGTCGAAATATTTCCGGTTGTCGTAGAAGAGCTGGGTCACGGCATACTCTGCACCCATTTCCATTTTCTTCTTTAGCCAGTAGATGTCTGTATCCATGTTGGGGGCTTCTTCATGCTTTTCCGGATAGCACGCCACACCGTATGAAAACGGGGTATTGGTAACTTTCATCTCGGAGCCGTCCACAAAAATACCTTTATTGAAGTTGTTGATTTGCTCTTGTAGTTCGACGGCGTGGTGGTAACCGTTGCCCACGGGGATAAAAGAGGATTCGTGCTTTGCCTTGTCGCCACGAAGCACCAGCAGGTCGGTGATGCCGAGGAATTGCAGGTCGAGCAGCACGTACTCCGTCTCTTCGCGGGTGAAGCCGCTGCAAAGGATGTGCGGCACCATGGTGATGTTGTACTTGTTCTGGATGGCAGCAGCTACGGCTACGGTGCCGGGGCGGCGGCGCAGGCGGTTTCGCTGGAACAATCCGTTGCCGAGGTCTTTGTACACGTACTCGCTGCGGTGCGTGGTGATGTTGATGTATTTGGGGTCGAATTCCCGTAACGTATCTATGGTTTGATACAGCTTTTCGATGCCCGTACCTTTCAGTGGTGGCAATATTTCAAAGGAAAAAGCTGTTTTTTCGTTACTGTTTATCAGGTCGATTACTCTCATTTCTCTTTCGTTATCTTTGTCCGATTGGCAAAAATCTTGCACATTGGGAACAAAAATACAAAAAAGAAATGAGAAATGCCGAAATTGCCGGCTATTCTTTTATACAGCGGATGGAAAGAGCTTTATAGTAGGGCTTACCGGTGACATGGGCAGCGCTTGATACAAACTCGTCGCTTTCGCCGAGAAAATAAATGGTGCTTTCCGAAAGGGTATGCTTTGTATGATCCCAACTCCAAAAGGCGGTCATTTTATTGGGGCTGTTGTGTCCTTTGTTGTACCACATTCCTACCGGGAAAGCATTGAACCGGGTATGGTTGTTGACGGGGGCAACTTCACCGGATACCATTGCCTGCCATTCTCCTGCTTTTAGTATGGAGGCATCGTTGCCGGTGTAGTTTTTCAGCTGTTCCCAGTCTGCATCCGACGGAATTTTCCAGCCCTCGGGAGCCAGCTCTCCTGCCAGTATGGATTCTCCATTGTAAAAATAAATGTCATATTTGTCCGGCTTGTAATATCCGGCTTTGTCTGTTCCCAAGTCACTCTGTTTTTTCAAGGGAGCTCCGTCACGGTAGGTGGTGGCATGGAGCTCTTTACCCATCCAGTATTGGGCTCCAATCTTGACAATGGGGTATTCGGTAGACACTCCTTTTCTGATGTCTCGAAGGGTGTAGCATGCCACATTCACTTTGATGGCGTTTTCCGGTTTATCCAGAAGTAGCTTATGGTTATTGTCTATATAGAGCTTGTCTATGCCGGTATATTCCCCTTTAGTGTAGGTAAATCCATAGTCGTCTGTATTCCAGCTTATTCTTCCTCCGCAGATGGTGTCTTTACGGTCTGCAAGCTGTAGGATGACTCCATTGCTCAGGTCGGTCTTTTCATTTTCGCCTATGGGATAGGCTATAACGGCTCTGGAAGTCAATGACGCTGATTTGAGATATTCCTTGCAGACTTCTGCAATGGGTATCCCTTCGTGATAAATTCTGTACACATTTGAAAGAGAAAAGGAGAGAGCGGAGATATGTATGGCAGTGTAATCTTCCATATTGTCGGTGTCGATGGGAGGGAGGCTGCTCCATTCCTTGATTTTTCCGGCAAAACTGCTCAGTACGTTGCTGTTGCTCTGCATGGCTGATATGTTAATGATACATTGCGTGCTGCTACTCATTTCCACTTCGGGTATTGCACAACTGTATATACGTCCGCTCCACTCCATAATGAAGGATTGCTTGCCATCATTTATCGTTTGGGGTATGATGATGAATTCCTTGCCGGTAAGTTTGTTGTCTTTGACGCTCCATTCGCCGGAGGCTATGATGTCTTGTGTCCCCGTAAGATTACTGAAAGTCCCGTCTTCCAGATTATAATCGGCCGAGGTCTTGAGCCCGGTTGCGATGATACGCGGATTGGCTTTCAGCAAATCATTGGCAGAGTTGCTTGCGTCGGGTGTCAGAGAGATTGCCAGTTTGGACAGCTTGTGTTGGAACTCCAGGGTTACAGATTTGGTTTTACTGGTGATTCCTTGCGCTTTAGCTACCAAGAAGTCACTTTGTGCGCGGTTTTTCTCATTGCTCTGGTCTATCTGCACAGATACGGGAAGAACGGGTGTACCGGCAGCTACCCCTTCGGTTTGGTAAGGGTGGTAACTGATAAAGTCCAGTGACACATCTCCTTCCGGATAGAATACTGTCTTTTTGGGAACCAGTGTGGAGCCTTCCGTATATTCCAGGGCCAGATTGTCAATATACCGTTTTCCCTTGATGGAGCCGGAGGAAGTGGTTGCAAACAAGCCCATTCTGTCTCCTTTTTCAAAGGCGGTGTTTGTGACCTTGGTACTGGCTTTTTCCATTTTGATAGAGAACGTGATAGGTGTCGTCCCTTCCTCGATTTCCGCTTCTGATTCTTCGTCAATCCGGTTCACACAAGCTGTATTCCCTAAGGACATGCAGCAGAATAAAGAGGCAGCCAAGACTCCTCTTGCAAGAATAAGTTTCTTCATTGTATTATTATTGTGGGGCAACGGTTTTTCCGCTTTCCCAATTATACTCAATGAACCTTGTCTTAAAAATATGGATTTAGCAGAGCTATAACCGGTATGGAAAAGTCTTTTACGCTTTTGGATGCTAATTATCAGTATCACGCTTGATGCCGCAGTGCTTTTTAATCTTATTTTTTAATAACTTTTAATAGGTTTCGGGTACAAATGTAATTAAACGTGTTAAATGAAGAGGGATAAATCGATAAAACTTTTATAATTTATTTATCACACTCTGATTTTTTGCCTAACTTTACACGCTAAAATCGTAGACAGTAATAAGTTAAACCATAGATATAAACTCATGCCTTTAAATTTACCCGATAAACTACCCGCTATCGAGTTGCTGAAAGAGGAGAATATATTTGTCATTGACAATTCCCGGGCAACCCAGCAGGATATCCGTCCGCTGCGTATCGTGATTCTGAACTTGATGCCGCTAAAGATTACAACGGAAACGGACCTGGTGCGTCTGCTTTCCAATACTCCGCTTCAGGTGGAAATCTCGTTCATGAAGATAAAAAGCCATACTTCCAAGAACACTCCGATAGAACACATGAAAACATTTTATACGGATTTCGACAAGATGCGCGGTGAAAAGTACGATGGCATGATTATCACCGGTGCTCCGGTAGAGCAGATGGATTTTGAGGAGGTGACTTATTGGGATGAGATTACTGAAATCTTCGACTGGGCGCGTACGCATGTCACCTCTACGCTCTACATCTGCTGGGCGGCGCAGGCAGGGCTCTATCATCATTATGGAGTGCCGAAGTATGCACTGGATAAGAAGATGTTCGGTATCTTTGAACATCGTACCTTGCAACCGTTGCATCCCATTTTCCGTGGATTTGATGATATGTTCTATGTGCCGCATAGCCGCCACACGGAAGTGCGCCGGGAAGATATACAGAAGGTTCCGGAATTGACGCTGCTTTCCGAGTCGGAGGATGCTGGTGTATATATGGCGGTGGCCCGTGGAGGGCGTGAGTTCTTCGTGACCGGCCATTCGGAATACTCCCCGCTGACATTGGATACAGAGTATCGCCGTGACTTGAATAAGGGCCTGCCCATTGAGATACCCCGTAACTACTATGTGGACGATGACCCGGACAAAGGAGTGCTGGTGCGTTGGCGTGCCCATGCCAATCTGTTGTTCTCCAATTGGCTGAATTATTTTGTATATCAGGAGACGCCGTATAATATTAATGAAATAGGGTGAGTTACTCGTAACTAAACGATGATAAAGCAACGTAAAATAGAGCTGCTGGCTCCTGCCAAGAATTTGGAGTGTGGCATAGAAGCAGTGAATCATGGGGCAGATGCGGTATACATCGGTGCACCCAAGTTCGGTGCGCGTGCGGCTGCTGTCAACTCTTTGGAGGATATTGCCGCTTTGGTGAAGCATGCCCATCTGTATAATGTCCGTATCTATGTGACGGTCAATACCATTCTGAAAGAAGAAGAGCTGAAAGAGACGGAGAGGATGATTTGGGAGCTGTACCGCATCGGTGTGGATGCACTGATTGTACAGGATATGGGGATTACGCGGTTGAATTTGCCGCCCATTCCGTTGCATGGCAGTACGCAGATGGATAACCGTACGCCGGAGAAAGTACGTTTCCTTGCCGATGCCGGTTTCCGTCAGGTGGTGTTGGCACGCGAACTTTCTTTGCAGGAGATACGCGGTATCCATGAGGCGTGTCCCGACGTGCCGCTCGAAGTCTTTGTACACGGGGCTCTTTGCGTCAGTTATAGCGGGCAGTGCTATGTCAGCCAGGCTTGTTTCGGACGGAGTGCCAACCGGGGGGAATGTGCGCAATTCTGCCGTTTACCCTTCAGTCTGATAGATGCCGATGGCAAGACCATTGTGCGTAATAAGCATCTGCTTTCTTTGAAGGACCTCAACCAAAGCGAGGTGTTGGAAGAACTGCTGGATGCCGGAGCCACTTCGCTGAAGATAGAAGGCCGCTTGAAGGATGTGACCTATGTGAAGAATGTGACGGCGGCTTACCGTAGGAAGCTCGATGCCATTTTTGCCCGTCGCAAGGAATATGCCCGTGCTTCTTCGGGCACCTGCCGTTTCGATTTCCAGCCACAGTTGGACAAGAGTTTCAGCCGCGGTTTCACCCATTATTTCCTGCAAGGAAGGGGAGGGGAGATCACTTCGTTCGATACGCCCAAATCTTTGGGAGAGGAGATGGGCACTTTGAAGGAACAGCGCGGGGGATATCTCACGGTGGCAGGCGTAAAGCCTTTCCACAACGGAGACGGTGTCTGTTTTCTTGATGAGCAGGGACGTTTGCAAGGTTTCCGCATCAACCGGGTGGATGGTAACAAACTCTATCCGGCAGGGGAAGTGCCTCGTATCAAACCCCGTACCCGACTTTATCGTAACTTCGACCAGGAGTTTGAACGTATTCTTACCCGCAAATCCTCCGAACGTAAAATCGGTGTTTGTTGGGAGTTGTCAGATACTTCTTTCGGGTTTAGCCTGACGGCTGCGGACGAGGATGATAACCGCGTGACGCTCTCTTTCCCTTATCCGAAAGAGTTGGCACGTACACCGCAGGTGGATAATCTGCGTAATCAGCTGGGCAAGTTGGGGAATACTCCTTTTGAGATAGCAGGATATTTGTCTGAAGATGCTTCGGGCATCAGGCTCAATCTTTCTGCTAACTGGTTCCTTCCTGCTTCTGCGGTGGCGGACTGGCGCCGGCAGGTGATAGATAAGCTGATTGCGGCTCGGCGTGTTACTTATCGTCGTGAGCTGGCTGTTTGGAACCCGCCCAGCCATGCTTTCCCGGCTACTTCGCTGACCTATCTGGGTAATGTGATGAACGGTGCTGCCCGGAGTTTCTACCGTGAGCACGGGTTGTCGTCCATAGCACCTGCTTACGAGGCACAAGCGGTTCCGGATGCTGTACTCATGTTCTGCAAACATTGCCTGCGTTTCAGTATGGGATGGTGTCCCACCTATCAGAAAGGACATTCTCCTTATAGGGAACCTTATTATTTGGTTGGGACGGACGGCAAGCGTTTCCGCTTGTCTTTTGATTGCAAGAATTGCCAGATGAAAGTCATTGCTCATGAAGAGCCGCTTTAATGAAGGATGAAGAATGAGGAATTACTAATAAAGACTTGAAAATGAGGAGTGAGGAACGGGCACATAATGAAAGGCTGGCAAATGACCGGTACCGGGAAGCGGGCAGGGACAAACATCCTTTGCGTTCACTGCGTTCCCTCCTATTCTGCATTCTTTATTTTTCATGCTTCATTGCTTTAGTTTCCTGCCATTATTCCCGTCCTAATCTTGAAGATGAACATCTGTCTAAGGAGACGCGTGATTCGCTGGCCTATCTTTTTGAGCGGCATTATACTTGGAATACCAATCTGGAAGTGCTGGCAGATTCTGTGAATTTGGCTTGTCTGCCCGTGAAGGACTGCTATAATATGCTTTATCGGGGAGACCGCGTGGTGGTTGCCGAGTTCGCCATCCATCCTGCCGACAGTGTGGATAGTGTATGGGTGAAGCTTGCCCATTCGCAGGAAGTGCAGGGTTGGTTGCGGGAGTCCGAAATGATGCATGCCTTTGTTCCTACAGACAGCATTTCGCAGGCCATCTACTTGTTCAGTGATACCCATGCCTCTTATTTTATCATTATTTTTGCCTTGTTTGTGGCAGTCTGGCTGTTCCGGGCTTTTCGGCGCAAGCAGTTGAGGATGGTGTACTTTAATGATATAGACAGTCTCTATCCGTTGTTGCTATGTCTGCTGATGGCGTTCTGTGCCACTATTTACGAATCTATACAAGTGTTTGCGCCGGAGACGTGGCAACACTTCTATTTTAATCCTACCTTGTCGCCGTTCAAGGTACCGCTTGTGCTTTCTGCTTTTCTGATGGGTATCTGGCTGTTTATAGTGGTGTTGCTGGCGGTACTCGACGATTTGTTTCGCCAGTTAAGTCCGGCGGCGGCCGTATTCTATCTGTTGGGGCTGGCCTCCTGCTGCATCTTCTGTTATTTCTTCTTTATCCTGACTACATCTATCTACGTCGGATACTTGTTTTTGACCGCTTTTGTATGGGTATTCCTCAAAAGGCTTCGCATTTCGCTGCTGGCTTCACGCTATCGTTGCGGCAGATGCGGGCAGAAACTGAGGGAGAAGGGAGTCTGCCCACATTGCGGAGCTATCAATGAATAAAAAAGCTTTGTAACTTTTCCATATTCAGTAGGAAAATGTAACTTTGTAGTTGAACTTTTAAAAGGAGGAATTGATTATGAGTAGTTTGGAGTTGGAAGCCGGAAAATTGGAGTTGATTCGTGAGATAGTCAATATCAATAGCAGTACTGCATTGGAGAGCCTCAGAAAATATATGAAGGAGGTTTTGAATAAGAATAGTCATTCCATTCTGACAGCGGCAGATAGCAAATTGCTGACTAAGCGTATGCTTGCAAAGTATGCCGGTAGTTGGAAGGACAATCGTGATTCTGATGAAATCAATGATGATATATATGCATCACGCCTTTCTCGAAAAGAAGAAAACTTTAGCCCCTTTGACGAATGAAACGATATTTGCTTGATACTAATATTTGTGTTCGCTTCATGCGTCAGAAATTTGGAGTAGACGAACATATTGAAAAGGTGGGCTGGGAACATTGTTGCATTTCGGAGGTTATGGTAGCAGAGTTGTTGTTCGGTGCAGAGCGAAGTAATAATGTAGAGAGAAACTTGCAGCTTGTTACTGATTTCTGCCAAGATATCAAGGTAATACCTTTGTCCTCGGCTTTATGTTGTTATGCCCGGAGTAAGGCTGCCTTATATAGTCAAGGAACTCCCATTGAGGATTTGGACTTATTTATAGGATGTACAGCGGTGGCTAACCAAATGATAATGGTTACTGAAAACAAGAAACATCTGGAAAGAATACCTAATATTGAAATTGAAAACTGGGTACATAGAGGATAACTTCTCCTCTGTCAGATAGAAACATAGAAACGGTCGTTCGGGTATGCAATGTGTAAGTACCCGAACGACCGTTTCTATTTTCCTTTACTTTCGGAGGGACAAAGCTCTCCAATCAGAACCTGCACCTCAACTCTATTCCCGCCTGCACAGGCCGTCCTTTCTGCATAAATCCGTTCCCCATACTCTCAAAATAGAACGAAGCATACTCTTTGTCCAGTGCATTGCGCACCCAGAAATCAATCTGCCCATGTCCTTTCTGGAAACTGATGCGTCCGTTCAGCGTGCCGTAGAAGGCTTGGCTTACGCTGTTCTCTTCGGTCCAGTAGATGCGTCCGGCACCGGTGTAGTTGGCATTCAGCTGGATGCGGTCCAGCCAGTGCCCCGGACGGATGCGGAAGATGTACTGACCGCCCACATTCATGGTATGCTTGGGAACAAAGGGTACGTACTTGCCGTTGTAGCTGATTTCCTGAAGCTCCCCATTCACTTTCTCGTTGGTGATGTAATCCTTAAAGGTGGCATAGGTATAACCATAACTTGCATTCAGCGTGAAGTCCGTAGCAACGGCAGCCGTCAAGGCAACCTCTGCCCCCTGGCTGCGGCTTTTGCCGGCATTTGCCGTTTCGCGTCCCAGTCCGCTTGGGGCGAAGCGTGAAATCTGCTGGTCGCGGGTTTCCAGCCAGAAGATGGCGGCGTCGGCATGCAGACGTCCGTCCAGCAGATTCAAGTGTGTTCCTATTTCGTAGTTCCAGGTCTGTTCGGGCTTGTAGACGGTGGCGGATTTTGCATCCGGATTCTCTCCCGCATCGGGGAAGTATTTGCCCACCAGCTCTTTGTAGGCATCCGGCACGTTGGGCATAATCGCCTCTTTGCTTTGCCGCATCATGTCATTCTTCAAACTGGATTGCAGCAAGTCGGAGAACATCTGCACGTTGTAGCCTCCCGAACGGTAACCTTTGCTGACCGCTGCATATACATTTCCTCTGTTTCGCGCAAAGTCATACTGCAAAGCAAACTTGGGCAACAGCTGAAGATAATCCTTATCAATGTTTCCTTGGTAGCGCGACTCTACGGTCAGCGCCGTCTCCGGCATCATCTCTATTTCGCGGATGACGACGTCGCCCCGCTTCATTTCTCCCTTGATGCCCACCTTGTAGTCCAGGCTGGTGCCGGAGTTGTAATCCATCTTCATACGCTCATAATCCAGGCGTAACCCGGCAGTGAACGACACTCCTTTCAGCCCGAATAAATCTCTGAAGGTGGATTGATGAAAGAGTGCCCCATTCAGCAGCGGAGTGTCGAAACTGCCCCCGATGGGCATGGTCCGGCTGCTGATGCCCAGTGAGGGCAGGATATTCATGCTCATGGATGGTCCCATCTCTACTTGTATTTGCGATGGGATGACACTGCCCAACATCTGGTTCAGCATCCCCATTCCGGCTTCCCTGAAAGTGACGGGAGCTTCCGTATTCAGCCATTGGTAGAAGCCGAAGGCGCCGGTGGTCCATTGCCAGTGGCTGCCGCTTTTACTCTTCAAGATGATTTCCTCGCTCAGTGCGTGGGAGCGTTGTTTCTGTTGCAGGGTATAGATGTCGTTGGCGGTGAAGTCTTGGTCTATGTCCATGCAGTCCTTTAGAAACTGGTAGCCGGTGACCATGCTCAACGTGAAGTGCTGTGCCTGGTATTCCAGGTTCAGACCCGTGTTCAGCAGGTTGCGGTAGTAGTTGCTACGGGCGTTATTGGAGATTTTTCCGATGTAGGGCTTCAGCGGCTCGCTCTGTGCTTCGGGGGCCAGGCTGCCTTGGTAGAAATACGGGTAGCCACCCTGGTCGCTGTATTCGTAGTTGATGTTTAGGTCCACCTTCCAGTTGTCCGAGGGGAGGTAGATGGCGCGGATGCGTCCACCTGCCGATTGCCCCTTGTCCGCTTTCTCGTCCCTCACCGTGTTGCGGAAGAATCCTCCTTGATAATCGTAAAAACCTCCGGTGGAAAAGGCGAACCGTTCCGAAAGGCGGTGATAGTGGGTCAGCGAGGTATTATAGGCATTGTACGTACCTGCCCCCATGCGGAAGTCCGTCCCCTGGTAGGAGAAGGGCGATTTGGTGTGCACCTTAATCAATCCGCCCATGGCATTGCGCCCGTAGAGCGTGCCCTGCGGACCGCGTAGCACGTCGATGCGCTCTACGTCGGCATAGCTGAAGTCGAAGGCTGACTTGTCTATATAAGGTATATTGTCTACGTAAAGTCCTACGGAGGGAGTGTTGATGCGCGAGCCGATGCCGCGGATATAGACTGCCGAAGTCAGTCGCGAGCCGTAGTCGGGGATAAACATATTGGGCACTACGGATGTCAGATTCTTGATGGAGTTCACCTGTGCGTTCTGCATGTCCTGCTGCGAAAGCAGGGTGACGGCGGCGGGCTGCTCGCGCAGTTTCCGGTTTTCTTTGGGGGCGGCAATGACGGTTATTTCCTCTACATCCACCACTTTCAAGGTGTCTGCCTCTTCGGCAAGTACGTTGCCGGTTGCCAGGAGGCAGAAGATACCGGTCAAAATTCTATATCTATTCATAAACTGGTTTTTTAGCGCCTGCAAAGTAAAGGGATTCTTGCGGAAGGGACAATCCTCATTTATTAGGATTTCGTTCCTGGAGTGCTAATCTTAAATCGTTCCATCATGCGGAAAATATCGTTCCTCCGTGGGGTAAAAATCGTTCCACCATGGTGGAACGATTTTTACCCCACGGAGGAACGATTAGATGTTGGCACATTAGCACACTAATTGGGGCGAAGTTTTTCTGAAAAGACTTCGCTTCTGATGTATCCGGTTGTAGGATTATATTCTGTCCGCTTCCACATATCCGTGCATCACGGCATAGATAGTCAGCCCGGACACGGACTTGATACCCAGCTTCTCGGTGATATTCTTGCGGTGTGAGATGACGGTGGTCAGGCTGATGTTCAGTTTGTCGGCAATCTCCTTGTTGATGAGACCTTTGGTAATCAGCACCAGCACTTCTATTTCGCGGGCGGAAAGGTCGTGCCCGGCGGCTGTATTTATTGCCATATCCGAGTGTCTGGCGGGTGCCGGCTTTCCGTGGTTTTGTCTGTATTGGTTTCCGTATTGGCGCAGCTGCAGAATGTTTTTTGCCAGATTTTGTTCGTCCTGATAGATGTTTAGCGTCGGCATGCCCGACAGTTGGGGGACGGTTTCACCATTGACCAGCACAATGGTTTTGGGCTTGCGCTCCAGAAAGAAAGCGGTATGCTCGAAGTAAATCTGTGAAGAGATGAAATAATGCACATACATGTCAGGCGTATCATCCATCAGTTCGCCAAAGGAACGGAAAGAGCGGATGATGGCTGTCGGGATGATTTCCTCCAGCAAGTTCTGCAGTCCCAGACAGGAGAGGGTGTTGGAGTCGACGATTGCTATTTCAGGAGTCATTCTCGTTTTTTTGTTTCTGCAAAAATACGGATTATTTTTTAGGGTTTGTCTGTGCGGGGCTGCAAAATGAAAAATTCTCCTATGCAGAACTATTCTCCCTCTCCTTTTGGGGAACGGGGAGTGTCTCCTTTCGCATATTGGCTGGGGCTGACATTGAAATATTTCTTAAAGACTTCCCGGAAGTATTTCCCATCGCAGAAACCGGTTCTTTCTGCTACTTCAGTCACGGAATATTTCCCTTCTTTCAATAGCTCGGCAGCATGTTTCAAACGGATATTCCGTACGAAATCTGCCGGTGCCTGGCCGGTCAGCGCTTTCAGTTTACTGTAGAAACTGGTACGGCTCATATTCAGGAGCGAGCACAATACGTCCACTGTGAAATCGGGATTATCCATGTTCTCCTCGATATGTCTCTTTACATTCGACATGAATTTCCAGTCGAGACTGTTGGAGCAAGTGGTAGTTGTGGAGGGCTCTTCTTCTGTATTGATTTCCAAATTCGCATATCTCTTGCGCAGCAATGCGCGGTTGGCAAGCAGATTGGCAATGCTGGCTTTCAGTATGTTTATGCTGAAAGGTTTTACAATATATTCGTCCGCACCGATATGGAGTCCTTCGAGAATGTTCTTTTCATCTCCCAGTGCCGTCAGCAGTACTACCGGGATGTGGGATGTTTCAATATCGTTCTTGATGGCGATGCATAATTCGTCGCCTCGCATTTCCGGCATCATGATGTCGGAAAGAATCAGTTCCGGCCAGAATTGTTTTACAATGGTCAGCGCTTCCTTGCCGTTGTTGTATACTTGTACATTGTAAATCGGAGAGAACGACTGGAAGAGATAGTTGCGCAGCTCGTCATTGTCTTCTACAATCAAGATGCGATGCAGTTTGTCATTGTCTTCAGTCCGGAGTTCTCCGGCAAGTTTCAAAGGAACGGTGGGGACATCCGGTTCATAGAAGGTCTTCTTATCCTTAACGGACAGAGTGAAGTTCTTGAACTGTTCTTTCTCTTTGGGAAGGATGATTCTGACAGTACTGCCTTGGCATTCGGTGCTCTCAATGTATATTTTTCCATTGTGCAGGCTTACCAGCTTCCGCACCAGCATCAGACCGATACCGCTTCCCGTTATTTTGGAGTTGATGGCATTTGTTCCACGGAAGTGCATCTTGAACAGTTTTCTTTGTTCTTTGGCGGGAATTCCTATTCCATTATCTTTGACTTCCAGTCTCCAGGAGCTTTTCATGTCATAAACAGAAATGAGTATATCGCCATTTTGGGGAGTATACTTCAGAGCATTGGATATGACATTTTCCAGGATAGAGTCCATCTTCTCTTTGTCGAACCATACATTCATGTAGCTGAAATTGCTTTCGTATCTGAAAGTGATATGTTTTATGGTGGCATAGGTCTGGAAATTGTTGTATATCTCCTTGATGTAAGTATTCAATTCATATTCTGCTATGTACAGATGAGGGGAATATACTTCTGCCCGTTCAAAGTTTATCAGATTGGTAGTCATGCGCAGGAGGGAGTTGACATTTCTCAGTGCCATGTGCATATTGTTGGTCTCGGCTTCGTTCAGTGTCTTGTTTTCAAGCATTTCTTCCAGAGGTGCCTTTATCAGTGTCAATGGCGTGCGGATATCATGCGCGGTATTGACAAAGAAACGGGTTTTCTCATCGGATATCTTTTTCTGTTTTCTCAGTGCCATGACACGGAAACCGACAACGGACATCAGTACTGTCAGCAGGACATAGCAGGCTATGGCCCAAAAACTGAACCAGACGGGGCGCGCAATGCTGATGTCGATGCTTCGCTCTTCAAAGTATAGATACGGCTCTTCCTTGGATACCGCCCGTATGTAAAGTTTGTAATCGCCCGAGGCAAGGTTGGTGAAGCGGAGATGCCCTTCTTCACCCAGGCGGTTCCAGTCATCGTAAAAGCCTTCCAGCTTCCAGTAGAAAGTGACATTGTCCGGCGCGTCATAATTGATGGATGAAATGCTGAGGGAAAAAGTGTTCTGGTTATATTTCAGCTTTAACCGGTCTGTCTGGTTGATGTTTTCCTTCAAGGGGGAATTCGGACTGCCGGGAAAGACAGGCTGATAGAGTATCTGAAAATCGCTGAGTATCATAGGAGAGTAGATGTACTTGGGCAAACGGGTTCCTTCGGGGAACTCGATGGCTCCGTCTGTGCTGCCAAAGACAAAACCCTTGTTCTTGCGTAGCGTTCCGGAAGAGGCACTGAAGCAGGAGGACATCAGCCCTTGCTCTTTGGTCCAGTTGTGGAATGTCTTCTCCGTAGGGTGGAAACAGCTGATTCCGTTTTCGGTACTCATCAGGATATGCCCGTCCGACTCGGGGAGTATGGTGTAGATGTTGTTTGAAATCAAGGCACAATTGTCCTTGTGATAATGCTTGAACGTATTGTCCTTTGCGTTGTAGACAACCACTCCGGAGCCGTTTGTTCCTATATATAGAGAGAGGTCTTCCGCTTGGTAAAGTGTGTTGATGTAGGTCATCTCTTCCTGCAAGGCGACATATTGGAATCTACCCGACTCTTTGTCCAGCAGATACAGTCCGGCACTTGTCCCAATCCACATGTGTCCGTCATCCTTTTCTGTAATGGCGGTGACGGAATTTATTCCGGGATACAGACGGACGGAATTCAGGGACAAATCGAAGCACTTCAGATTATAGAACCCTCCGGACCAGATATATCCTTTGGAGTCTTTTACGATGTCGCGGATATACTTGTCAGGACGAATGTTGTCCGGATTGAGCAGGTAAGGGGAGAAATATTCTACCGAGAGTGTCCTTTTATTTATTTTGTATACTCCCGAAGTATATCCTCCTGCCCAAATAATGCCGGGTGATACCTCGCATAGCGTAATGAAGATGTGATTCTTGTTTTTCAGTTGATGGTCGAAGGAGCTCAGGAATGAATGCCACTGCCCGGTTTTCGATTGATAAAGGCTGATTCCGTTACTTGTTCCGAACCATAGGTCTCCGTCACTGTCTTCAATGACAGAGTGTACCTGGTCGTTGACCAGCGATTGTCTGTTTCCGATAGAATGCTTTATCCAGTTGTAGCTTTTGTACCGGTTGTCTATAATGGTAATTCCTTCCGGGTAGTTGGCTATCCATATCCGCTTTTCTTCATCAATATAAATGTCATTGATGTTATTGCTGTTCATCTCATTGTGGCTTTTGTAGCTGGAGACGATGTACGGTTCCGAGATACACGAGTTCATGTTGATTTTGTGTATACCCATACCTTCTGTCGCTATCAATAGCTCTGTCTGGTTCAGAGGCTTGATTCGGGCAATGTTTACATCGCTCAAATCCGTATTGGAGTGTATAATCCGTTGTTGCCGTATGTCGTAGGCAAAGACTCCTTTTTCAAAAGTACCGATGAAAAGTCTTTGTGATTCTTGGTGGAAATAGAGTGAACTGATTTGGGCCTGGATTTTGTCAAGAGGTTCAAGAGGGACAATCTGCAATGTCTCATTTTCGAGTTTGACATATCGCAATCCCTTGTCGGTACCCATGAAGAAGTGGTTATTGTCCACTTGTTCGATACTTGTAATGCTGCTTTTCAGTTCATTGGACATTTGATGGACCTCTCCGGTTTGTGTGTCGTAGAGAGCGATGCTGTATCTGCTGCAGAGCCAAATCCTGTGATTGCAGTCCATATAGCCGTAGCTGATATTGACCGGTGTCTTGGGCAGTTTATATACTCTGTTGAACACATCGTGTTCTTGGTTGTATTGAAAAATGCGACCGGCTTTACCTATGACCCATAATTTCCCTTTCTCTTCAAAATATAGCCAACCGAGATGGATGGGGAAACTTGACTCTTTGTTTTCTTCTATTAATTTATAATGCTTGATGTCTTTTCCATTGTACCGGTCTATGCCTTCGTTGGTGAGGAACCACATGTAACCTACCGAATCCTTTTGAATGTCGAAGATTCTGCGGTTGCTCAATCCGTTTTCCACCCCTATGTATTTATATGTTTGCGCCGTAGCTATGAGAGGCAAAAGGAATAGAAAGCATACAATGTTTATGATGAACCTCATAATAAATACAATATAACAACATATATGTGATAATAGTTTACAAATTAAACGAGAAAAAGTGAAAAATCAAAATTTGGATGTAAATATTATAGCTTAATCAAAGAATGCCTTTGCCGCTTCCGCACATCGTTCGCCGTCAATTCCGGCAGAAACAATGCCTCCGGCATATCCGGCGCCTTCTCCGCAAGGGAACAATCCTTTTACGCGTACATGTTGCAGTGTCTCCTTGTCTCTTGTTATGCGTACCGGCGCCGAAGTACGGGTTTCCACTCCAATCATTGTCGCCTCGTTCGTCAAGAAACCACGGCTGTATTTCCCGAATAGCTGGAAACCTTTGCTCAGGCGTTCTGCAATGAAAGAGGGCATCCAGAAGTGGAGAGGTGAGGAAACCAGTCCCGGTGCATACGAAGTTTCCGGCAGGTCGTAACTCAGTTTTTTCTTAGTGAAGTCTGCCATTCTCTGTGCCGGTGCTGTCTGCTTCATATTGCCTTGTTGCCAGCAGAGGCGCTCCAGATACTCTTGAAAATACATCATGCTTAATTGGGAATTGACGGTTGGCAATTGACAATTAGCCGCGCTGTCGTGCTGCATAGAAATTGTAAATTGTAGATTGTCAATAGTAAATTGCTCTATGTCTTCCGGGCGTAGCTCTACCACCATTCCCGAATTGCTCCAACGGGAACCGCGGTTGCTGGGACTCATCCCGTTGACTACAATCTGCTCGGGACCGCTGGCGGCGGGCACAACGAAGCCGCCGGGACACATGCAAAAGCTATATACTCCTCGTCCGTCCACCTGGTTTACAAAACTATATTCGGCGGCAGGCAGATATTTTCCTCGTCCGTTCCGGTTGTGATATTGTATTTGGTCTATCAAGGTGGCAGGGTGTTCCAGTCGTACGCCTACGGCAATGCCTTTAGCTTCAATCTCTACATTGTTGGCGGCAAGCCAGCGGTATACGTCCCGGGCGGAGTGACCGGTGGCAAGTATCACCGGGCCGAGGAAAGTCTTGCCGGTATTTGTTTCAATGCCTTTGACTTCATCCTTCTCTATGAGCAGGGCGTCCATGCGTGTTTCGAAGTGGACTTCGCCACCACACTGGATGATAGTGTTCCGCATGTTTTCGATGACACGCGGCAGTTTGTCCGTACCTATGTGCGGATGTGCATCTACCAGAATGGAAGTGGAGGCTCCATGTTGGCAGAAGACGTTCAGAATCTTGTCTACATTGCCACGCTTCTTACTGCGTGTGTACAGCTTGCCATCCGAGTAAGCTCCGGCACCTCCCTCTCCGAAGCTGTAATTGGACTCCGGGTTGACGAGTTGCTGGCGGCTGATTTGCGCCAAGTCTTTCTTGCGTTCCCGTACGTCCTTTCCACGCTCCACAATGACGGGGCGCAGACCGAGCTCTATCAGTCGCAGGGCGGCGAAGAGTCCTCCGGGACCGGCGCCTACCACTACTACTTGGGGCTTTCCTTCTACATTATTATATAAGGTATGTTGATATTCGTCCTCTTTCGGCATTTCGTTCAGATATGCCCGTACGTTGAGGTTGATATAGATTGTCCGTTGGCGGGCATCGATACTGCGCTTCAAGATGCGCGTTGCTGTTATCTCCCGTGCATTCAGTCCTTTCTCATGTACTAAGTACTCTTTCAGGCGTTGCTCGTTTGCCGCTACTTCGGGCAATACGCGCAGTTGGTATTCTTGTATCATAATGATTATCCGAATAGGGCACGGAATGCTTCTTCCACCTTCCGTACCGGTATCAATTCCATTTTAATCTTCTTCGTGTTCAGTCCTTGCATATTATACTTGGGAAGTATGAATCGCTTGAATCCAAGTTTCTCTGCTTCTCCGATGCGCTGCTCTATGCGGTTCACTGGGCGGATTTCACCTGACAGACCTATTTCTCCTGCCATGCACACCTCTGGCTCTATGGCCGTGTCCATGTTGCTGGAGAGGATGGCGCTGATGACGGCAAGGTCTATTGCCGGGTCGTTCACTTTCAATCCACCGGCAATATTGAGAAATACATCTTTCTGTGCCAGTTTGAAGCCTACACGTTTTTCCAATACGGCCAGCAGCATATTCATGCGGCGGATGTCGAACCCTGTGGCAGAGCGTTGTGGGTTACCATATACGGCACTGCTGACCAATGCCTGCGTTTCGATGAGGAACGGTCTGATGCCTTCTATCGCGGAGGCGATGGCTATGCCGCTCATACCTTCATGGTCCTGGCTCAGCAGTAGTTCGGATGGGTTGCTCACCTGCCGTAATCCATCTTGCCGCATTTCGTAAATACCCAGTTCGGCAGTGCTTCCGAAGCGGTTCTTGATGCTACGCAGGATGCGGTACATGTAGTGCTGGTCGCCCTCGAACTGGAGTACGGTATCCACGATATGTTCCAGTACCTTGGGGCCGGCTATGCTTCCTTCCTTATTAATATGCCCGATGAGGATAACCGCCGTATGCGTTTCCTTGGCAAAGCGCAGGATGGAGGCGGAACATTCCCGTACCTGGGCGATGCTTCCCGGCGACGATTCAAGGGTTTCGGTAGAAATCGTCTGTATGGAGTCGATGATGACGATGTCCGGGCGGATGTTCTTGATATGGACGTAAATCTGTTCCAGGGAAGTTTCGCATACGATGAGGCAATCACTGGAAGCACTTGTCAAGCGGTCGGCACGCAGTTTCAATTGGCGGGTACTTTCTTCGCCGGAGACGTAGAGGATGCGTTTTTCCGGTATGCGGAGTACGGTTTGTAGCACCAGGGTGGATTTCCCGATGCCCGGTTCGCCGCCAATCAAAACAAGAGATCCTTGTACAAGACCACCACCTAGTACCCGGTTCAGTTCGGCATCATGGAGGTCGATGCGCGGTTCGTCATCGGCTACAATTTCATGGAGGGTTATGGGTTTGGCTTTGGCGGTCTCTATGCCCGATACGGGACGCTTGTTCACCACTTCTTTCCGTACCACCTCTTCCACATACGTGTTCCACATTCCGCACGACGGACACTTGCCTACCCATTTGGGAGAGTCTTGTCCGCAGTTGCTGCATACATAAACCGTCTTCTCTTTAGCCATAGTTGTGCATTCTCTTCTAAAATGATTGCCCAAAGGTACAATTTTTCGATGCAGGGCTTGCAGACTCCCATAGAGTTTTTTTATTTTTGTGAGTAGAAAACAATAACATGTTATAAAAGCCATGATAGAAGATATTCTTGCATACAACAAGCGTTTTGTAGCCGAGAAGGGGTATGAGAAATACATCACGAATAAATACCCGGATAAGAAGATTGCCATCCTCTCTTGTATGGATACCCGTTTGACCGCTTTACTGCCGGCAGCCTTGGGCATCAAGAACGGCGATGTGAAGATGATAAAGAATGCGGGTGGAATCATTTCACATCCGTTCGGTAGTGTCATTCGTAGCCTGATGGTGGCCATTTACGAGTTGGGCGTGACGGAAGTGATGGTTATTGCCCACTCCGATTGCGGTGCGTGCCACATGAGCAGCGCCCAGATGATAGAGCATATGAAGGCCCGGGGCATCAAGCAGGAGACGATTGATATGATTCGTTTCTGCGGAGTGGATTTCGAGTCTTGGCTGTATGGATTCGAAGATACGGAGAAATCGGTAAAAGGTACGGTGGAAGCTATTATCAATCATCCGCTGATACCGAATGATATCAATGTCAGCGGTTTCATAATAGATTCTGTGACGGGAGAATTGACCCCGGTGCAGTGATAGTTGTGCTTCACACGGTAATTTCCCCTGCCAGCGGTCGTCCCATCAGTTCGCGTATTTCGGCAGGTGGATAATCGTGCCCCAGAAGGAACATCAGCTTGGTTACGGCAGATTCCGTTGTGCTGTCATATCCGCAGACAACTCCTGCCTGCATCAGTTGGTAACCGGTTTCATAGCGCTCCATTTCAACAGTGCCGGCACTGCATTGGGTGACGTTGACAATGATGATGCCTTGTTCGCAGGCATCATGCAGGCGGCGTAGAAACCATTCCTTTCGGGGAGCGTTGCCGGAACCGTAGGTTTCGAGGACTACGGCCTTCAGTCCTTTAGTGGCAAGTATGGCTGCCACGACATTTTCCTGAATACCTGGAAAAAGCTTCAGTATGGCGATGTTGGTATCAAGCAGATAATGAGGCTCCAATTCGTGGGGAGTGCCGTGCGTATGAATTTGCACATTATTATATTTAATATGTATACCGGCGGAAGCGAGTACCGGATAATTGAAGGAACGGAAAGCATTGAAGTTCTCCGCGTTCATTTTGGTGGTACGGTTGCCGCGCATCAGGTGGTTTTCGAAGAAGATGCAGACTTCGGGTACGATGGGCTGTCCGTTGGAGTGGCGGTCGGTGGCTATTTCGATGCTGGTCAGCAGGTTTTCCTTGCCGTCTGTGCGGAGCACGCCAATGGGCAGTTGCGAGCCGGTTAGGATGACGGGCTTGTTCAGCCCTTCAAGCATGAAGCTGAGTGCAGAAGCTGTGTAGGCCATGGTGTCTGTGCCATGCAGGATGACGAAGCCTGTATATTGGTTGTAGTTGTTGCTGATGATGCGTACCAGTTTGCGCCAGGCATCGGGGTCCATGTCCGAGGAATCCATGGGTGGGTCGAATTGATAAGTGTCGATACGGAACGCAAATCTCTGAAGTTCGGGAACATGTTTCTGCAACTGCTCGAAGTTGAAGCTTTCCAGGGCGCCGGTTTCTGCATTCTCTATCATTCCGATAGTTCCACCGGTGTATATTAGCAAAACGGAAGTGTTTTCTGGGTTCATGCGCACTTTTCTTTCATGTTTTCCATGCAAATATAATGATATATATTGAGAATGATAGCAAAATGTTAGAAAAGAATAAACGGATATACAGAAAAAAGGTATGGAAAGTGTGAAAGTGTAAGCCGTAAGTTGTGCATATTTCTTGCCTTTTTAGAGGCTTTCTGTATTTTTATCGCAAAAAAGTCGCAAAAAGTGATAGATTGAATGTTTTTATTGTTACTTTTGCAACACTTATCATAAATGATAGAAACAAGAGACTATGAACAAGTACTATCAACATACAGTCACATCCATGTGGACCATGACCCTTAGGGGTTAGGGATAGTATTTTGTGTTTCTACGTGTTACACCATTTTCAAGCAGTTTTTCCATTTAATTAAAGTCAATGCAAGCCGTAGCAGCTTGTTTCCGACACATTGTATCAACCATCTCAACAATATAAAGAGAAATGAAAGTAATGAAATTCGGCGGAACGTCCGTAGGTTCCGTGAACAGTATTTTGAGCGTCAAGAGAATTGTAGAAGCAGTCGATGAACCGGTTATCGTGGTGGTGTCCGCATTGGGCGGCATCACGGACAAGTTGATAAACACCTCTAGAATGGCGGCAGCCGGTGATGCTTCTTACGAGAATGAGTTCCGGGAGATTGTCTACCGTCATGTGGAAATGATTAAGGAAGTGATTCCGGCAGGCGAGGCGCAGGTTGCCTTGCAACGCCAGATTGGTGAGCTGCTCAACGAGCTGAAGGACATCTTTCAGGGTATTTATCTGATAAAAGACCTTTCGCAGAAGACGTCCGATACGATTGTGAGCTATGGCGAACGGCTTTCATCTATCATCGTGGCACAACTGACGGGCGCGGAGTGGTTTGACTCACGCAAGTTTATCAAGACGGAGAAGAAGCATTCCAAGCATGTGCTGGATACGGAGCTGACAAATTCGTTGGTGCACGAAACATTCAGCAGCCTGCCCAAACGCGTATTGGTTCCGGGGTTTATCTCCACAGACAAAATGACGGGAGAGGTAACGAACCTGGGTAGAGGTGGTTCCGACTATACAGCGGCAATTATTGCTGCCGCACTGGATGCTGACAGTCTGGAAATCTGGACGGATGTAGACGGGTTCATGACAGCTGACCCGCGTGTGATTTCCAGGGCATACACTATCAATGAATTGAGCTATGTGGAAGCTACGGAGCTTTGTAACTTCGGTGCGAAAGTGGTCTATCCGCCTACAATCTATCCGGTTTGCCACAAGAACATTCCCATTTTGGTAAAGAATACCTTCAACCCGGAGGGGGCGGGAACTGTCATCAAGCGAGAGGTTTCCGACCCGCAAAGCAAGGCCATCAAGGGTATTTCATCCATCAATGATACGAGCCTAATTACAGTGCAAGGCCTTGGTATGGTAGGTGTCATCGGTGTGAACTACCGTATCTTCAAGGCGCTGGCAAAGAATGGCATCAGTGTGTTCCTTGTGTCCCAGGCTTCTTCGGAGAATTCAACGTCTATCGGTGTGCGCAATGCGGATGCTGATCTGGCTTGCGAGGTGCTGAACGAGGAGTTTGCCAAAGAAATAGAGATGGGAGAAATTTCTCCTATTCAGGCAGAAAAGAACCTGGCTACCGTGGCCATCGTAGGCGAGAACATGAAGCATACGCCGGGTATTGCCGGAAAGCTGTTCGGTACGTTGGGGCGTAACGGTATCAATGTGATTGCTTGTGCGCAGGGTGCTTCGGAAACCAACATCTCGTTTGTAGTGGACAGCAAATCATTGCGCAAATCGCTGAATGTCATCCATGATTCTTTCTTCTTGTCGGAATATCAGGTACTGAATCTTTTTATCTGCGGCATAGGAACCGTAGGCGGCAGCTTGATAGAGCAAATCCACAGCCAGCGCCAGAAGCTGATGCAGGAGAACGGCCTGCAGCTGAATGTAGTGGGCATTGCCGATGCAAACAAAGCCATGTTCAGCCGCGAAGGTTTCGATTTGGGACGTTTTCGTGAAGAACTGCAGGAGAAGGGAAAGGACAGCTCTCTGGAAACGCTGCGTAATGAGATTATCGGTATGAACATCTTTAACTCTGTCTTTGTGGACTGTACGGCAAGTGCAGGCGTGGCTTCCCTTTACAAGGACTTGCTGCTGCACAATGTTTCGGTAGTGGCTGCTAACAAGATTGCTGCTTCTTCCGAATACGAGAACTACCGTGAACTGAAACAGATTGCCCGCCAACGCGGTGTGAAGTACTTGTTTGAAACCAATGTAGGTGCCGGACTCCCCATCATCAATACCATTAACGACCTTATCCATAGCGGTGATAAGATATTGAAGATTGAAGCCGTGCTGAGCGGTACGTTGAACTATATCTTCAATAAAATCAGTGCCGACATTCCTTTCAGCAAGACCATTAAGATGGCGCAGGAGGAACGTTACTCCGAGCCCGATCCGCGTATCGATCTCAGCGGAAAGGATGTTATCCGCAAACTGGTGATTCTGGCACGCGAGGCCGGTTACTGTTTGGAACAGAGCGATGTTGAGAAGAACCTCTTTGTGCCCGATGACTTCTTTGAAGGCTCCCTGGATGACTTCTGGAAGAAAGTGCCGAGCCTCGATGCCGATTTCGAAGCCCGCCGCAAGGTGTTGGAAGCCGAGAACAAGCATTGGCGTTTCGTAGCCAAACTGGAAAATGGCAAAGCATCTGTCGGTTTGCAGGAAGTCGGCGCCAACCATCCGTTCTACGGGCTGGAAGGCAGCAATAACATCATCCTGCTGACCACGGCACGTTATAAGGAATATCCGATGATGATACAAGGCTACGGAGCCGGTGCGGGTGTAACGGCTGCGGGGGTATTTGCGGATATTATGAGCATTGCAAACGTTTAATCCAAATCGTAATATAGAAAGATGAAACACATCATTATATTGGGTGATGGTATGGCCGACTGGCCCGTGAAGGCTCTGGGAGGTAAAACCTTGCTGCAGGCGGCTGCAACTCCCTATATGGACAAGCTGGCACGCATGGGACGTGTGGGAAGGCTGGTGACGGTGGCCGAGGGATTTCATCCCGGCAGTGAGGTGGCGAATATGTCCGTTCTGGGCTATAACCTGCCGAAGGTGTACGAAGGCCGCGGTCCATTGGAGGCGGCGAGTATCGGTGTGGACTTGCAGCCGGGTGAGATGGCGATGCGCTGCAACATTATCTGCATCGAGGGAGACAATATCAAGAATCATTCTGCCGGGCACATTACTACAGAGGAAGCGGATGTGTTGGTAAAATACCTTCAGGAGCATTTGGGTGATGACCGCGTGCATTTCCATACGGGCGTGCAATACCGCCATCTGCTGGTAATAAAAGGAGGGGACAAGCGCATTGACTGTACGCCGCCCCACGATGTCCCTTTGAGGCCTTTCCGTCCGTTGATGGTGAAGCCGATGGAGGGTACGGAGAATATTTCGGTCCCCGAAGGCGGTGCAGAGCTTACTCCGAAGCAGACTGCCGATTTGATTAATGATTTGATTTTCCGTTCGCAAGTGTTGCTGGAAAACCATCCGGTCAACATGAAGCGGAAGGCCGAGGGTAAGGACCCTGCCAATAGCATCTGGCCGTGGAGTCCCGGTTATCGTCCGCAGATGGAGCGCCTTTCAGACAAGTTCCCGCAGGTGAAGCGTGGTGCTGTGATTTCTGCCGTGGATTTGATTAACGGCATCGGCTACTATGCCGGATTGCGGCGCATCACCGTAGAAGGTGCGACGGGGCTTTATGATACCAACTATGAGAATAAGGTGGCTGCCGCCCTTGATGCATTGCAGACGGATGATTTTGTCTACCTGCATATCGAGGCCAGTGATGAGGCCGGTCACGAAGGAAATGTCCCCTTGAAGATTATGACGATTGAGAATCTGGACAGCCGTGCCGTAGGTCCTATCTACGAGGCTGTGAAGGATTGGGAGGAACCCGTTGCTATCTCCGTATTGCCCGACCATCCCACTCCCTGCGAACTCCGTACGCATACGGCCGAACCTATCCCGTTCCTCATTTGGCATCCGGGTATCGAGGCTGACGAAGTACGGACATTTGATGAAGTGGCAGCCTGCGAAGGCAGTTACGGACTGATGAAAGAAGACGAGTTTATTAATGAATTTATGAGTTCCACCACAGAGTAACACAGAGTTTCACGGGGTTTTATTTATAGAGAATTCTGTGAGACTCTGTGGTGAATAAAAAAATACCGCAATGAAATATTATAGCACCAACAAACAAGCCCCCGAAGCCACTCTTGAAGAGGCCGTGGTAAAGGGGCTTGCCGCAGACAAGGGGCTTTTCATGCCCTTTACAATCAAAACTCTGCCACAAGAGTTTTACGATAGCATCGATACACTCAGCTTTCAGGAGATAGCCTATCGCGTGGCAGATGCTTTCTTTGGCGAGGATGTTCCTGCCGATACGCTGAAACAGATTGTTTATGACACACTCAGTTTCGATGTCCCTCTGGTCCGGGTGACGGAGAATATTTATTCGCTTGAGCTGTTCCATGGTCCGACGCTTGCCTTTAAGGATGTAGGCGGTCGCTTCATGGCGCGTTTGCTGGGATACTTTATCAAGAAAGAGGGCAAGAAGCAAGTCAATGTTCTCGTTGCTACTTCCGGTGATACGGGGAGTGCTGTTGCCAATGGTTTCCTCGGTGTGGAAGGCATACACGTCTATGTGCTCTACCCGAAGGGAAAAGTCAGTGAAATCCAGGAGAAACAGTTCACTACCTTAGGGCAGAATATCACGGCTATTGAGGTCGATGGTACGTTCGACGATTGCCAGGCTTTGGTTAAATCCGCTTTTATGGACGGGGAACTAAACGAGCACCTGCAACTGACCAGCGCCAATTCCATCAACGTGGCGCGTTTCTTGCCGCAGGCATTCTATTACTTTTATGCCTATGCTCAACTGAAGCGTGCCGGTAAGGGAGACAATGCCGTCATTTGTGTACCCAGTGGTAACTTCGGCAATATCACTGCCGGCCTCTTCGGCAAGCGTATGGGACTGCCCGTGGAACGCTTTATCGCTTCCAACAACCGCAATGATATCTTCTTCCAATATTTGCAGACAGGTGTTTATACGCCGCGTCCCAGCATCGCTACCATTGCCAACGCGATGGATGTGGGCGACCCGAGTAACTTTGCCCGTGTACTCGACCTTTACGGAGGCAGCCATGCCGCCATCTCTGCCGAAATCAGCGGTGCCACTTATACCGACGAGCAGATTGCCGAAACCATGCGGGAAGTGTGGAAGAAGGACCATTACCTGCTCGACCCGCACGGAGCCTGCGGCTTCCGGGCCCTGGCCGAAGGACTGAAACCCGGCGAAACGGGTGTATTCCTGGAGACGGCCCATCCGGCGAAGTTCAAGGATACAGTGGAGAAGATTATCGGTGAAGCGGTAGAGATACCTGCCAAGCTTCAGGCTTTTATGCGCGGTGAGAAGAAGAGCCTGCCAATGTCGAAGGACTTTGCAGACTTCAAGCAATATCTGATGCATGTATAAAGAATGGGACGTCAGTAAAGAAAAACACCGGATTGCTTGACATTGCCTTTCGGATGTTGTATCTTTGTAACTGCAATCTTAGTTCAGATTCAATTTTAAATTAGCATAAAAGGAGAGGCGTCGCTTCTCCTTTTTTGTTGTGTTCTTCCGTCACTTCATTAGCCAAAGCTTAGGGTTTACTCTCCTAAACCAGTGTTTTGCAGATTTAATCCTCCACTTCAGCAAGCGGAATGGTGGGCATTTGCTTGGAAAATTCCGGCGGTTTTGACGAAAAGTCCGGATGTTTCGGATGAAAAGCTCCGAGCTTTCGGATGATATGTTCAGCGCTGACAGATGGTGTGTCGAGGATAAACGGATGATATGTTCGGGACGGATACATGGTTTGTTCCGGCTATATGAACGGACGATCATGCGTCTGTTCCGTTAATCTTCCATAAATCTGCTCTTGACAAGATTGGCTGCTTTATTCTGTATCGGGTTCTTCCCGGATGATGTTTATCATGCTGCCCAACTTATGATGGTTGTTCCATAGCACAAGCACTTCAATCTTCCGGAGACTGTGCCGGTAAAGAAGCGTATAGTCGGGATGCGGGATGATGTACCGTATGTTCTCTGCTTCGGTGGGCTGTCCGATAAACGGATTCAGCGTGACGCGGTACAATGCATTTTGGAATAAGGAGTACAGAACCCCGCCACACCGTTTGTTGCCATCTCTTTCTTGCGAGGAAATCAGCAGGCCCTTCAGCGCCTCTTTGGCGAGGGGCGACCAGATTATTTGTTTAGCCATGCTTCCACCTCCTTACTGATTGTGACATCCTCTTGTCCTTCTCCCTCATCCAGTTGCCGGCAGGCTTTCTTAAGGTCATGGCGTAGCCGGGTGGAGAATGCGAGGACTTGCTTTGTTTGCTGGGACGATTGCTCTTCTTTAACTTTTGCCATAACGTTATCTCCTTTTCCCTTAAAACATTTCAAAGTAATGAATTGTTTGAGGGGAAAAATACGAAGCTGATGAAAGATAAGAAACTGGAAGCCAATCTCAGTATGGTTGCATCGCGCGTCATGGCGGGGTTGAATATGAATGGATTGAAATTTCTGCTCCCTTTGTGGCTGGGTGCATTGACAGGTGTCACGGTGCGTTGTGCCTTTGCTGCCGTGGCATTTTGGATAACAAGCTGGTTTGTAAAGGAGGCACCGGTCACAAGGCGGCAGCGGATAGGGCTGTTCTGTCTGGGAGCTTTCGGACTCTACGGGTTCATGTTCTGCTATCTGCTGGGCATCAGTAAGACGACTCCGGTTTCCAGTGCCATCTTCAACTCCATGCAGCCCATTTGGGTTTTTCTGATATCTGTCTTTTTCCTGCACGAAAAGGCTACGCTGATGAAGATAATCGGCATAGCGCTGGGGTTTGGCGGTGCGTTGCTGTGCATCCTTACGCAAGGCAGTGATGACCTGGCGCACGATGCGTTTACGGGCAACATGCTCTGCATGGTGAGCTCGCTGGTCTTTGCCGTTTACCTGATTGTGAGCAAGAAATTGCTGGAAGAGGTCGGGGTAGTGACGATGATGAAGTACATCTTTGGCGGTGCGGCAGTAATGGGATTGATTGTGTCGTCCATTATAGGCTGGGATGCACCCTTGCTTACGGATGCCTTGCATGGGGAGTGGCACTGGGTGCCGTGGGCGGTGCTGGCTTTTGTGCTGGTTTTCCCTACTTACCTCAGTTACTTTCTGGTTCCGGTGGGCTTGAAGTATCTCAAGACGACGGTTGTAGCCATGTACAGCTATCTGATATTGGTGGTGACTACCGTTGTTTCCCTCACCTTGGGGCAAGACCGTTTCAGCTGGACGCAAGCCGCTGCCATTGCCATGATTTGTATCAGCGTGTACTTTGTTGAAGTGGCGGAAGCGAAGAAGTAGTGACGAATACCAGGTATTCCCCTTCCGCCTCGATGGTGAATTCCGTACCGGTGCATTCGTTGAGTGTGCCTTGCCACCAGTTGGTGAAGTCGCTGAGGGGATAGACCAGTCCTTTGTCATGCAGACCGTGTGCAGTGAAGTTGATGATGGATACTTGCTGTCCGGGATGGCTTGGGAAGGTGCGGGTACCCCGGCAGGGGATGAAGATGCCGTAATCGGTATAGGTACGTACATCGGCTCCGGCGCGGAGATAGTCGATGAGCAGGCTGATATTTCCCAGGGTATGGTCTTCACGCTTGCCCGTGGCACCGATGATGGCGATGCGGCGTTTACCTTGCGCCAGCAGGAAATTGACGGCTTTGGTCTGGTCGTTGGTTTCCTGGTCGCTGATGCGGTGCAGGATATGTCCGAACTTCCGGCGGTTTTCATCACTGAGGGAGTCACCGTCGCCGATGATTACGTCGGGAGTATGGCCCCGGCGGATGTATTCGTCCGCTCCGCCGTCGCAACAGACCACGTAAGGCGCTTCTGCCAATATCTTTAAAGGTAGGGGACTTGCAGGATATTCCCCATTCGCCAAAACTACGGCATCAATAGTTAATAATTGCTCGTTGCTCGTTGATAGTTCGTTTTTCATATCTTTCTTAATCCCTAATCTCTAATCCTTCATCCTTGTTCATCATTTTCCTCCATTTGAAGTAGCCAAAGATAGCTATAATTGTATAAAGGCCGTATAGTCCGGCCGTAAAATCGAGTCCTTTGTAGATGTACAGCCCGGTGCTCACTACATCCACCGCAATCCATGCCCACCATTGTTCCACATATTTCCGTGCCAGCATCCACATGCCGATGATGCTCATGGCAGTGGTGAAAGAGTCCAGCCAGGGCACATTGCTGTCCGTGAAGTTCACCAATATCCACGCAATGCCCAAAAGGGCAGCAGCGAATATGACAGTCAGCGGCAGCAGATAGCGCACCGGCATCCGCGTAATGGGGAGTTCCTTCTGTCCTTCTGTTCTTCTGTCCTCCACCTGCTGCACCGGGGCTTTCTGCCGTAGAATCTTCCGGCGCAGAAACGTACCGTATTTCCACATCATCCACCCGTAGATAGCAGCCCCCAGATAGTAGATATTTATCCCGAAGTCGGCATACAGCCCCGCATCGTAGTAGACGAAGATGTAAACGGCAGGCATAATGATGCCCGCTATCCAAAGATAAATGCTTGCCCGGTACTCCAACCAGAGGTAGAGCAATCCGACAAGTGTACCGATAATTTCAAGAGCGTGTTCCATAAAAACAGAAAGACTATCCTCCCTCCCCTTCAAGGGAACGAGGGGTTTTAAAAATTAATAGCTATATGTCCCAGTACATTCGTTCCCGCTTGGGCAGCGTAGCCGGCATAGTTGTAACGGACTTTTCCTCCGTTATCGTCGAGATAGTATCCGCTGCCTGCGTATCCGTTGTTTTCGTATTCTTCATTGAACAGATTATAGATGGTGCACCCTATGGTTACCGACTTTACTTTAGGCAACTTGAAGGTATAGGACAGATTCAGGTTGCTTACGAAATAAGCATCCAGCGTGCACTCCTCTTGCTTGGCGTTACTCATGTATTGCTTGCTGATATATTGTGACTGCAACGAGGCCTCGAATCCCTTGAACGTATAGCCCAGGCGGTTGTTCAGTATGAAGTCGGGAGAGAATGCGATGGGGGTATCCCCGTGTTTGATGACCCATGCCTCCGACCCGGCCTCCTCGTTTTCAAAAAGTGTTTCGGTAAAGTTCTGCACACGGTTCTTGCTGAGTGTGGCATTGATGTCCCATTGGAAACCGCAGTCCAGCCGGATGCCTGCCATCAGCTCGATACCCGTACGGTAGCTGTCGGGCACGTTGCTGGCCATGGCTTCGCCTATCTCGTTCAGCTCTCCCGTCAGTACCAGCTGGTCTTTATAGTCCATATAGTAGAAGTTGGCACCCGCATGGAGCCATGAGTTGGCGAAGGTATATCCCAGTTCGTAGTCGAACAAACGCTCAGCCTTGGGATGTTCGGTGAAGTAGCCGTCGGTGTAGTTGTTGCGCGTAGGTTCTTTATGGGCTACGCTGAACGAACCGTATAAGCGGTGGTTGCGGTCGATTTGCCAGGACAGTCCGGCTTTCGGGTTGAAGAAGTCGAAGTCTTCGTCAATGTCCAATTTTTGCATTCCCGGAGTGGTGGCAGTCCAGTTGTACTTGTCGTTCAGTCCGTTTATCTTGTAGTTGATGTGGCGGTATTGCAGGTCGAGGTAAGCGCTGAGGCCGCTTACCAGTTCATAATTGGCTTTCAGATAAATATTTCCGTCATTCTTTGTGGCGTTGTTGCGGTAGTAGTCGTGGTCGGGGTTCAGTTCGCCGATATAGTTCTTTACCCAAAGCACTTTTCCGAAGTGGTCGCCGTCATAGCGGTTCAGTGCACCGCCTAGCGAGGCATGCAGACGGTCGGCTTTGTAGCTTACGGAGAAGATTCCACCGCCAAACCAGTTGTCCATTGCCTTCTTGCGGATAAGGTCGCTTACTTCTACCTTGCCGCCATTGTATTCGAAAGGCGACATACCGTACTCTGCCAACGAGCGTTCACCTTTATATTCTTGATAGTATCCGTCGCCTTTGGTGTAGTGCAGGCCGATATTCAGATTCCATTGTGAAGTGAAATTGTGGTTGAATAGCAGCTGGTAATTCTTTTGCGTATAGTTGTCGGTCTGGTCGTCATAGAAATGCAGTGCACCTCCTTCGTCCGTGAGGTAATGCTTCTCGCCGTTGTCGTCTTTATAATATTCTTTGTTGTATACATGGCCGTCCCGGTCGGTGGCGTACATGAATCCGCAGGAATTATAACGCCGTCCGTAACGTTCCATCTCTTCCTTGCTGGCATAGTTCCATGCGTGGTAAGTGCGCTCTTTGCCGGCAAAGGTTATCAGCTTGATGGAGGTGTTGTCATTGTAGTACCCTCCTTGCAGATAATAGGAGTTCAGACCGACAGAAGCCCGGTCTATATACCCGTCCGTACTGATGTTGGAGAGCCGCGCATCGAACGACCAATGATTGTTGATGAGTCCCGTTCCCACTTTCACCGTCTCCTTGTGCGTATGGAAGGAGCCGTAGGAACCGTTGAATTCTGCATAGGGTTTCATGGAGAAATCACCCGTCTGCATGTTGATGCTGGCACCGAAAGCTCCTGCACCGTTCGTTGAGGTACCAGCTCCGCGTTGCACCTGCATGTCCTTGACGGAGGAGGCGAAGTCCGGCAGGTTGACCCAAAATACCGTGTGACTCTCCGCGTCGTTGATGGGAATACCGTTGGCGGTGACGTTGATGCGTGTGCCGTCTGTTCCACGGACTCTCAGCGTGGTGTAACCCACCCCGGCACCGGCATCGCTGGTAGTAATGGCGGAGGGTGTCATACTCAACAGATATGGCAGGTCTTGTCCGAAATTCTGTTTTTTCAGTTGTTCTTTGCCTATATTGGTGAATGCCACCGGTGTGCTGCTTGTGGCACGTGTGGAGATGACTTCCACTTCCTGCAGGTTTATCACCCGCAGACTGTCTTGCTCTTGTGTCTGCGCACAGACACCCAGTGCTGCCATAAGGAGGCAGGTCGCCATTGCATGTCTCTTCATTTGCAATTGTTTCGTTTAGATGAATACAGAAAAGGGGAACTTTTCTTCTTTTCCCTCCGCCGGCATTACCCGGATCAGGTTAATGGGTATGATCTCAGCCCGTCGTATTAGGGCACCCCTTAGTTGAAATCGGGAGCAAAAGTAGGAGTTTCCGTTGAAAAAGACAAGCTAAGTGAACGAAAATCAGAGTTATTTGTTAATTTTGTAGCGTTAATTTTAAAAATATAGTTATGTTATTATCCTTATTCATGGCAGCCTTTGCCACCCAAACTGCTGACGATGGTTTCAGCAAGCTACAAATATTTCTTCAGCAATTGATAGATTGGAGTGTAAGTGCCGGTGGGCGTATCATTGGAGCCGTTCTAATCTTTGTGGTGGGGCGATTCTTAATATCCCTTCTTCGGAAAATGCTGGCGAGGTTATTGGCAAAAAGACATGTGGATGCCAGTATCCAGAGCTTTGTGAAAAGTTTGGTCAATATCTTGCTGACAATTCTGTTAATCATTGCCGTTATCGGCAAACTGGGAGTGGAAACCACTTCATTTGCCGCTCTGCTGGCATCTGCCGGTGTGGCTATCGGTATGGCACTTTCCGGAAACTTGCAGAACTTTGCGGGTGGACTGATTGTCTTGCTGTTCCGTCCTTTCAAGGTAGGTGACTGGATTGAAAGCCAGGGAGTGTCCGGAACGGTACGTGAAATTCAAATCTTCCATACGATTCTGACCACAGCCGACAATAAGGTAATCTATATCCCTAACGGTGCGTTGAGCAGTGGTACAGTAACTAATTACAGCCGTGAGGATACGCGTCGTGTAGATTGGGTAATCGGTGTGGAATACGGTGAAAATTATGATAAGGTGGAAGACACCGTGCGTCGTATCATCTCCGAAGACAGCCGTATCTTGAATACTCCCGAGCCGTTTGTGGCTCTTCATGCCCTGGATGCCAGCAGTGTGAATGTGGTGATTCGTATTTGGGTGAAGAGCGGAGACTACTGGGGCGTTTATTTTGATATGAACAAGAAGATTTACTCCGTATTCAACGAGGAAGGTATCGACTTCCCATTCCCGCAGTTGACGGTGCATCAGGCGAAAGACTGAGTGGAGAATCTTTCCTCTTATGGGTTTTCCGGCTGTCTGCATTGCTTACAAAACCAAGAGAGTGCCTCTTCATCCGTACATTTAGGGTATCTCAGTATACGACTGAGATAGGAACGGAATAAGCCTATATAATACTGAAATTTCCATCATATGCCGGGTTTACATATGATGGAAATCATCTTGCATGTAGTGTAAGGGTTATTCTAATAGAGTTCTTTGCGCTATTTCATCACATAGATATTGGTGACATTGATTTTGGTAGGATTGCTATTTATATAATATTGAACATTCCTAAATTTACCCAAATCTATAGAATTTGCACCTGCAGGGACTGTTATATGTTTATATTCGCGAGTGGTTCTTATAGGGTCACCATAAGATTCGCAGGTTTGGCGTTCAATTATATATGTGATATTTCTAGGGTAAATTAATGACGTCCTTTGTTTATATGTTTTATCGTTGTAAAAGTGTATGGTGTAAATCTCTTCATATTCATAGTAATCTTCTGTAAATTCCACACGCTCACTAATTACTTGACGTTCAATATCTTCTTTGTGGAAAGGAGGACCATATGCAGATTTTACACCTTCTATATCTCCCGAAGATAGATAACTGCGTTGCGCTCCAAAATATAAACCATTTTTGGTTGTCATAGTTGGCTCACTATTGATTGAAAAAGCTGACGATGGATATAACATTACAGAATTAAAATCAAAGCTTCCTATGTCCCGAATAGCTCCTTGGGGATATGTTTGGAATTGTGATGTGTAATAGGGGTCAATATTAGCCCAATTGATGTTTATATAATTGTCCCTGTCATTTCTGCATTGCTCATGGATAAGACCCACCGCATGACCTATTTCATGTATCACGGTACCAACAGTTGAGCCTTTAGTCGATATGCTGATTTGTTGTTTACCGCCTTTTTTACCAAGAGAATTAGAATAATTTCCTCCACTGTTATCGTGGAAGAACTCTATATAATCACCGTTGCCTTTTCCTTCCTTAAATGTCAAACTTGTTTTGTCTGTCCATTCCTTTATGGCATCTAAAACATACTGTTTAAGGGTGAAGCCTGTTGCATAAGTATAATAGACAGTCTGATTTTGCCAATATTGGATGGAATTGGTTATAATACCGGATCTTGTTCCGATGCTATTTTGAAAATAGTTGTGAATTTGTTCACTATTTAAAATAATATCTCCTTGGTAAATATAGAAAGAATCGACTTTTTCCAACTTAAGTCCATTAGGAAGGGTTATCAGTTCCCTTATTCTATTTGGGAATGCAACTTCGTTATGATCTTTTATTAAGGATTTATCCGTTGTGAAAAGAGGTACTTCCGAATTTTTCTTTTCTTTTGAAATAATACGTAAGAGATGGTAGCTGTGTGATGATTGGTCCGGACCGGCATTCTTGTTTTTGTAACGCATTACTCTTACTATATATTCATATCCTGTTTCATGATTGAAATTGTAAATGCCAGTATGCATTAGTTCCCAGTTTGTTTTTCCGTTTTTCTTAACCCAATAAGCCGTACCCTCACTGGTGGTAAGGACTTCTGATGCAATAACTAATGTTTCATTATAAAAATCTTCGTCATCAGAACACGAGGTGCAAAAGCTTACCATAAGTGTTAATAACACATAACACAAGAAATTTGTAGTTTTCATAAAATGGTGTTTTAGAAATTATGCAGTAAATATAACTTATTTTATAATAAGTTGTCTGTTATTTCTTGTTTTTATTTAGACCCTTTCTGATTTTTTAATTTATTTAACCTTCTTGGCGTTTATTTCTAAGGTCTTCTTATTAATAGCGTTGATTACATAGCCAATGAAATCGAGAATCTTTTTTTCTATCGATGATAGTCTTCTTGTTCTTGCTAATTTCGGATGCCTTGAACTCGAAAGAATAGCGGAAGTAGTCGTAGGCTTCTCGGCTGGCTTGTGCGCTAGCCGAAAGTTTGGAGCGCATTTCAACCTGGAGTAATTCGGAGTCTTATTTATTGGGGTGGAATACGGTGAAAATTATGATAAGGTGGAAAGCGCCGTGCGTCGTATCATCTCCGAAGACAGCCATATCCTGAATACTCCCGAGCCGTTTGTAGCCCGTAATTTGTAACTCTGTAGCTTATTTATGACTTAATTCTGCCTCTATCTCTTCGCAGACATCCTGTTCCAGATTGAGCAACCGGTTAATTTCTCTTCGTTTTTCCAAATCCGTGAAATAGCTCTCCACTACTGCATAGATGTTGAAGCCGGTTGTGGAACCCGCAGCCAAATCCAATGACTCAACCATTTTCTCTACTGCTTGATGAATGCGTTTCTTACTGATAAAATGCAGTTCATTACTATGAATTAAGCTCTTTTCCATGATATTTTCTGTTTTAGTTATTGTAGTTATAACATTCTATCAAGCAAGTTAGTTCATGTAGATTGAACAGACTTGACAGTCGACCGAACGATATTTCTTTTTATATTTGCCAAAAATATAAGCGCGGCAATGAAAGAACTGTTTATAAAAATACTCCGTTTTCTGATGTTTGTACTGGTCGTAGCTTTGGGCTGCATCGGATATAACATCTATGAAGATACGTTGGCTGCTGTGTGGATACCCGTAGGGGTAGGACTTGTGGTGGCAGTCGTTACACTTCCTCTATATAAAAAATGGATATGGCTGACAACGATGGAGCAAAAGGCAGTGAATATATTGTGTCATGTGGTGTGCGTGGGTGTCATCAGTTGTTCGCTTTTTCTGGTAGGGAATTATCGGATGGCGGCTCCTGCTTCGACAAAGGAGGTGACGGTTACCGTACTTGAGAAGCTGATAAAAGAACATGAAAAGAGACGTAAAGTAGGCAAGCATCGTTATGTGTCGGACGGAGTACGTAAGGAATATTACTTAAAGGTGGCTTTCGAGGATGGAGCGATAGAGACCTTGCATGTTTCCACAGCCACATACAACAAAGCACGAAAAGGCAAACCGAAAGTCCTGACTTTGCAGAAAGGAGGTTTCGGATTGCCGGTGATAACGAAGGGGCTATAGTTTTCATCCCCCCATTCAAGACATCAGATGAGGAACTGAATGCTCTTCTTAAAGATTTCTGCGTACAAAATGTCCGTCAATCCAGATGGTGGCATGGTGTCCTTTGAATCTCAGTAATACATAATTGGGGTCTGTCGGGCCTTTGCTGAAGTGTGCGCTGAACCACTCTTGCCACATTTCCTGCTTGGTGGCTTCGTCTTCTATAATCTCCACCTCACCGGTGAGCGCTACGCTGTTTCCTTTTTCCTGAAAGCACAGACCTGCTTTGGGATTGGCTGCAAACTCCTTTGTTTTAAGACTGTCTTTGCCGGTCGCCAACCATACGGTTGTGCTCCCTTCCGACTTGATATTGCTCATTGGAACGGGCCGGGGATATCCCTCTTGGTTGATGGAAGTGATGACGACGGTTTCGCATCTTGCCAAGATTTCTGCTGCTTTCTCGATTAATGTTGCCATATTGGATATTTTATTGATTTGATTGCTGCAAATATAGGCATGGTAATAGGAAGAGCTATTGTAAAAAATCGACTTTTATGTTTTCACATAGCTCAAAGTCCCTTCTTCCAATGGAGCGGAAGTGAGAAGCTGGCTTGGCGCGTTGCCGGACATCTTTTTGATTTCTTTTGAGAGATGGGAAACATCATAATATCCTGCTTTGATGGCAACGGACAGCAGATTGTCGAAAGAGGTACTTCGCAACAAGTCTACAGCATGTTTGAACTTTATAATCCGACTGTACTCTTTGGGTGTAAGTCCGGTGTGCTGCTTGAATTTCCGTTCGAAATGGCGTTGGCATAGGCAAGTCTCCTCCGCTAACCGGAGGAGTGACAAGTCACCCTTGCATCGGTTGATTTGCTGTATGGCGAACAGCATGCTCCGTTCTGCTTTTGGACTGTATCGGCATAAGGCTTGAAGCAGGAAGTTTTCAATAAAGACCAAGTGTTCTTGAATGGTTCCCTGTTCACCCAGTCTCTCTGCAAAAGAGTGGGTAAAGAGGCTAGTAAGCTCATCGGCGTTTAACCGCAAGTTGGTGAGCTCCTGCAAAGGGAGGTCCATGAAGCGAAGTATTCCGCAAGGCAGAAAACGGATTCCCAGCATATGGACTGTTACCGTATGGGTCACCAATTCGGAATATTTGGTCATGGCTCCAATGAAGTAGGCATGGTAGGGCTGCATAACGAGGCTGTCGTGTACGGCCTTAGGAGCTTCACCCAACGTGAATATAAAGTCAGTGCATCCGTCCGGCAGGATATTGATGTGCATGCCGTATCCGGGTTGTCCTTTAAACTCCCAATATTTGTCAATATAGGGGGAGAGCAGGGGGCTGGGATGATATTCTTTGTACATAGGTTGTAAAGATAGGAATAAACTTCGAAGATAGGGAAATCCCTATGTATAAATAGAGAGAATCACGGAAAAGGAGGTTTTTATCATACTACATTTGCTGTATGGATAAATACTAAAACTTTCTATTATGAAAAAGATGTCAGTTGTTTTAGGCTTGTTACTCGCTGTCTTGGTGATGGGCTGTGGCATTTATGAGAGCTACGGGTTTGATTATAAGCAGTTGAGCAGCATTGAACGTGGTATGAGCTTTAAAGAGGTGTGTACCATTTTAGGAGAGCCTGCATTTAGAGATTTGAATAAGGAGGGAGAGGCTTGGACATTCCGTGCTTATACTCCTGCGGGGTGGTCGGCTGTCAAGGTGTGGTTCAAAGACGGAAAAGTGGACGAAATGAAGAGCTATCTGGAGGATACTTATCCGGTTACCACTTCGCGGGACAAAAGTTTCATGGACGAGAAAAAAGAATCTTCCGACAAGAGTAGCGAAACAAAGGTAATAGTTTCGCCGGAAGGGAAACATTACATCAAAATGGGCTCGGTAGTAGTCACTCCCGAAGGCAAGCATATAATAGTACCTTGATTATACCAGCATAATCGTTTCCGGATATAGTATAATGTGAATATACCTTTCTATAAAGTGCTGATATTTATAAAGTTCTATATTTTTTGCAGATTTTAGGTATATGTAGTTCAAAGAATGTTATCTGAAATGAAAAGAATGGGCAATGTTTGTCATTGCTCTGTCTTTATCTTATATTTGAGTAGATAATATAGGATATCATTTTAAGAAAGGAACTAATAATAAGATAATAATATGAAGAGTATTGAGAAGGCGACCAATAATATGAAAATGGTATATTCCATTTTGTGCAATCTTAAGAAGTGTACAATCTTTGAATTGCAGAAACTGACGAAGTTCAGGGATGTGGATTTGTGTTTGGCCTTGGGGTATCTGCTGCAGAATAACCAGATTTATCAGAAGCGTATTGATAACATGGTTTACTATGGAGTCATCGCAAAATGAAAAGAGATACAATAGGTTTACCACACATTTTGCTTACATGCTTGCATGGTGCTTTCTAATTGTTTGTTATACCGCATTTTACAGTATGTAAGCAGATGCCATGCAAGTATGTAGGCAAACTTTGCTTGCATGCTGTTTTTTCTTGTGCAAATGGCTGGTCTTCTTTCCGCAAAGAACAGCTCTTTCTCCTACTAAAAGCTTATTAATGACTATTGTGCACGGTTGTGATGCAGTTTCTTCACTATTGTGGTACGGCTTCTCCATACTTGTGGAGAAGACGTACCACAATAGTGCGCATATCTAACTATCATTTATTCAGTGTATTGACAGCCTATGTTAGAGCAATGAAAGACTGATAGACTGTCTTTCATTGGCTGTGTGTTTACCTTCAAAAGAGTGATATGGTGGCAGATAATGTTCATGTTTTGCTGTTTTTCCAGTGAAAGAAAACATGAATATTGGGATACTTGAAAAATAAGTCCCTCCTTTTGCACGCGAATTAGAAAACCAAAAGAGTTTTGTAATCCTCATCGGAGGGCTGTAAAAATGCCGGATAAGATGACTGGGTAAAACCAATCATTTTATCCGGCATTTTTTTGCTTTTGTTCAAGACAATAACCTGTAAATATAGTTGAACATGAAAAGAGATGCAATTGATTTGAGTACACTGAATGTGTTTACATTGTTTCGGAAATATTTTGTTCCTACGTTGCTGGGTATGCTCAGTATGTCGGCCGTAACAGCGATTGACGGGATATTTGTCGGGCATGGAGTAGGTAGCGACGGGATTGCGGCCGTAAATATCTGTGTCCCTTTACTGATGCTTTTTACGGGAATCGGGCTTATGGTTGGTGCCGGGTGTTCTGTGGTCGCTTCTATCCAATTGTCGAGAGGCAAAAGCAAGTCTGCTCGGTTGAATGTGACACAAGCATTACTGTTTGTAACGATTGTTGCTTTGATACCCTCTGCTTTGATGATGGCTTTTCCGGCAGAAACAGCCCGGATGCTCGGCTCTTCCGAACATCTGTTGCCTATGGTGACGGATTATCTGCTGTGGTTTGTTCCGTCATGGGTCTTTCAGATATGGATAACGGTGCCGCTGTTCGTCATTCGTCTGGACGGTGCTCCAAAGCTGGCTATGTTGTGCAGCCTGATTACGGCTGTAATCAATGTGGTGCTCGACTGGCTGTTTATCTTTCCTTTTGGCTGGGGAGTCATGGGAGCAGCATTTGCCACTTCCATCAGCATCATGGCCGGCGGACTGGTGGCGATGGTCTATCTACTGTTTTATGCTCGGCATTTGCGTTTACAACCACTCAAATGGAGTGTCAAGAGCCTGCGGCTTTCCGTGCGGAATATTGGTTACCAGTGCCGTATCGGTCCTTCTGCCTTATTGGGAGAGGCAACGCTTGCTGTTCTTATGTTCGTCGGGAACCAGGTATTTATGTCCTATCTGGGGGACGATGGCGTAGGGGCATTCGGTATAGCGTGCTATTATATTCCTTTTGTTTTCATGGTAGGTAACGCTATTGCACAATCTGCCCAACCTATTATCAGCTATAATTTCGGATTGGGCTACAAGGAAAGAGTGATGGCGGCGGAACGTATTGCGTTGCTGACGGCTGTGGTCTGCGGTGTGGTTGCAACGGTGGCATTCACTGTTTATCCTTATCTGCTGGTCGGTCTTTTCATCAGTCTTGACAGTGAAGCGGCGAAGATAGCGATACACGGTTTCCCCTATTTTGCAAGCGGCTTTGTCTTTTTCATTGTGAATATTGCTGTGGTAGGTTATTTTCAGAGTGTTGAAAGAATAAAGCCAGCTACGATTTTTGCTTTGTTGCGTGGCTTTGTTTTCCTTATTCCGAGTTTTATTCTGTTGCCGAAGTTCTTGGATGTGTCGGGAATCTGGTTGGCAATGCCACTCTCGGAGGCTTTGACAATCATTGTGCTTCTGTTTTGTGTTCTGAAGTATCGGTATGATTATAAACTTTCCAACCAACTCATTACGTAGCAGATGCCTTTAAAAGAAAAAAGCAATTATCTATTTCAGATAACTGCTTTTCTTTGGTGAACCGCTTGGGGCTCGAACCCAAGACCCCAACATTAAAAGTGTTGTGCTCTACCTGCTGAGCTAGCGATTCAGACCTTATTGCTGTTAAGCGGGTGCAAAGATAGGTACTTTTGTTTAAAAAACAAATGGATTAAGGGAAAAAGTTTTGGGAACGACTTCTGCTTTTACTCTTCTTGTTGATTATCAGTCTGTTCAAACTTATGAATTTTTTCTCTGTTTATGATGAAACGTTGATAGTAGGAGAGCATAAGGGTGGTAAGCGGAAGTGCTATAATCATACCCAGCATACCCATCAATGAGCCCCAAATTGATAAAGACAGTAGGATGATGGCAGGGTTCAGGCCCGTAATCTTCCCCATGACACGCGGTACGATGAATCCGTCTTGAATGACTTGTACTATTATGAATACAGCAAGGGCCGATGCAATGATAATCCAGAAGTTCCCTCCCGTATCCGCTGCTTTCAGTATGGCCAGTACAATGGTAGGTATAAAGCCGATAATCTGCAAATAAGGCACTAGGTTTAAAGCGCCGATGAACAAGCCGAGCCCAATGGCCAGTGGGAAATCAATAATCAGAAAACCTATACTGAACAGAATACCGACACACAATGCCACGAATGCTTGTCCGCGGAAGTATCTGTTCATGCCGTCTTTTACATCGTTCATCACGCTGACTACGAAAGGCCGGTATTTTTGCGGTACCAGGTGGGTCCATCCTTCGGCAATGCTTTCGTAATCCAGTAATATGAAAACTATATAGAGAAGAATGAGGAAGAAAGTGAAGAAACTGAACAGCAGATTGACGGATTCTGACAACAAGGCCCAGAGTCGGGGAACGGTTTCCTTGATGGCGTTCAGCATATTCTCTTCCTTGAACAATTGGGTGACGAACTGGGTGTCTATGTTCTCACGGAGGAATTCAGAGAGTGTTTTGGGCACATTGCCGTCGTGGGTTCCGTTGGAAAAGTAGTCTATTACCAAATCTTTTACCCTGACGAATTCGTCCATCATGGGAGGCACAAGCAGATAGAAGGCGGTTCCTCCTACAATCAGAATACTGAACAAGGCGCAGAAAATGGATATGATCCGGTTCTTGAGCCTTAATCTGTACTGGAAGAAGGTGACCAGGGGGTATATCAGATAGGCAATGAGCCATGCGATGAAGAATGGCAGCAATACGCCGCTTAGACGCTTGAAGAGCATAAGGATGCCGATAATAATGACACCGAGTATGACACCGCGGATAAAACTGTCGAATGTAATCTTTTTGCGTTCCATAATGCTCTGTTTTTTGTATTCGTTAATGACCGCTTTCCTTTTGGTCGGCTTGGATGGCTTGCTGATAGCACTCTCGGCATAGCGGTTCGTACTCTTCGGTTTCTCCCAGCAGCACTTGCTTGTCGTTCTTGACGGTGCGGTGGGAGAAAGAGGCGAGTTGGCCGCATTTCACACAGATGGCATGTACTTTGGAAACTTCGTCTGCAATGGCACACAGTCCCGGCATAGGGCCGAATGGAATACCGCGAAAGTCCATATCCAGTCCGGCTACAATGACGCGTATACCATTGTTGGCAAGCTGGTTGCATACATCAATCAGGCCGCTGTCAAAGAACTGGGCTTCGTCAATGCCAACTACATCTATCTCTGAAGTGAAGAGCAGAATGCTGGCAGACGAGTCGATGGGAGTGGAGGCTATGGAATGACTGTCATGTGATACGACATCGGCTTCGGAATAACGGGTGTCTATGGCAGGCTTGAATATCTCTACGCGTTGTTTGGCAAATTTTGCCCGTTTCAGTCTCCTTATCAGCTCTTCGGTTTTGCCGGAGAACATGGAACCGCAAATGACCTCAATTCTTCCCCTGCGTTTGGTTTCCTGTATATGATCTTCTGAAAATAATACCATGTTTTCGAGTGTTATATTTAAGCGCAAAAGTAACACTTTTGTTTGCTTTCCGATATTTTTTCATTATTTATTTCTACATTTGTAGCGTTAACACGGACTGTGTAAAGGATATGCAAACCCTATTAAACGACATAGAATTAGATATTCAGGAATTGAAATGTTTGATGCAGGCCATTTCAAGTGATGCCAATCCGACATTGAAGATTGTGGCAAAACGGAATATCCAGCAGATGAAGGCACGCTTGGAGGCGTTGCAAGAACTGCTTGAGGAGGCGCCAACGGCTGTTGTGCCGCCCCTGGAGGAACTCCCTGCTGTTACTACTCCTTTGACCGGACCGGCTTTTCCGGTTGAACCGGTCGTCCCTGATACAATGAAGCTGGATTGTGAAGAACCGGAAACTGTTCATACGGCTGAAGCGCTCCAGACTGTTGTAGCTTCGGCATCTCCTATTTTGGCAGAACGTATCAAGCCTGCCAAGGATTTGAAACATGCCATCAGTCTGAACGATTCATTCCGTTTTGTCCGCGAACTGTTCGCAGGCGATGCTGCACGGATGAATGAAGTGGTACGACGTTTGGGTGAAGCTCCTTCTTTGGACAAGGCTATGGATATTTTTGCTTCGGAAGTGTACCCGGATGAAGAAAATGAAGCCGCCGTCGATTTTATGGAACTCCTCAAAAAATATTTCAGCTAAACAACCGATAAGTATGGGAAAACTTTATGTAGTACCTACCCCGGTAGGAAATTTGGAAGATATGACATTCCGTGCTATCCGGATTCTGAAAGAAGTGGATTTGATACTTGCTGAGGATACACGTACCTCCGGCATATTGCTGAAACACTTCGAAATAAAGAATGCGATGCAATCTCACCATAAATTTAATGAACATAAAACGGTTGAAAGTGTTATTAATAGAATAAAGGGGGGAGAAACTGTAGCTTTGATTTCGGATGCAGGTACGCCGGGTATATCCGACCCGGGCTTTCTGGTAGTCAGAGAGTGTGTGCGTAATGGCATCGAAGTGCAATGCCTGCCGGGAGCGACAGCTTTTGTACCGGCATTGGTGGCTTCCGGACTGCCGAATGAGAAGTTCTGTTTTGAAGGTTTCCTTCCACAGAAGAAAGGAAGGATGAGCCGCCTGAAGGCATTGGCCGAGGAGCGTCGTACCATGGTGTTCTATGAGTCTCCCCACAGATTGGTAAAAGCTTTGACGCAGTTTACCGAACATTTCGGTGCCGAACGTCAGGCTTCTGTTTCGCGGGAAATCTCAAAGATGCACGAAGAAACGGTGCGTGGAACGCTTACAGAATTGATTGAACATTTCACGGCGAACGAACCGCGCGGTGAAATTGTGATTGTAGTAGCAGGAATAGACGATTAAATAACTTCATTAACCAAACGTAAAACGAAAGCGTATGAAAAAGTTAGCAGTTTTAATTGTATGCGCGGCTGTAATGGCTTCGTGTGACAGCTTCTCTGGTGGCAGTAAGAACCAGCTGAAAGCTGAAAATGATTCTTTATTGATGGAACTGACTCAGCGTAATGCTGAATTGGACGAGATGATGGGCACTTTCAATGATATTTCAGAGGGATTCCGCCAGATTAATGCAGCAGAGAGCCGTGTGGATTTGCAGCGTGGTGCTGTGGCAGAAGGCTCTTTGAATGCCAAGCAGCAGATTGCGTCGGACATTGAATTTATCCGTAAACAGATGGAAGAGAACAAGGAACAGATTGCCAAACTGCAATCTATGTTGAAGAACAGTAAGAATAACTCTGCCCAGTTGAAGAGGGCTGTAGAATCTTTGACTCAGGAGTTGGTGGCAAAGACCCAGCGTATTGAAGAATTGCAGGCTGAGCTGGCTTCCAAGAATATCCGTATCCAGGAACTGGATGCTGCTGTCAGCGACTTGTCTGCTGCTAAAGAAACGTTGGCTGCCGTAACCGGCTTGTCTAGTGAGAAGGAGGAATTGACTGCCGAAAATGAGGCGAAGGCCAAAACCGTTGCCGAGCAAGATAAGGCACTTAACACAGCTTGGTTTGTGTTTGGCACAAAGAAGGAGCTGAAAGACCAGAAGATATTGACAAATACCGGCCTTTTCAAAAAAGGCCAAGTGCTGAAAGATTCTGATATCAACAAGGACTACTTTACACAAGTGGATATCCGTACGACAAAAGAGATTAAACTATACTCTAAAGATGCTGATATCTTGACTACTCATCCCGCGGGCTCTTATGCGTTGGAGAAGGATGATAAAGGACAGTTGACTTTGAAGATTACAAATCCGAAAGACTTCTGGAGTGTGTCCAAGTATTTGGTAATCCAGGTAAAATAATACTGTTATAGACTGATACAGAACGGACGCAGGTTATTGGAATTGATAATCTGCGTCTATTTTTATATATCCCTTTCCTTTAAATTATGGCATCCCAATATAAGAACCTGTTTTTTGACCTGGACGATACGCTTTGGGCATTTTCCCTTAATGCACGCGATACATTCGAAGAGATGTATCAGAAGTATGATTATGACCGTTTCTTTCGGTCTTTCCAGCATTTCTATACACTTTATCAGTATCGCAATGTAGAGCTATGGGAAGAATACGGTAGGGGGCAGGTCAGTAAGGAAGAGTTGAACCGCCAGCGTTTCCTATATCCTCTGGAGGCAGTAGGGGCGAGGGATGCAGCTTTGGCCGAGGCTTTTTCTGATGATTTCTTTTCGGTCATTCCCACAAAAAGCAGGCTGATGCCGCATGCGTATGAGGTACTGGAATATTTGGCAGAGAAATACAACCTCTATATCCTTTCCAATGGTTTCCAAGAGCTGCAATGTCATAAGATGCGTTCGGCGGGTATCGACCGCTTTTTTAAGAAGATTGTTCTCTCTGATGACATCGGTGTCTTGAAGCCCTGGCCCGAAATCTTTCATTTTGCACTTTCTGCCACACAATCCGAAGTGCGTGATTCTTTGATGATAGGCGATAGTTGGGAGAATGATGTGGCAGGAGCCAAAGGAGTGGGCATGCACCAAGTGTTTTATAATGTAACAGGGAAGGAAGAACTGCCTTTCCAACCGACTTATCATATCAGTAATCTGAAAGAATTGATGCAGATTTTGTGACATTGAAATTTTTAGTTGTACTTTTGTCTGCAGAAACGTATATTATACAGCTATGGACACAATCTTACCTTTCGCTTTACTTTGTTTTACCTCCTTCTTTACGTTGACAAACCCTCTCGGCACCATGCCGGTGTTTTTGACCATGACGCATGGAATGACAGACCGTGAACGGCAGTCGGTAGTATCGCGCGCCACTTTGGTTGCCTTTATTACGATTATGGTTTTTACGTTTGCGGGACAGTTCCTCTTTAAGTTCTTCGGTATCTCTACCAATGGTTTCCGTATTGCCGGTGGAGTTATTATCTTTAAGATTGGCTTCGATATGCTGCAAGCCCGTTATACCCCAATGAAGCTGAAAGACGAGGAAATCAAGACTTATGCCGATGATATTTCCATTACTCCTCTTGGAATTCCGATGCTTTGTGGTCCTGGTGCCATAGCCAATGCCATTGTGCTGATGCAGGATGCCCATACCATTCAGATGAAAGGAGTTCTTATAGGAATGATTGCCTTTATTTATCTGATTACCTTTTTCATATTGCGTGCTTCCACGCGGTTGGTCAAAATCTTGGGTGAGACGGGAAACAATGTGATGATGCGCCTGATGGGACTTATCCTGATGGTTATTGCCGTTGAGTGTTTTGTCAGCGGAGTGAAACCGATATTGGTGGATATATTGAAAGAAGGAGGCATACCATCACTGGCACACCTCCTCTAAACACTTTATTTATAAAAACACATTGGGAGAATTCCCAAGTTTCTTTAGGCTACTATTGATTAATAGCCTGGATTTTGTTCTATGTTCGGATTGGCATTGATTTCACCGACGGGAATCAACGGGAGCGCTTTCTTGGAGTCGCGGTTGAATGTACGCGCTTCTTCGCTCAGTACGTCGTGCCATCCTCTGTCATTAACGTCCGTGTAGCGTGTAACGGTTTCACCTCGGCGCATAACATCGAAGTAGCGCTGTCCTTCACCTACAAGTTCCTTGCGGCGTTCGATGTATATGCGGTCTAATGTGATGTTTCCGCTGGTTACTTGTTTGCTTTCATCCGTTGTGCGGTTGGAGATGATATCGTTCAGCAAGTTGGCAGCCTTGTTCTTGTCTCCGGCTTGGAAAGCTGCTTCTGCTGCTGACAAGTAAACCTCTGACAAACGCAGCAATGGGACATTGGAGTAACGTACATCTCCGTTTACAGCAGGCATTTTGTTGATGTAAACTTTGCGTTTGTCAAATCCTCCTGCTGCCGCTGCCAATAATATGTCGTTACGGATGTCTGCCGGGTCGGATGTAAGCATGTCAGAGAAGTCTTTTGTGACAATTACATCTCCATATCCGGGAGAAGCGCCAGCCTTGTCTGCATATAAGTAGGCAATACCTTCACGGTCTGTCCAGTCAGTATTGTTGTTGATGGAAATCTCGAACATGATTTCTTTTGAATGATTGGCATCACTTTTGCTCCATGCAGCAACATATTCTGACGGTTCCCAAAGTTTGTAAGACGAGTTTGATATGATGTCTTCAGCTACGGATAAAGCCTTGCTCCATTCGCCTTTTGTCATATATACACGTACCTGCAAGGCTTTGGCAGCCCAAAGGTTGACATAACCCACTTCATTAGTTTTGGGCAGTGCATTTGAGTTGATTGCATCTGTCAAATCCTTTTCAATAGCCTCATAACATTGGGCTACCGTGCTGCGGCTTGGCTTTTCTGTCGATTCCAGCGGGGAGGTAGCGATGGGCACACCGAGTGAGCTGCCTTGATCTACCGTATAAGGTTTACCGTAGATACGTGTAAGGTCAAACAGTGCCATGGCGCGCAGAACTTTTGCTTCTGCATCATATTGGTCAATAGTGGCTTTTGCCTCTGCCGCGTCGGTCAGGTTGCCACTTTCTGCTGCCTGAATCAGACGGTTGGCGCGTGCTATGACTACATAAGGCATCTGCCATACGGCTGTTGAGGTGGTGAAATTGTCGGCAGTTGTATATTCCATATAATAGTAGAAGTTTGCTCTTCCACTTCCACCGTTATATTCATATTGGATATCTTCCCCTCTCATGTCACCGTATACGAACATGAGGCGTCCATAATAATTAATCAGGCTACTGTTACCTTTAACGGCAGCATAAAGTCCCGTCCGCACATTGGCCAAATCATCGCTGTTCTTGATTGCGGTTTCAGCATCTATTCCGTCTGCGGGTGACTGATCCAGCCAACTGTTGAGGCATGATGAAGTGCTGACTGCCATAGCTGCGCAAAGCGTTGCTGTGTATAATGTCTTTAATATTTTCATTTTCGTATCTTTATTAGTTAGAAATTCAATTCTATTCCGAATGTATATGTTCTCAATGCCGGAGTCTCAAATGTGCATAGTCCGTCTACACGCATTTCCGGATCTACAAATAAGTCTTTAGACTTCCATGTAAGCAGGTTGGAACCAGAGAAGTAGATTCTGGCTTTGCTGAGCCCAAGCTTGCTGATATAGTTTTGCGGAATGCTTACACCTAATGTGAGGTTCTTCAGACGTAGATAATCAGTAGGCATCAGCCAGCGTGAAGACAGTGAAGCTGCGCTTCCATATTCAAATTTAGGCAATGTGGCATTCGTGTCGCCCGGGCCCGTCCACATCTTTGAGATGTCATAGTATGTCGGTACGGCACCACCGTATAGATATGAACCGCCATTGGAGTGCTGCCAAGTGGAGTAGTCAAAAGCATCACCACCCAATGAATAAGTGAAAGTGAAGCCCAAGTCGATAAACTTCCATTTGAGGTTGTTGGTAAGACCGCCTTCTATACTAGCCTGATGCTTGCCTACAATAGTTTTGTTGGCTTCAGAGATATTTGTAGTAGTCTTGCGGGCGTTCTCTGTTCCGTCATTCAGATAGAACATTTCTTTACCGGTCTCAGCGTCGACTCCGGCGTATTCATAAACATAGTATGAATAGTAAGGTTCGCCTACACGGTGAATCAGCGGTCCTGATACGATTTCATTCTGCTGGCCATCCAATTTAGTCAGTTTGTTGCTGTTGTGTGCCATGTTCAGAGAAGTGGTCCACGTGAAATCCTTGTTTCTGAAATTGGTTGATGTAATGGTCAACTCAAAACCGGAGTTCTTCAGTGAACCGATGTTTTGCGGAGTGGTATATCCATAATTGCCATCATAATATCCGCCAACTTGTGATACGGGGAGGTCGTATATAAGGTCGCTGGTTTTACGCTGATAGTAGTCGAATGTTACAGAGATACGGTCGATGAATGAAAGGTCGAGACCGATATTCCATGTTTTGTTCTTTTCCCATTTCAGGTCCGGGTTTGCAATTCCGACGATTGACATTCCTGACTGTCCATTGTATATGATTCCGTATTTATAAAGATTCATATAAGCGTAATAGTCTGATGGTTGCGTTCCGTTTACACCGTATGACACACGGAGCTTTCCATCTGTCAATACACTCTTGACAGGATTCAGGAAACTTTCGTCTATGAATCTCCATGCTCCGGAAACCGACCAGAAACTTCCCCAACGGTTTTCTCTTGCCAGACGTGAACTTCCGTCGGTACGATAGCTGAGACCGAGATAATATCTGTCTGCGTAGTTATAATTGGCACGTCCGAGGAACGAAGTCATGCGATAGCTCTGTCTGTTGGTTTCGGCACTTGTTGAACCGGCATTTGTCAATTCGTACAAATCACCCGGATAGTCTTGGCCTGCCATGTAGTTGAAAGCATATTCCGTATCTTGTGTTTCAAAACCAAGCAGGGCGTCAATATTGTGCAGACCGAAAGAGTTGATGTAAGAGAGCTGGGTTTGTGTATTCAGCTGGTCATTACGATTGACGATACGCTGCATGACACCACCGGGGGCACCATTGTTTGAGTGTCTGTCCCAAAGAACGTCATTGGTTCCTTGTGCGTAATCATAAGCAATCTTTTCACTTAAATTCAACTTGTCCCAAATATTGTAGGTCAACTTGATTGTATTGAATGCCTTCATCAAGGTATAAACATCAGAACTGTGTTCTCTTTCATACAAGGGATTGACTCCAAATAAGCCGCAGCCATTGTTTAATGTGCCGTCTTCATTATAAGGAGTTGATGAGGGGCTTTGGAAGAATGCGTAATTGGCCACAGGTCCATCATAGGAGGTACCTTCATTGGTTTTGTTTTGTCTTACTTTTGAGAATTGGCTTGTAACCTGAACCTCAAAGTCTCCAAACTTATGAGTGAGGTTTGCATTACCGGTGAAACGTTCCAAACCTTGTTTATAAATGATACCTTCCTGATTGGTATAAGCAGCTGAGGTGTAGAACTTGGTACGGTCGTTACCGCCAGATACGCTCAACTGGTAGTTCTGATGAGAACCGTTACGGAAAAGCAGGTCTTTCCAATCCGTCCATCCGGTTGAGGGTTTTGAAGCAAAGTCCTCGATGTTCTGGTCTGCAAAAGTTGCGGCATCTGCATCAGACATGTTTCCGGTGTATAACCCGTAATTCTTGAGACCGGTCCATAAGAGTTCGCGGCGCGAGTCACCGTCGAGCATAGGACGATAATCTATTGCCATGTTTGAGAAACCCCAGTCGGAACGGAAACTTACATTTGTTTTGCCTTGTTTTCCGCTTTTCGTCGTAATGACCACAACACCGTTAGCAGCACGCGAGCCGTAAAGAGAGGCAGCAGCCGCATCTTTGATAACTGTGATAGACTCGATGTCATTGGTATTGAGTGAAGACAAAATATCAGTTCCTGCATCACTATAAGTGAACTCGGATAAGTCTCCACTTGTGACCGGTGTTCCGTCAATAACATAAAGCGGATTGTTTCCGGCATTGATGGAACCCATACCACGTACACGGATACTGCTTACAGAACCCGGATTACTTGAACTTGAGCCAAAAGTAACACCAGCGACATTACCAGAAAGTTTGTCGGCAACAGAAAGAACAGGTACATCTTCCAAGGTGGAAGTGTTTACAGTAGAAGCAGCTCCAGTAAATGATGCTTTTTTAAATGTACCGTAACCGGTAACCACAACCTCTTCAAGCAGCTCAGAATCGGATTTCAAAATTACCTTTACATGAGGTTTAATCGTTACTTCTTGGGTTTGCATACCAACAAACGAAATCACCAAAGTTTTCGCGGAACTACAACAAGTATATATTGTTGAAAAACAGCTGTTTATGTTTTCCGTAGAACAGAGTTTATTCTATTGTATATGATCTATAAAGGTATATGGCAAAGGGAGGTAAGTATCTCGAAGTACCCATTTCATACCGTTTTGAATAATTAAAAGCTGATAATAAGCACGTTATTATTAAATTTCATTCTACCCTTTTAATTTGTGATGTACTAATTAACCCAACAAATGTTTTTTATTCAAGAATAACGATAAATTATATAGAGGAATTTATCTTGAAATATAGATTTTATCCATAAAAGTCCCAAAATTCTTTTTTGTTGAGAAATATTTAGTTTACATATATTATTTATAATGTATGAATGTGGAATATACATAGAAAGATTCAATTATAATTGAAATATTTTATATCTTTGCATATAAACTAAATCATGTTTGAATATGAAAAATTATATCTCCCGTCCTTTATACATAAAGAGAATTGAACCGTTTATTGATAAAAGTATAATAAAAGTAATAACCGGCCAACGTAGGATAGGTAAAAGCTACATTCTTTTACAGATATCAGATATCATAAAGAAAAACATACCGGAAGCCAATATCATTTTTGTAGATAAAGAGCAACTTGCCTTCACGGAAATTAGGAACTACATGGATCTTTATCAATACGTTTTAAAGAAGGTTATTGGGCATAATCATAACTATCTCTTTGTAGATGAAATCCAAGAGATTGAAGAATTCCAATTGTGTCTGCGGAGTTTATTGAATGAAAATAAATGTGATATCTATTGCACCGGAAGTAATGCTAAAATGCTATCCAGTGAACTTGCTACTCAATTGGCAGGAAGATATATAGAATTTCCCATTCATTCACTTAGCTACGGGGAATTCTTAACTTTCAATCAATGTCAAGATTCCACCGAAAGTTTAAAACTCTATCTTACATTTGGAGGTATGCCATACATTCATAATCTAACAATGGACAAGAATGTCATATTCGAGTATTTGAGAAACGTTTATTCTACTATCCTACTAAAAGATGTGGTTGCGCGTGAATCAATCCGGAATGTATCTTTTTTGGAGAATCTCGTAGCTTATCTGATAGATAATACCGGCTCTCTTTTTTCTGCCCAGAATATTAGTAAATATTTAAAGTCGCAACACGTCAACATTCCCACGCAGACAATTCTGAACTATCTAAAGGCACTGTGCAATAGTTTCTTTATTTACAAAATTCAACGAGCTGAAATCCGAGGGATGAAAATCTTTGAGATTGGTGAGAAATATTATTTTGAAGATTTGGGATTACATAATTCCATACAGCATTTTGATTTTCGAAAAGACATCAACAAGTTAATGGAAAATGTTGTATGCATTGATTTATTAAGATATGGATATGAAGTATATGTCGGAAAGAGTGGCAATAAGGAAATTGATTTCATTGCTTCCAAGGACGATCATAAAGTCTATATCCAAGTAGCATATATGCTTCCCGATGATGCAACTGTTAGGCGAGAATTTGGCAATCTTTTGGAAATAGCAGACAATTACCCCAAATATGTGGTAACAATGGATGAAATGCAAAGCGGGGGAAATTACAAAGGAATTAAACAGATTTCACTGCGAAACTTTTTGTTGGCAGAGGATAAAGAAAGATTGTAAATCTATAATTTAATTTCCAATATGAGAGGAGTAAATCAACAGATTTCCTCTGATAGATTATATGAAACAAAGTTGGAGAATCGATACAAAAGCATTGCGATATTTGCATTATAATAAGATTATAATTACTTTTGTATAAAGCATTCACTTTATGGAGAAGAATACCCTTTCATAACCAATGGATATATATCCGCTGAATATTTTTGTGACCGTGTAGCTGAAACCGGAACATTAACCCGTTATATCACAAATGGTAACAATGTAGCTTTAATATCTTCTCGTCGTTTAGGGAAGACGGGCTTAATAGAACATTGTTTTCATCAAAAACATATCGAAAAGGAATATTATATATTCTTGATTGATATATATATGCGACTAAGAATCTTCAAGAGTTTGTTTTTGAGCTTGGCAAAGGAATTATGAATGGTTTGAAACCACGAGGTAGAAAAGCGTGTTTTTAAGTTGCTTGTCATCGCTTCGGGCGGGAATTTCATTTGATTTTGCAGGAAATCCCGGTTGGAATTTGGAGATGGGAGATATAAAAACTCTTTCTATTACTTTGGATGAAATTTTTTATTATTTGGAGAAGGCCGACAAGCCCTGCCTGGTGGCTATTGACGAATTTCAAGCTATTGCCAAATATCCGGAAAAAAATATTGAAGCTGTATTGCGTACCCATATTCAGCATTGCGCAAATGCAAGATTTATTTATGCAGGTTCCCAACGGCATATGATGGGCGAAATATTCACAAGTCCAGCACGCCCTTTCTATCAAAGTACAGCCATCATGGAATTACATCCAATAGACATAGGAACTTACACAAAGTTTATTAGGAAACATTTTCTCATAGCCAATAAAGACATTACAGAAGAAACTGTTCAGAACGTATATGAACGTTTTGAGGGCATTACATGGTATATTCAATTCATCTCCAACTCATTGTATGCAATGACAGCTACAGGTGAAATTTGTACGGCAGACAAAGTGAGCATAGCGATCGAAAACATTTAGTCTCAGTTGAATTTTACTTATTCCTCTCTTCTTTATCAACTTCCTCCCAAACAAAAGGAGGTATTGTTTGCCATTTGCAAAGAAGGAAAAGCAAGGGAAATAACTTCTTCCAGATTCTTGAAAACCTATAAATTGACAGCCAGCTCAGTACAAGGAGCTATAAAAGGATTGTTGGACAAGGATTTTGTTACTTGTGAACTTGGAGAATACAAGGTTTACGATAAATTCTTTGAAATATGGTTATTGAAGCAGTCTAAATAAGATTGATATGTCAGTGCATCTACAATGATTTGTGTTGCCCTCTTTATACAACAAGAACCAGATTTCGTTATATTAAAAAAGGAGAGTATTCTAAATTTAGATACTCTCCCTCTTTTATTCATCTGATTTGCACAATCTAATGTGGCACTTTATCATTTCTGCAAATTGGGATTATTCGTTACTTCACGCTCTGGAATTTCAAAGATCAATCTGGAGTCATCGTATGAGATCGTTTCACCAGTCAATGCATAGTTGTTGTCACCACGTACCATTGATTTGTGGAAACGTTTCAAGGTAAGTAAACCTCGTCCTTCGGCCCACATTTCTACACGCCAGTTGTAGTATATGTTTTCCAGTAATTGATCAGCATTCATATTGTCCACTTCTGCAGCCGTGGCCTGATCCCGCTGTTCTAATAGAGCCTTCAATGCTGCTTTTGCCTCGGGCAGATGATTTGCCCGTGCATTGGCTTCAGCATTTATCAAGTACATCTCTTCAACTCGCATGTAAACAATATCATTTGTCCATGTACGGTCTCCCATTGCTTTTCTTCCGGCATCATAAAATTTATACCAGCTAATCAATACAGACGGATGAAACCACTGTTTACGAGTATCTGTTTCAGGTATTTCATTATACAGATTATGGTCTATCATTTTATAATCACCTGCAGAACAGTAGCTATAAGTGAAATAATCTACCTGTCCCCAGAATGTGGGCAAACCTCCGGTGTTATCTTTGGTAATATCAAATGCCCACATCCATGAACCGATATTGATACTCCGGAATCCAGATTCGATAATTTCAGTTTCACTCATCAAAGGATATCCTGAGTTATTGATAATATCGGAAGTTAATGCAGCAGCATTCTCATATTCACCTTTGGTCAAATAAACATAGGCAAGTATTCCTTTAGCTGTCCATTGGTCGATTTGGTCCTTAGTGCCGTTGGGACGACCAATACCTGCTGATTCCAACTCTTCCAAAATATTTATTGATTCCTTCAAGTCGATAATAACCCGTTCATACACTTCCTCCACTGTGGAGAGTCCTAATGTCTCTGCTGTGGTTTGAGAACGGTAAAGAGGTATGGCCTTAGCATTTTTATCAATATCGTAAGGTTTTGCATATAAATTCACCAAATTGAAATACGAATGAGCCCTCAAAGCTTTTGCTTGTGCATAATAATTTTGGTTATCCTCATTAGCCGGTACACTTTCATCTCCTCCTACAGTGTCAAATATTTCATTGCAGGCCTTGATGATGCGGTAATAATACCTCCACAGCATGTAGGTTCTATTTTTTGTGGTAGTATTACACTGCAATCTAGCTGCATCGCTAAACCAGCCGTAGGTTTCTCCGCTCATTGCCAGATCCCCACTCATTAAATCTGTGGCAATATCAATGGATTTTTGTCCGAAATCGTCGTGATTCGTCGTACCGCCTGTCTGCCAGGCAAATGTTGTGGAATACGTACCTAATGCCTGACCTAACATGATATTAGGATTCCACACTGCATTTTCTTTTATCTGGTCAGATGAAATATATCCATTTGGATCTTCCTCCAGAAAAGATTCTTTACAGCCAGAAAGCACCAAGGCTACTAATGCAGAACAAGCTGCTATTTTATATATTACATTTCTCATATTCAAATGATTTTATTGTTAGAACTGAATCTTAATACCTCCCATAATAGTACTCAATGGAGCATACTGACTTCTGTCAGAGCCTCCGGAATCCTCATTAGGATCTGTACTGACGGTATTTCCTGCCATTGAGACAAATCCCTTACGAGCCGAAATGAACATCAGGTTGTCACCGGAAACATAAACCGACAAGGAACCAATGTTCATTCTATTCATCCATTTTTTAGGGAATGTGTAGGATAATCTTACATTGGATAAATTCAAATAAGAACGACTGGTAATGAACCGGGTAGAAGATGCATTTGTATATTCATCATATCCGGAAGTTAAACGTGGCACGTCTGTTATATCACCCGGCTTTTGCCAACGATTTTCAATGTCATTATGCCAGTTTCCACTACCAGGTGTATTGTTAGACATTAATGTAGCATATATACCGTCGTAAGCATATCCTCCTAAGCTATAGGAGAAAGTCGTATTTAATTCGAAACCTTTAACAGCTAAATCAAAACCGAATCCCCCTTGTAAAGTCGGAATACCTGATTTCCCGACATATTTCTTAGTTGCGTTGTTATAATCGGAGGTCTTTTCTACTTCCAAACGCTCTATTTTATTGTTCTGCTGGTAAGTTACCATATCTGTAATCAAGTCCTTGCTTCCATCGGCTTTTACATTATAGTATGAGTTGTATAATGCCATACCGGTTTCTGGATCTACACCGGCATACTCTCTTATATAGAAATCATACAGAGAATGTCCTTTCGACCATCCGTAAGCTCCTTGTATCTCCAATGGCTTTTCTTTTCCTGTGGTATCATCCATAGGCATCTGGGTCATTTTATTCTTATAATGTCCACCATTAACACGTAAATCAAGACTTATATCATTCGTTTTCACAAGATGTGCCACCAAAGAAAATTCGAGACCCTTATTGACCATTTTACCGTCATTGACGGGGTATTGTGCATATCCCAGCGATGGAGATACTTGCTTTAGGAACAACATATCTTTGGTAGTCTTATTGTAGTATTCCACTTCACCTTCCAAAATATCGGCTATATTAAACTCGATACCAGTATTCCATGTTTCGCTGCGTTCCCATGTCAAATCAGGATTACCTTTATATTTAAAGCTAAAACTGATTTCATCATTTAGGTTACCGATCGTATACAAATCATTGTAAGGATAATAACCTGCAATGGTAGGATTGGTGATAAAGTCTTGGTTACCCAACACACCCCAACTTAACTTGTATTTCAAATTCTTCAACCAGCTCACGTCTTTCATGAAATTTTCGTTAGTGATGGCCCAGGCGGCGCCGATAGAACCGAATGTTCCCCATTTCTGCCCTTTGGCAAAACGTGATGAACCATCACGTCTTAATGTTCCATGAAAGAAATATTTATCGTTATAATCATATCTAATTTGTCCGAAGTAGCTTTCCATGTCAAACCCGTAGGTTTGAGAATCCATATAGTCCATAATTACAGCATTAGACCATTCTGTATTGTTAGGACGAACAATCTTTGATTTCTGGCCATAGTTGTCAGATGACTTGTAGAATGTAGATTCATGCGCAACGAATGCATCGAGATTGTGCACACCAAAACTTTTCTTCCATGACAATATCTGGTTTGACGTGAAGCTGAAGAATGTACTCATGTTCTTGAAAATACGTCCTAACCCCTCTGCATCACCATAATATGGATTTGTCAATTCATTGTTTTTTGTACCAAGATATTGCAATCCAAAGTTTACCGTTCCTTTGAAGTCTTTCAAAAAAGTTGCTTCAAACATGGCATTGCCGTTGAATGAATGAGATTGGTACTCATTCTTGTCCAATTGAATCGCTCCGGCTGGATTTACGCCTGAAGCGTAAGGACGTCCATAACCTTCAGCCATACCATAATCATACAGATATCCTCCGACCACATTATCCTTTATTTTATTGCCATCTGCATCACGTTGGAATACCGGAAATATGGAAGGCATAAAATTAATGAATTGGAAACCATTGTTCATGTTGTCACCTTGACCGGGCTTATTCAGTTCCATATAGCTATAAGCCATATTAACATTTGATTTCAACCATGAAGTGATGTCTTGAGACAGATTGGAACGGGCATTAAAACGTTCAAAATCCGAACCTATATAGTATCCTTCATCTTTCAAGTAACCGAAAGAGGTATAATGTGATAACTTGTCGCTACCTCCTGATATCTTAACATTGGCTTCTACTTTTTCTCCTGTACGGAAAATATAATCTTCCCATTTCTCCGGAGTAAATTTGCGGACTACACCTGCCTTCATTCTTCCAGTAGCAGGATCTATCAGATTTTTACCTTCAGCCTTCCACATATTATATACGGGGGCAATACCGTAATCTGCATCAAAAAGGTCTTCGCTTGCATATTGTTTGGCAGTAGCTTCATCCTTAGGATTGTTCGCGCGGTACATATATTTGTTTTTAATACCTTCCCATGTCAGTTCAAGAAACCTTTCAGGATTTTCCATCGTGTCATAAAGAGGAATTATACGGGTGTTGATACCATATTTTACATTTGCCTCAACCTGCGTTTTTCCTTTTTTACCTCTTTTGGTGGTCAGCAAAATTACTCCATTGGCAGCTCTTGAACCATATAGAGCTGTTGCTGTTGCGTCCTTCAATACGGTAGTTGACTCTATGTCTGAAGGATCAATTCCACTTAAATCTGAACCAAAGGGGATTCCATCCACTACATACAGCGGAGCACGGCTTGAATTTACAGAACCTAAACCGCGAATTCTGATGCTTGCATTTGAGCCGGGTTGTCCACTAGTTGAAATAACTTGTACACCTGCTACTTCACCGGTTAGCGCTTTAGATAATTCGGACGGATTTTTGTTAGCAATACGGTCTCCTTTAATTTCAGTAGCCGAACCTGTGAAGGATCTTTTTGTAGCAGTACCATAGGCAACAACTACAACTTCATCCAAAAGTTCAGTATCACTCTGCATGACAACCCGTACATGCGGCTTAATTGTAACCTCTTGAGTCTGCATACCAATATACGAAATCACCAAAGTTTTCGCGGAACTACAATATGTGTATCTTTCTGATAATAAGGAACATATTGTGAATTAAAAGAGCTTTTCAATGAGGTATTCCCCTTTGAAAGATACTCTATACATGTCTGCTATACATGACAATCTACTTATATGATACTATTCAACAATAGTAACATATTGATTTGCAAATATTTAATTCTACACAGATGTGCTATAATCATAACATCAGGATTTCTTTTCTCAAAAACTAGAAGGACTTTGTCAATATCTATCATTTAGTTGCTTTTTGTCAATTATTTACTTGTGTTGTTTATTCCATCTATGAGAATGTAAACCATTATGAAAAATAATATTGAATTTATAATGGTTACATAAATACTATTTTATACATAGAACACCATGCAATTGTCTCTATCTTATAAATGGAGATTATTCCAAATATAAAAGTAATTGGAGTAAAGAACCCTATACTGTGAAAAACTACTATTTGGAGTATGTCAAAAACGTAAACTTGACCTTTTCGGGTGAGAAAACAATTATTCAGTCAAGGTTTAAGTCTTTAATTTGCCCAAGGTTTTATGTAATAGACAATATTTTTAATTTCTTATTGGGGCTTACATTTTCCTAATGAGGAAGGTTTCTTGTAAGAGAATATAGTTTATATAGAATAACGAAGACTTAGCGTATATATTTTTTATTATAGTTCAGGGGAATAATATACTTTTGTAATCCGCGCTGATTCTCGTATTGTGCAGACAATTCAGGTTGCTGTTTATTGAAGAGAGGATACTTCTATCGTTTCAGCTCTTCTCCATAAAGTCTACGCAGCATGATACGTGCCGGTACACTTTTAATCTCTCCATTGGGTAAGCCTTGTATAATGCATTCATTGCGCAATGCTTTTTCTTCAAGCATGCGACGTTCGGCTAATGCCAAACCGAAATGTAACTTTTCGCTCAGTTCTTTTCTTTCATTCTCTGACATAACTTTGTATTTTATTAAACCGTTCAATGTGATGTATATGCATCTCCATTCCTCGCCCGCCTTCAGCAACAATTATACGGGGGGTTTCGCTATTATCTGCCAATAGCCAATAGTCCACACAAGGCATGTAAATATTGAAAAAATTATCGATACCTGCCTGGTAGCGCCGAATCACGACCTCTTTGGGGATGTTGTGTCCGCCATTACGCACACGTTGGGCTACACGCTGAATGGCCAAGTCAGGCGAACTCAGCCAGAAATATATTAAATTGACTTTATATCCCTGCTCTTGCGCACGACGAACAAGGCGGGTGTAAGATCTTGTGGCAAGCGTGGTTTCTATAGAGAAGTTCTGCCTGCTTTTCAGCAATTCATCAATTCTTTGCAGCATCAGCCGTCCAGCTTCGATAGCCATGCTTTCGGGGTTGAAAGGGGATAATCCGCGGGCTATTTCATCCGCATTTACAAACTCCTTACACTCCAGAACATCCGGCAATACGGTATAAGATGCCGTGGTCTTACCGGCACCGTTACAACCGCCAATGATGTAGAGTTGTTTTTTAGAGTCCATTTTCATGTGTTTATCCGACTGCAAACATACGACATTTCTATAAGATTATGGACAATTGATAGTTATTGTTTTTTAAAATGGCCATTGATGAATGCCGGATGGCAGGCAAATATCTTAAGAATAATGTAGAAACGCTTTTATTGTTTCTCTCTAAATAACAGAGGGAATGCTTTATGCATCCCCTCTATCAAAAACACTTTATTTATAGAATAATTCCGATAGAATTATTCTCCTCCAAGTTTCAATTCATCGTTGTAATCGGTTTCATTCAAAGGTACATCCCAAGTCCATTTGTTTGCACCATCGGCAGGAATTGTTCTTGCAATGGAGATGTGCGCATTGCCACCATCAGCGAATCCCTTACGTACTACTGAACGATTCCATCTTTTGTAATCGCTCCAAGCAAACCCTTCACCCCACAGTTCCAATTCACGATAATCCATGATTTCGTTCCATAAGGCATCACCGGTTTTCGTGCAGGTGTATTCAGGGTTACGTCCGGAGTTAGCGTTCAACTCTATCAAAGCGGCCTGTGCATCTGGTTCTTTATTCAGGAAATAGTTGGCTTCCGCTTCAATCAATACCATTTCCGATGAACGGATGAAAGGTAAATAGCTTACTCCCGGAGTATCAAATACATGGAATTTCAATTGTCCGCCCAAATACATGTAACCGGATTTATAGGGGACTTCAAGTCCGCTGACCGCCATTTTCTGACAATAAGCAGCTGCATCTTCCCAAAGCAAGTCGGCTTCTTCGCCTTTACCCAATCCAAGAATACCGTAAGTCAAATCCATGGCTGAGCCATCATTAAAATCATAGCCTGGGAATTTGTCTTCGGTTAAGAACAGCGCTTTACGAGCATCGTTGTTCGGAATCCGGTTGATGAGTTCGCGCCCGATGGCACCGGCACCAGTATTGTTTGCACTTGCATAATATCCGTTACAAGCAAACTGAGTGCCATAACTATAATACCAGTTGTTTTCTTGCGAACCGCCGAAACAGCCGAAAATCCACTCACTTGTCGGATTGCAGAAACCGGAATGATAGTCGGTGTTACTCATAAGCGGATAGTTTTGGCGGGCGAGCTTGGCTTCGGACAGAGCTTTGGTGTAATCTTGTTTAGTAAGAGCCGCGCGTGCATAGACTGCATGAGCCACGTTTACATTAGGCATCCATACTTGTGCAGCGGCACGGTCCAATCCGCTTTGGTTATACAAACTGATTGCTTCATCCAAGTCTATGTAGATTTGCTCATACGTCTTTGCCAAGGTGGCGTAGCCTTGTCCACCGGTAGATTCGTCAATACGGAGCACAAGTCCTTGCGAAGCACCGTTGTTGGAATCCTGCCATCTCCAACAGTAATAGTGCACCAGCTTTTCGAAAGCATACGCACGGAAAGTCAGTGCTGATGCCTTGATAAATGCCTTTTCTGTTTCAAGTCCTTCGGCATTGTCTATGTTGGCGAGAATCGTGTTCGCATTGCCAATGATGGTATAATAGTAGTACCATGCGTATGCGTCATAAATGGAGTTGGTACGCGTATGGAACTCCTGATTGTGAATAGGTGACCATCCGGAAGCATACATATTGTATAAGTAATTTTCGCTCGGATAGTTTTCATAATGAGCCATGATGTTATTCTCGCCTGCAAATCCCTGGCCGAAATAGTACTGCTGTGTCGTCATGATTTTGGCGATACCGTTCAGTGCCTTCATGGCATTGGCTGTGGTGCCCACAGCATCGGTTGCACCGGTTGAGTCGGTAGGAACCGTGTCCAGATAGTCGCCGGCACAGGAAGACACCAGCATCATACCTGCCAACAGGCTTCCCGCGAACAATTTATTGATAATCTTTTTCATTTCTAATACAAATTATATGGTTATACCTTTAGAATTTTACAGTCAGTCCGAAGTTGTAGACACGGGCTGTCACATACGTATCGTCCGAACCTCCATTGAAAGAATATTGCGGATTCAATCCTTTGCGTGAAGTCAGCGTGAAAAGGTTCTCTACACCTGCAGTCAGCGAAAGGCCTTCTATACCTACGTTTTTCAGCCAACGCTTGGGCAGGCTGTAGGAGAGGTTCAGGTTCTTGAACACCAAATAAGAAGAGCTTGTCAACCAACGATCGCTGGTAGCGTTCAGGTCAGACGATTTGTAGAAGTCGGCACGCGGAGTTCCGTTCGGATCAATGCGGTTGGCAGAAGTTTCTGTCATTCCTGCAGGCACCTCTTTCCATGAATTCAGGATGTCCTTATGGTAAGCACTGCCGGAAGCACCGGATTCAGACACACCCATCAAACTGGCATAACTGCCATCGAACGTCTTGCCACCTAAAGAATAGGTGAACAACATGTTCAGATCCCAGTTTCTCCAGGAAAGAGCCGAACTGATAGAACCGTAAACTGTAGGAAGTGCGCTACCCGCCCAGTCACGTTTGGCGTATGAAGTGGCAGTGGCATAGTCCGTACCATTGATGGTGGCCAAGGCACCGGCTTCTTGAGCGGCGGCTTTCTTATCCGGGTCTAATGTATAGAGCGAAGTACCGGTCATCTGGTCCACACCCTCGAAGTGGTAAGTGTACCATTCGTAGATGGAGTGTCCTTCGGAATAGTTTTGCATACCGTGCAGGATATCCTTCCCATCGGGCAGTTTCACGATTTTATTCTTCAGGAAAGTAGCATCTACACCGATGTTCCATTTCCAGTCATTGTTGTTGATGACATCGGCATTCAAGGAGATTTCCCATCCGCGGTTGGAAATGATACCGATATTCTTGTATTGAGTCAGGTTCATTGTGCTCTTATCCCAAGGATAAGAACCGGCAGAAAGCGGCAGGCGTACCTCGAACAGCAGGTCTTTGGAACGTTTGTCGAAATAGCCAATCTGGAAGTTCAGACGGTTGAACAGGCGCCCCTCTACGGCAACATCTACAGTTTGTGTAGTTTCCCACTTGATGTCAGGAGCTGAAAGGGACTGTTTTACCAAAGCGGCTTCACCGCCGTTCTTGTCAATGGTATAAAGAGCCATGTGACCATAAAGGCTTACGCCCATGTTGTTACCTACTTCACCGTAGGAAGCGCGCAATTTCATGGCATCCACCCAGTCCACATCCTGCAAGAAAGCCTCCTGCTTCATGTTCCAGCTGGCACCTACGGAATAGAAGTTACCCCAACGGTTATCTTTGTGGAAGCGTGAGGAACCGTCACGACGGAACGATCCTTCTACAAAATAACGGTTATCATAGTTATACTTAACGCGTGCCAGATAAGACTCGGTTTTGTCCTCATCATCGCTTCCGGCAAAATAAGAGTTGTTGAGGAAGTTGCCCATCGTAAGGTTTCCGTCCACAGCCATACCGGTGTTCATTCCGGAAGTGTATTTACGTTCCCAGCTATAGTTCTCGTGAGCCACCATAGCTTCCACGTTGTGTACCTGATTGAATTGATAGTTCCAGTTCAAGATTTCCTGCAAAGTCACAGTCCTGTACTGGTAGGCATAGCTTGTCAAACGAGCACCATTCGTGGCACCGTCACCGATTTCGGGGTTGTCATATTTTTTATTGTTCGAAGTGCTGTTGTTCAGGTCACCTTTTACGGTTAACGAAAGTCCATACGGCAACGAGATGGTAGCGAAAGCCTGTCCACCCAATACATTACGCACGCTCTCTTGCTTGTTGTTCAGCATCTCGTAAGCTATATGGCGGTTGCTCAGATAAGGCGAAGTGGTATCGTATATCTTATCTCCTGCGGCGTCCAGCTGATATGTACCATCCGCATTATGTAAATAAACGGGATATACCGGTGCCATGTAGCGGGCTATGTAGAACGGATTGGCATACGCATTACCGCTGGCATTGCTATTGTAGTCACGTTTAGTCCAAGACCCCGTAAGGTTTACACCTCCCTTAAACCATTTGTTGGGAGTATAAGTGGTATTGATACGGCCGGAGAAACGTTCATAACCGGTAGCTTTCACATATCCTTTTTCGTTCAAATAGCCTACGGAAGAATACACATTATATTTCTCTCCCGAAGTGGAGGCTGAAAGATTGTATTCCTGACGGTATCCCGTGCGTTCGATGGCATCCTGCCAGTCCAAGTCGTCATAGCCTGCCAGACGGGCAGCAATCAGCTTGCCATTGTTGTCAAACAGTTTGTCATCAGCAGCGTTGTAGATATTACGACCGATAGATTCACTGACTACGTGCCCCGTGGCATATTCAGCGGCATCACTTGCCGACATGCCGGTATTACTCATCATGGAATTCTTCTTGGCCATCCAGGTGGCTTCCATCCAGCGGTCTGCATCCAGGCGGTCATATTCGGGAATACCTCTATTATACATACCTTGATTCATCTGCAGTGTGATATTCGGTTTGTGGGTGTTCCGTCCACTTTTGGTTGTAATGATGATAACACCGTTGGCGGCACGATTACCATACAATGCTGCCGAAGCGGCATCTTTTAAGATGGACATGCTTTCAATATCGTTAGAGTTCAGTTCGGCCATGTTTCCATCAAAAGGAACCCCGTCTACTACAAACAGAGGGCTTGAGGCGCCTGACACTAATGTTCCGAAGCCGCGGACACGGATTTCAGGAGCTTTTCCCGGTTCACCATACGTGTTGTTCACTTGTACACCCGGTGCGGCGCCTTCAAGTGCGCCGGTTACGCTGGTTGTGATGCGCTTCTCTATTTTTTTATTGTCAACCACAGAGATAGAACCGGTCAACGATTCCTTTTTAGCAGTACCGTAGGCCACTACAACAACCTCATCCAGAAGTTCTGCATCACTTCGCATCACTACCTTCATATGTGACTTTATCGCCACTTCCTGCGTCTGCATACCAATATACGAAATCACCAGAGTTTTCGCGGAACTACAATATGTGTATCTTGTTGGTAATAAAGGAGGTACAATAATTCAAGAAAGTTTCAAAAGGAAGTGTTCCCCTTTGGGAGATACTCTATACATGTTCACTATACATGACAATCTACTTATATGATACTATTTGTAATAGTAATGTGCTGATTTATAATAGTCTGATTCTGTACTAATATGTTATAATCATAACGTTAGGATTTCTTTTTTTTTAAGAATGAATGCTTATGTCAACATCTATCGTTTAGTTGTTTTTTGTCAATTATTTACTTGTATTGTTTGTTACATCCATGAAAACGTAAAGCATTATATAAAATATTATTGAAATTATAAAGGTTACATAGATACCATCTTACCCATTTATTCATTTTATGCATAGAACACTATGCAATTGTCCTTATTTTAAATGGAGATATCCGTTTGTTTATTCCAAATACAAAAGTAATTGAAGTAAAGAACTCTGTAACTGCGAAAAACTACTATTGGAAGTATGTCAAAAATGTAAACCTGCCCTTTTCGGATGGAAAAACGATTGTTCAGTCAAGGTTTAGTTCTTTAATTCCCCAAAGATTTATGTAGTAAACAATGTTTTTGGTTTCTTGTTTGGGATTATATTTTTCTGATGAGGAATACCTATTATGAGAAAATATAGTCTACATGAAATTACGTCGCTTGGGTGGAGATATTTTTATCATAATCAGGAAATGCAGAATATGCTTTTGTGACCCACTCTAGCTCTCATATCGTGCGGGCAATCCAGGTTTGCTGCTTATTGAAGAAAGGATACTCCTATTGTTTCAGTTCTTCTCCATAAAGTTTACGCAGCATGATACGTGCAGGTACACTTTTAATTTCTCCATTGGGCAAGCCTTGTATAATGCATTCATTGCGCAATGCTTTTTCTTCAAGCATACGGCGTTCGGCTAATGCCAAACCGAAATGTAACTTTTCGCTCAGTTCTTTTCTTTCATTCTCTGACATAACTTTGTATTTTATTAAATCGTTCAATATGATGTATATGCATCTCCATCCCCCGTCCGCCTTCAGCAACAATAATACGGGGTGTCTCGCTATTATCTGCCAATAGCCAATAGTCCACACAGGGCATATAAATATTGAAAAAGTTATTGATACCTGCTTGATAACGCCGAATCACAACCTCTTTGGGAATGTCGTGCCCACCATTACGTACACGTTGGGCTACACGCTGAATAGCCAAGTCGGGCGAACTCAACCAGAAATATATTAAATTGACTTTATATCCTTGCTCTTGCGCACGATGGACAAGGCGGGTGTAAGTTCTTGTGGCAAGTGTGGTTTCTATAGAAAAGTTTTGTTGATTTCTCAGCAATTCATTAATCCTTTGTAACATCAACCGTCCGGCTTCAATAGCCATACTTTCGGGATTGAAAGGAGATAATCCACGAGCTATTTCATCTGCATTAACAAACTCCTTGCATTCCAGAACATCCGGTAGCACAGTGTAAGATGCCGTAGTCTTACCAGCACCATTACAACCACTAATGATGTAGAGCTGTTTTTTAGAATCCATATTCATGCATTTATCTAATTGCAAACATACGACATTTTTATAAGATTATGGATAATTGATAGTTATTGTTTTTTAAAAGTTGATTGTTCCGCAGGTATGAGAAGTACAGGACTCTTTTGAGAACTCCACATTTCTCACATATCATCTATCCTTATTTTCTTCTTGATGAAATATCTGTTTACCAAAGTACGTTTTACGAATTGAGGTGGAGCAAAGTACTTGCCTTTCCCACTTGCGCTATATAGATAGCCCTCCCCTCTAGTGATCATTGATGAATACCAAATGGCAGGCAAATATCCTGAGAATAGTGTGGAAACGCTTTTATTGTTCTCCTCTAATAACAGAGGGAATGCTTTATAGCATCCCCTCTCTCAAAAAACACTTTATTTATAGAATAATTCCGGTAGAATTATTTTCCTCCAAGATTCAACTCATCGTTGTAATCAGTTTCATTCAAAGGTACATCCCATGTCCATTTGTTGACACCGGAGGCAGGAATGGTTTTTGCAACGGAAATGTGAGCATTACCACCTTCGGCAAAACTGTGACGGACTATGTCGCGGTTCCATCTCTTGTAGTCGCTCCATGCAAAACCTTCACCCCAGAGTTCCAGTTCGCGATAGTCCATAATTTCATTCCAAAGAGCTTCGCCACTCTTGTCGCAAGTGTATTCAGGATTACGTCCGGAAGTGGCATTCAGTTCTACCAGTGCGGCACGAGCAGCAGTCTCGTCATTCAAGAAATAATTAGCCTCTGCCTCTACCAATACCATTTCCGATGAACGGATGAAAGGCAGGTAGCTGACGCCCGGAGTGTCGAATACATAAAACTTCAGTTGTCCCCCCAGATACATATAACCAGCCTGATAAGGAGCTTCCAGGCCACTGACCGCCATTTTCTGGCAATAGGCAGCTGCTTCTTCCCAAAGAGCATCTGCTTTTTCCGCGTCATCTCCCATTCCAAGAATGCCGTAGCCTAAATCCATGGCTGAACCGTCATTGAAGTTATAGCCGGGGAATTTGTCTTCTGTTAGGAACAATGCCTTACGAGCATCGTCATTAGGAATGCGGTTTATCAGTTCACGACCAATAGAGCCTGCACCGTTTGCCGCCCCTGCCGCATTGGCATAATATCCGTTGCATGCATACTGAGTACCATAACTCCAATACCAGTTATTCTCTTGTGCACTACCAAAGCTTCCGAAAATCCATTCACTGGTCGGATTACAGAACCCTGCATGATATTCTGCATTGCTCATGAGTGGGTAGTTCTGGCGAGCCAGCTTAGCTTCAGTCAATGCTTTGGTATAATCTTGCTTGGTAAGAGCGGCACGGGCGTAGATGGCATGTGCCACATTGATGTTCGGCATCCATACTTGTGAGGCATTACGGTCCATACCGCTTTGCTCAAACAGCATGATGGCTTCGTCCAAATCTTTATAAATCTGTGCATACGTTTCAGCTAATGTGGCATAACCTTGTCCACCGGTAGATTCGTCCAAACGAAGTACTATCCCCTGCGAAGCGCCATTGTTGGAATCTTGCCAGCGCCAGCAATAATAGTGTACCAGTTTTTCGAAAGCGTATGCACGAAAAGTCAGTGCAGATGCCTTGACAAAATTCCTTTCCGCTTCCGTACCTTCGGCATTGTCTATATTGGCAAGAATGGTGTTGGCATTACCTGCTATGGTATAATAGTAATACCATGCGTAAGCATCGTAAATGGAGTTAGTACGTGTGTGGAACTCTTGATTGAAGATAGGAGACCATCCGGATGCGTAATAATTGTAATTGTAATTTTCACTCGGGTAGCTTTCGTACTGAATCATTATGTTGTTCTCACCAGCAAATCCACCTCCAAAATAGGAGTGTTGTGTTGTCATGATTTTGGCGATACCGTTCAATGCCTTCATGGCATTGGCCGTGGTACCTACGGCATCGGTTGCTCCGGTTGAGTCAGTAGGTGCTGTATCCAGATAGTCACCGGCGCAAGAAGACACCAGCATCATACCTGCCAATAGGCTTCCTGCGAACAATTTATTGATAATCTTTTTCATTTCTAATACAAATTATATGGTTATACCTTTAGAATTTCACAGTCAGTCCGAAGTTATAAACACGGGCTGTCACATACGTATCGTCCGAACCTCCGTTGAAGGAATACTGCGGATTCAATCCTTTGCGTGAAGTCAATGTAAAAAGGTTCTCTACACCGGCAGTCAGCGAAAGGCCTTCTATACCTACACTTTTTAGCCAACGCTTGGGCAAGCTGTAGGAGAGATTCAGGTTCTTGAATACGAAGTAAGAAGAGCTTGTCAGCCAACGGTCACTGGTGGCATTCAGGTCGGACGATTTGTAAAAGTCGGCGCGCGGAGTTCCATTCGGATCAATGCGATTGGCAGAAGTTTCTGTCATTCCCGCAGGAACTTCTTTCCAAGAATTCAGGATGTCCTTGTGGTAAGCGCTGCCGGCAGCACCGGATTCAGACACACCCATCAAGCTGGCATAGCTACCATCGTATGTTTTACCGCCTAAAGAATAAGTAAACAGCATGTTCAAATCCCAGTTTTTCCAAGAAAGAGCTGAGCTGATAGAACCGTAAACCGTAGGAAGTGCGCTGCCGGCCCAGTCACGTTTGGCGTATGAAGTCGCGGTAGCATAGTCCGTACCGTTGATGGTAGTCAATGCACCGGCTTCTTGGGCGGCGGCTTTCTTGTCCGGATCCAGTGTATAGAGAGAAGTACCGGTCATCTGGTCCACACCTTCGAAGTGGTAAGTGTACCATTCGTAGATGGAGTGTCCTTCGGAGTAGTTTTGCATACCATGCAAGATGTCCTTTCCATCGGGCAGTTTCACGATTTTATTCTTCAGGAAAGTAGCGTCTGCGCCGATGTTCCATTTCCAGTCATTGTTGTTGATGACATCGGCATTCAAAGAGATTTCCCAGCCACGGTTGGACACGGTACCGATATTCTTGTATTGCGTCAGGTTCATCGGGGCAGTATCGGCAACCCAAGGATAAGAACCGGCAGAAAGCGGTAGGCGTACCTCAAACAGCAGGTCTTTGGAACGTTTGTCGAAATAGCCTATTTGGAAGTTCAGACGGTTGAACAGACGCCCCTCTACGGCAACATCCACCGTCTGTGTAGTTTCCCACTTGATGTCCGGTGCTGAAAGTGATTGTTTTACCAAAGCGGCTTCACCACCGTTCTTGTCAATGGTATAAAGAGCCATGTGACCATAAAGGCTTACGCCCATATTGTTACCGACTTCACCATAGGACGCGCGCAACTTCAAGGCATCCACCCAATCTACATCTTGCAAGAAAGCTTCTTGTTTCATGTTCCAGCTGGCACCAACAGAATAGAAGTTACCCCAGCGATTGTCCTTGTGGAAGCGTGAGGAACCGTCACGACGGAACGAACCTTCTACGAAATAACGGTTGTCATAATTATACTTTACGCGTGCCAGATAAGACTCCGTCTTGTCCTCATCATCACTTCCGGAAAAATAAGAGTTGTTAAGGAAATTGCCCATAGTAAGGTTGCCGTCTACAGCCATACCGGTGTTCATTCCGGAAGTGTACTTGCGCTCCCAACTATAGTTCTCGTGAGCCACCATAGCTTCCACGTTGTGTACCTGATTAAATTGATAGTTCCAGCTCAGAATTTCCTGCAAGGTTACAGTCTTGTATTGGTAGGCATAACTTGTCAAACGACCGCCATTCGTAGCACCGTCTCCAATTTCGGGATTGTCATATTTCTTATTGTTCGAAGTGCTGTTGTTCAGGTCACCTTTTACAGTTAATGAAAGTCCATACGGCAACGAGATGGTGGCAAAAGCTTGTCCGCCCAATACGTTGCGCACACTTTCCTGCTTATTATACAACATTTCGTAAGCGATGTTGCGGTTACTCAGATAAGATGAAGTGGTGTCATAAATTTTGTTACCATCGGCATCCAGTTGGTATGTACCGTCGGCATTGTGCATAAACAACGGATAGACCGGAGCCATATAACGAGTAATGTAGAACGGATTGGCGTAATAGTTGCCACTGGCATTACTGTTATAGTCACGCTTGGTCCACGAGCCAGTCAAGTTCACGCCACCCTTGAACCACTTGTTAGGTGTATAAGTAGTGTTGATACGCCCGGAGAAACGTTCGTAACCTGTGGCTTTTACATATCCTTTCTCATTCAAGTAGCCTATGGAAGAATACACGTTGTATTTCTCTCCCGAAGTGGCGGCGGAAAGATTGTATTCCTGACGGTGTCCCGTGCGTTCGATGGCATTCTGCCAGTCCAAGTCGTCATAGCCAGCCAGGCGAGTGGCAATCAGTTTTCCGTTATTGTCAAACAACTTATCACCAGCGGCATTGTAGATATTACGACCGATAGATTCACTAACCACGTGTCCCGTGGCATATGCGGCAGCATCGCTTGCCGACATGCCGGCATTGCTCATCATGGCATTCTTCTTGGCCATCCAGGTAGCTTCCATCCAGCGGTCTGCATCCAGACGGTCGTACTCGGGAATACCTCTGTTATACATACCTTGATTCATTTGCAGCGTAATACTCGGTTTATGAGTGTTTCGTCCGCTCTTGGTTGTAATGATGACAACACCGTTGGCAGCACGGTTACCGTATAATGCAGCCGAAGCAGCATCTTTCAAGATGGACATGCTTTCAATATCATTAGAGTTTAGTTCGGCCATGTTTCCATCGAAAGGGACTCCGTCCACTACATACAGAGGATCTGAAGCACCTGAAACCAATGTACCAAAACCACGGATACGGATGCTGGGGGCAGAACCGGGTTCACCATATGTATTGTTCACTTGTACACCCGGTGCGGCACCTTCAAGTGCACCGGTTACGCTGGTTGTGATGCGCTTCTCTATTTTCTTATTGTCAACCACCGAGATAGAACCGGTCAACGATTCTTTTTTAGCAGTACCGTATGCCACTACCACAACCTCATCCAAAGCTTCTGCATTGCTTCTCATTGTCACCTTTACACTCGGCTTAATCGCCACTTCCTGCGTCTGCATACCAATATACGAAATCACCAAAGTTTTCGCGGAACTACAATAACTGTATTTTGTTGATAATAAGTAATATATAATAAGCTCCAAAACGCTAAAACAGGGAATACTCTTTCCACAGTTATTCTATATACGTCCACAATAAATAATGCTCTACTTATGTGATACCATTAATAGCTGTAATGTTTTGATTAATAGCTGTTTGTCCCTGCATTAATATATTGTGGCTATAAAATTAGGATTTCTTTTTTTTAAAAGAATGAATGATTATGTCAATATCTATCATTTGAACATTTTTCGTTGAATATTTACTTATATTGTCTATCACATCCATAAGAATGTTGTATTTCATGTAAATACTATTTAAAATTATAAAATACCATTCTCATTTCGAATAGAGATAAACATTAGTTTATTCCTATTTCACATAGAAATATTCTATATTCCTTGTATAAAACTAATGAACTTATGAGATCGTTTCTAAAGGAACCGTGTAAAAGTTCAAAGGGAA
>ERZ809152.57-NODE-57-length-72654-cov-12.723509_pt1 | contig 72654 bp, 53 predicted proteins | sample MGYA00520518_ERZ809152 | MGnify/ENA primary metagenome ERZ809152 (study PRJEB31570, sample SAMEA3212996) | Homo sapiens | biome: human-gut; feature: human gut; material: fecal | place: Sweden | collected 2011 ...
CTCCCTGCACCTGCAGAAGAAAAAACAATTGGTGGTATCATTATTCCTGATACAGCAAAAGAAAAACCTTTGAAGGGTGAAGTTGTGGCAGTTGGTCACGGTACGAAAGACGAAGAAATGGTATTAAAGGCAGGCGATACTGTTCTTTATGGAAAGTATGCTGGAACGGAACTTGAAGTAGAAGGTAAAAAATACCTCATTATGCGTCAGAGCGATGTTCTCGCTGTTTTGGGTTAATAAACGTAGTGTCTAATCAATTAATTAAATAGTAAAATCGTTATGGCAAAAGAAATATTATTCAATATCGAAGCTCGCGATCAATTGAAAAAAGGTGTTGATGCTTTGGCTAATGCAGTAAAAGTAACACTAGGCCCGAAAGGACGTAATGTGATTATTGAAAAGAAATTCGGTGCTCCTCACATTACTAAAGATGGTGTGACTGTAGCAAAAGAAATTGAACTGACAGATGCTTACCAGAATACCGGTGCACAGTTGGTGAAAGAAGTGGCTTCTAAAACAGGTGATGATGCCGGTGACGGTACAACTACTGCAACTGTTTTGGCTCAGGCTATTATTGCTGAGGGTCTGAAGAATGTAACTGCTGGTGCAAGCCCTATGGATATTAAACGTGGTATCGATAAGGCGGTTGCCAAAGTGGTTGATTCTATTAAACACCAGGCAGAGAAAGTGGGTGACAACTATGACAAGATTGAGCAGGTTGCTACTGTTTCTGCTAACAATGATCCGGTTATCGGTAAACTGATTGCCGATGCTATGCGTAAGGTTTCTAAAGACGGTGTGATTACTATCGAAGAAGCTAAAGGTACTGACACTACAATCGGTGTGGTGGAAGGTATGCAGTTCGATCGTGGTTATCTGTCAGCTTACTTTGTGACTAACACAGAGAAAATGGAGTGTGAGATGGAGAAACCGTATATCCTGATTTACGATAAGAAAATTTCTAATCTGAAAGACTTCTTGCCTATCCTTGAACCGGCCGTTCAGTCTGGTCGTCCTCTGTTGGTTATTGCAGAAGATGTAGACAGTGAAGCGTTGACTACACTGGTAGTGAACCGTCTGCGTTCTCAGTTGAAGATCTGTGCAGTGAAAGCTCCGGGATTCGGTGACCGTAGAAAAGAGATGTTGGAAGACATTGCCGTATTGACAGGTGGTGTAGTGATCAGTGAAGAGAAAGGTCTGAAACTGGAACAGGCTACTATCGAAATGTTGGGTACTGCTGACAAAGTGACTGTTTCTAAAGACAACACTACAATTGTAAACGGTGCCGGTGCTAAAGAAAACATCAAAGAACGTTGCGATCAGATTAAAGCTCAGATTGCTGCTACTAAATCAGACTACGATCGTGAAAAATTGCAGGAACGTCTGGCTAAATTATCAGGTGGTGTAGCTGTTCTGTATGTAGGTGCTGCTTCAGAAGTAGAAATGAAAGAGAAAAAAGACCGTGTGGACGATGCTCTTCGTGCTACTCGTGCTGCTATCGAAGAAGGTATTGTAGCCGGTGGTGGTGTAGCTTACATTCGTGCTATTGAATCACTTGACGGATTGAAGGGTGAGAATGATGACGAGACTACCGGTATTGCTATCATCAAGCGTGCGATTGAAGAACCGCTTCGCCAGATTGTTGCCAATGCAGGTAAAGAAGGTGCAGTTGTTGTTCAGAAGGTGAGTGAAGGTAAAGGTGACTTTGGTTACAATGCTCGTACCGATGTTTACGAAAATATGCATGCTGCAGGTGTGGTAGATCCTGCTAAAGTAACACGTGTTGCTTTGGAAAATGCCGCTTCTATCGCAGGTATGTTCCTGACTACTGAATGTGTGATTGTAGAAAAGAAAGAAGATAAACCCGAAATGCCGATGGGCGCTCCCGGAATGGGAGGAATGGGTGGAATGATGTAATTTATTCCCAAGATTGAAAAAAGAAGCTGCTTTCGGAAACGGAAGCAGCTTTTTTGTTGGCTACTGCGGATATTGCGTGGAACGCTTTGTCGAGATTATATAATTGTGTACATTCGTATATCCAAAGCAAAACAAACTTATATATGAAGACACATCTTATATTCTTATGGTTCATCACTTTTGGGGTGATGGCTTGTACTTCTCAGCCGGGGGGTAATACCGGTGAGAACAAAGTAGAAGGAGATACTATACCGGTATTGGATTTTGCTTCGGCAATCCATAAACAAGTTCCTGATACGTTTATGTGGAATAGTGTGGCCAGAAAGATTACCTATATACCATTGGCCTCTTCCCATCTGATGGATGGCCATCCTGTAATCGAATATCTCGATGATGATATGTGCATTATTATGGAAGGGAAAAGCCAATGGATAAATTGTGTCGATTATAAAGGTAATTTCTTAAATACTTTCCGGCATGTAGGCAATGGGCCAGGAGAATATGTTAATTTATCTTCAGTTGTATATCATTCAAAAGATTCCACTATTCGTATTTTTGATAATGGCAGTTATAAGCATATTATCTATAATAAGCAGGGGAAATTCCTTCGGGAGATCAGTTTGGCCGATTCCGAGTTTAATTACTTATTGCACATGCAGGGCGATACTTATTTCTTTCGTGGCAGTTTCAGTAAAGGCAAATCAGAAATTATTGTGACGGATACGACGCTGCGGGTGAAGTTTCCCATTTTGCCTTTTGATTCGACGGCCGATTATATTACACGGGGAGCCATTATGTTGAATACCACTGGAGAAGAGTGCGCCCCTGACATTTGTTTGTTTAATCACATTTATAGCGATAGTGTTTTTCTCCTGACTCCTGATGGATTGAAACTTGACTTTATTCTGCGTAAGGGCAAATATGCGCCGTCTTTGGAAGATGTAAAGCAATTCATGAAATGGAATCAATATGATCCATTCATTAAAGGATTGTTTATTAAAACTTTTCCGGGATATTATTATTTGCAGTATACATACAAGGAGCAAGTCCTGGGTGAAATATGGAGTCGGAAAACGAATCAAATCGTATCGAGAAGTATCTTGACCCGTCCCAATCAATTTACAACGCTCCGTGGAATCCGGTTTCGTTTTCCTTCGGGTACTGTCATCAGATTATTACCAGATTATATAAGTGGAAATAAAATTGCTTTCTTTATTCCTGCGGATGAAGCTATGGGTGAAATTCCCGGGATAAAGATAAGGGAGGATGATAATCCGATATTGATGGTGATGGAGTTGTAGTTCATCTTTTTTGGGGGGGGAGCGATATGTTGACAAAGTACTTGCGCGTGATTCTATTTCTATGTGTTCTCCTTTGGGGGACATCGGTTGTTAATGCCCAGACTAAGGGAATCGTTGTCGATGGTGTGACCGGTCTTTATCCGATGTGAATATTTACTTGCAGAAAGACTCCGTTGGAATCGGATCGACAGACCGAAATGGAGAATTTATGTTTAGCCGTGATCAGATAACGATAAGTGATACCATTGTCTTTTCGCATGTCGGTTACTTTCCGTTGAAGTGTACATTATCCGAATTACAGCATCTTGGATATAAAGTGGTTCTACATGAGCATCCCCAATTGCTGCATGAGGTAGTGGTTAGTGGAGAGCGTCCACCATTCTTCCTGGAATGGACTTCACTGTCTCCTTTACCCAAGCCTTTATACTCTTTCGGAGGATTTCTGCATGCAGGAAAAATTTATGTGGTTGCCGGTGACGAAACACTGGTCCGAATGGTTACTGATAAACACAGGCGGCCGACTTCACTTCTTTCATTTACGATGACTGCTTGTATGCGATGGGAGGAGCTATAAGAGAAAAAGCTTATTCTAATAAAATACAAACGCTTGATTTGAAACGAGGTATCTGGTATGAATTGGAAGGTACTCTTCCTGTTGGGCGGTGCGGCAGGATGAATGGCATCCTGGTGGGAGATAAGGTGTATTTCTGGGGTGGTTATCATACAGCACCTATGTGGACAGCAGCGAGCTACGATTTGCGGACGGGAGAATGGTGGCGATTGTGTGACTTGAAAGACGGGGTTTCCTATCCCGGGCTGGCTTCTGATGGCAGCTATATTTATATTTTTGAGAATCGCAACTTACAGGTCTACCATATTGAAACAGATACAATGCGCATATACGAACTGGCTGCTTTGGATGTGGAAAATGCAGGACTTTTCTACTGGAGGAATACGCTTTACATAGTGGGTGGGTGTAACTGTCAAGGGATATATGTAGCTCCTCATCGAGATGTAATTGCCATTGACGTAAGTCAGATTAATCCTTAACGGATCAAGGGTATTGGGCCGCTCTGTTTTCTTTTCATTCCCCCTCTTATTAATATATTGATTACGGTAAATAGTGTTAAAATAAGAGTGCGCATCAATAATAAAACAAAATAGAAGGCTCGGAAACAATATTACTTTAACCATCGCATATTTAACTGATTATATTTGTATTTTAAACCTATAAAAGAACAGACAAAATGAAGATTGTGGCGTTTAATGGAAGCCCTCGTAAGGGTGGCAACACAGAGCTTTTAATTAAAGAAGTTTTTAAACCGATACAGGAAGCCGGTATAGAGACCGAATTAGTACAGTTGGGTGGAAAACTATTGCGCGGTTGTGCCTCATGTTATACCTGTTTCAAGACAAAGGACGGGAAATGTGCGATTAAGACCGATCCAATGAATGAGTTCATCCAAAAGGCCCAGGAAGCAGACGGTATTATTCTGGCTTCGCCTACTTATTACGGCAGTGTGAGTGCCGAAATGAAGGCATTTATGGATCGGTTGGGACTGACCACGATCGGTCAGGGACGTACACTGACACGTAAGGTGGGGGCGGCTGTAATTAGTGTCCGTAGGGGCGGTGCTGTAACAGTGTATGATGAACTGAACCGTTTTATGCTCGGAAGCGGAATGATTGTTCCCGGATCTACCTACTGGAATTTCGGTATTGGTGAAATGCCGGGAGAGGTTTTTGATGACGCAGAAGGGTTGAGAAACATGAAAGACCTGGGAGTGCAGTTGGCATGGCTTCTGAAGGCGATACATAATTAACGCGAATGAAAGGTTTGAGGATGTGTCGAAACTCGTATTCACGACAGATTACATAGATTTACACAGACGAATATGGTTAGCTATCAATAGATTAAGCTCACTCTGTGATAATCTGTGTAATCTGTGGTGAATTATGCCTCCCTCCTTCGGTGCGTTTCCCTGCTCAGTTTTGAAATGCAGTTGGTGGATGTCTGTCAATCACATATCCATCCGTTCGTCATTAAAATACCTCTCTGATATGTTTGAAATTCGAATTAATCGTATCGATAACTTCTTGTGACCGACCATTGATCAGCAGTTTATACATAGACTGGGCAAAGCCTACCATCTGCCCCAATTCGATTTTCGGAGGCATAGCCAAAGCATTCGGATCAGTCATGACATTTATTAATACTGGACCTTCCAGCTCGAAAGCGTTACATAATGTATTTAATACTTCTTCCGGATCTGATACGTTGAACCCTGTCATCCCCATTGCTTCGGCTACTTGTGCGAAATTCGGATTTAGCATATCGGTCTGCCAGTCCGGCAATCCGTCTACTTCCATTTCCAGTTTTACCATACCTAGCGAACGGTTATTGAATACGATGATTTTTATGGGAAGTTTATATTGCACTACTGTTTCCAGGTCACCCAATGTCATGGACAGTCCTCCGTCACCACAAAGTGCGATCACTTGCCTGTCCGGACAAGCCAATGCCGCTCCGATGGCCTGTGGCAATGCGTTTGCCATAGAACCATGATTGAAGGATCCCAGCATGTGACGTTTTCCGGTTGCCTGCAGATAGCGGGCACCCCATACACACGTCATGCCCGTATCTACCGTATAGATGGCGTCGTCGGAGGAAATATTATTAATTTCGGACATTACATATTCCGGATGGATCTGGTCCATTTTGCCTTTGTCTTCCGTATATGCCGCCAGGTCCTTCTTAACCCCTTCATAACGTTTCAGTTGTTTCCGTAAGAAAGAGTCATTCTTCTTTTGTTGCAACATAGGCAGCAGGGCACGGAGTGTAGAACGTACATCTCCGCAAAGCCCGAGATCCACTTTGGCGCGTCGTCCCAGTCTTTCGGGCTTAATGTCTACCTGGACGATTTTGATATCGTCGGGTAGAAAAGCAGAGTAAGGGAAATCGGTGCCCAACATGACAAGTACTTCCGCTTCATGCATGCTGTAATAGCCCGAGGGCATGCCCAGCAGGCCGGTCATCCCTACTTCATAGGGATTGTCATATTGTACTTCCATTTTTCCTTTAAAAGTGTATGCTACAGGAGCATTTAAGGTTTCAGACATCCGGATGATTTCTTCATGTGCCCCTTTGCAGCCTATGCCGCAAAACAAAGTGATACGTTCGTAATGATTGAGCATCCCTGCCAGCCGTATCAGGTCTTCTTCTGCCGGACAGACAGACGAGGCAAGCGGATAAATCTGTTCCGAGGACTCTACCTTGACTGCCGGTTTCTTTGCCAGGTCGCCGGGAAGTCCGACTACGGCTACTCCTTTCCGGGTGGTTGCCGTCTGGAGGGCCGATTGCAGCATACGGGGAAACTGCTCGGGAGTAGTAGCCACTTCATTGTAAAAGCTACAATCGTTGAATAGCTTGACGGTATTGGTTTCCTGGAAATATTCGGTTCCGAACTCTCCTGTCGGAATAGTGGAAGCGATGGCTATCACAGGTGCTCCCGAGCGATGCGCATCGTAAAGTCCGTTAATTAAGTGGACATGTCCCGGACCACTGCTGCCCGCACAACATCCCGGTAGTCCGGTCAGTTGCGCTTCTGCACCTGCGGCATACGCACCGGTTTCTTCGTGGCGGACATGAATCCACTTCATTGCCTCATTTTGCCTCACGGCCTCGTTTACTTCGTTCAGGCTGTCGCCTGTCACTGCATAAATTCTTCTGACGCCTGCCTCAATCAGCGTATCGACAAGCTGTTCTGCTACCTTTTTTGCCATATTTATCGTTAAGTTTAGGTGATTTGATGTTGCAATAACAGGTAGTTGTGATAAAAAGTTGTATATTTAACGTATGCTAATATCCTTGATAGATGGGTATATAAGACGAATTTTATGTTAAAAATATCGTATGTGATATGTTTTTAGTGTCTTTGTAATAACAATGCGTGCATAATTTTGTTAACTTTCACCGCGTAAATAGTAACTTTATGTGTTTTAACCTTTAAACTTTTGTATCAAATGGATAAAAATGAAATCGGCTTGAATGCCGGAAAAGTTTGGCAATTGTTGAGTAACAATGACAAATGGAGTTATGGTAACCTGAAAAAGAAATCCGGACTGAAGGACAAGGATTTGGGGGCAGCTTTGGGTTGGTTGGCCAGAGAAGATAAGATTGAGTTTGAACAGGAAGAGGAAGAACTCTATGTTTACCTCTGTGTAAATGTTTATATTGGGTAGATGATGCTGCTTATTATGACAAAGAAATCCCCGGAACAGTCCATTTGAAGTGTACCCCAAAAGTCAGATACGAATATTGGGGGACACATCAATTGCCGGCATTACATTCCGGGGATTATTTTTTATTTCTCTTTCTTTTTCGCTGCAAAGTTCTGTTCTATCAGGAAAGAGGCCACTAATCCTGCTCCTCCGAAAAGAAGGGTACACGAACCGTAGATGACCCCAACCATCTCGCGGGTATACCCTCTGTCGAGTCTGTCGAGATCGTAGGGAGAAAAACTGACATAGCTCAAGATAAATCCGACCAGTAGCCCTAAGCCTACTCCCAGCAATAAGCAACCGCCTTTCAGGGCTCCGAATGATAGTTGGGGACGATTAAAGTCGGGCAGACAGATTTTTCCGTTTAGCTCAAGATCGGTTTGAGACATTTTCTCTCCTAACTTTTCAATAAGCGTGATGCGTTCGCGTCTGCACGCAAAGAGTTCGAACAATTTGTAAATACCTAAAGTAATGATGCCTACAATTAAAGGGGCTGTAATAAAATCCATCATGATCGTATGTTTTTAAGTGAATAATTTCGTTCTTTGCACTGTTTGACGCAGCAGGCTGCGGAAAGGTTACAAAGAAAAAAATATTTTTGGGCTGTAACCTTTCAGATTTGTCAGCGTCTAACCGGATATCATGGTACAGAACGACGAAACACAATATATAGCACGGATACTGGATGGAGATACAGAATGTTTTTCTGCATTTCTCGATCGTTACAGCCGTCCGCTTTATGTGCTGATTGTACAAATAGTCGGTTGTTCCGAAGATGCGGAAGAGTTGGTCCAGGATGTATTCCTGAAAGCTTTCCGGTGTCTGGGCAGTTATAGAGGGGAGTGCCGTTTCTCTACCTGGCTTTATCGGATTGCTTATACCACGGCCGTATCTGCCACACGCAAGAAAAAGCAGGAGTTCCTTTATATAGAAGAGAACACGATCAACAACGTGCCCGATGAAAAAGCTGACGATATACTTTATCCTACTGATGATGAAGAGCGGACAGCGAGATTGATTCAGGCTATCGATTTACTGAATGTCGAGGAAAAAGCCTTGATTACACTTTTCTATTATGAAGAAAAGTCGATAGAAGAGATAGGAGAGGTGCTGAAACTTTCGCCGGGAAATGTGAAGGTAAAGTTGCATCGTACCCGCAAAAAGATTTATGTATTGATGAACGGAAAGGAGTGATGATGGAAACAAATAAGAAGCATACGGAAAATGCGTTGAAACAGGCCCTCCGAAGGAGGCAGCCCGGCAGATTGCCGTCCAATTTTAATTATCGGATGATGGAGCAGATCCGTCTGGAAGCGGAAAAACAACAGAAGCGGAAGGAGAGGGTCATGCTGTGCGGCATGATTGCGGGTATATTGCTATTGTTGGGAGTGGGAGTATATACGCTTGTTTTCAAATTGGAATTCAATTTCAAGGAGTACTTGTCCGGTATGGATTTTTCTCATGCTGATTCTTCCCTGTTGGCTTTCTATAGCTATATTGCAACGTTGGTCCTGTTGTTGCTCGGATTGGATTACTGGCTTCGTAAGAAGAAGTTTCATTCCTGAACAGTCTTTGGGGGCACTCTGTGGTGAAATCCTTTCTTTTTCTGCGAATAATTTTCTTCCTTTGCAGAATAATTTATCTTTAACACACTATGAGAAGTTTTGCCTCTGATAATAATTCGGGTGTGCATCCTGCCATTATGGAAGCCCTGACACGGGCTAACCGGGATCATGCCTTGGGCTATGGCGACGATTTGTGGACAGAAGAAGCTGTCCGGAAAATTAAAGAAACGTTTGTAGCCGATTGTGAGCCACTGTTTGTTTTCAATGGAACAGGCAGCAATGTCATTGCCCTGCAATTGATGACTCGTCCTTACAACTCTATCCTTTGTGCCGAAACTGCGCACATTTATGTGGATGAATGTGGCTCTCCGGTGAAGATGACCGGTTGTCAGATCCGTCCTATCGCCACTCCCGACGGAAAACTGACTCCGCAACTGATCACACTCTATCTGCATGGCTTTGCCGACCAGCATCATTCCCAGCCGGGGGCCATTTATCTTTCGGAATGTACGGAACTGGGTACTATTTATACACCCGACGAATTGAAAGCCATCACTTCGTTGGCACATCAATACGGTATGCGGGTACATATGGACGGTGCGCGGATCGCCAATGCTTGTGCTTCGCTGGGGCTTTCATTGCGAGCGCTGACTGTGGATTGTGGTATCGATGTGCTTAGTTTCGGTGGAACCAAGAACGGGCTGATGATGGGAGAGTGTGTGATCGTATTCGATGATTCGTTGAAGTCGGAAGCGCGTTTCATACGCAAGCAATCGGCTCAGTTGGCATCCAAAATGCGTTATCTATCCTGTCAGTTCACTGCCTATCTGACAGACGAACTGTGGCTGAAAAACGCAACCCATGCCAATGCTATGGCAAAGCGTCTTGCCGATGCTCTGGAACAGGTTCCCGGCGTACATTTCACTCAGAGGGTGGAAAGCAACCAGTTGTTCCTGACTATGCCCCGTGCCGAAACAGATCGCATGCTGCAAACTTATTTCTTCTATTTCTGGAATGAGGAAGCCGACGAAATACGTCTGGTCACTTCATTTGATACAACGGAAGAAGATATCGATACGTTTATCCGTATACTGAAAAAATAGTTTTATATCCAATAGGGGCAGATGCTCATCACAGGGTAACACAGAGTCTCACAGAGGGAAAGATAATAGGAATTAAAACTCTGTGGGACTCTGTGTTACTCCGTGGTGAACAATCTTTTTTATTCCTTACTTATCTTAGATTCTTTCAGGAACAGTTCGATATTATACATCGGGAAGTTCTCGTCCAGCAATTTGCCGTCCCGATCCAACAATACGTAACGGGGAATGCCATTGAAATGGAATAGTTCCCTCAGATAGTTATAGTCGCTTTGTGGAAGGCGGAAGATGGTTTCCTCTTTCAGATGCTTTTCCACATAGTTTTCGTAAGCTTTTTCAGGTGAGTCCTGATTACTGGTGACAAAGATAAACTTGATATCGGGACTGTTGCGGTACTCTTTTCTCAAATCAGCATGTTGTTCGATGCTGGCACGGCAAGGACCGCAAGATGTTGCCCAAAAGTCGATAATCACAAATTTTCCTAGATAAGGTGCTGTCAGTTTACGGATAATGTCCGTACCTTTTCCTGCCGGAAGTTCTTGTGGCTTGTTCCCCTGTACGGGATAAACCTGACGGTACATACGTTCGGCTTCTGCTACCAGGAATGGGTCGTGCAGATATCCCTTCAGTGTGTCCAGCAGGGCAAAAGCCTTCTTCTCGTTCTCAAGTGTTTTGGCTAGGAACGGATAGGAACGTGTCAGGATAAGTTCGCCGACTACCGGGAAGGGCATTCCTGTTGTGTCCTGCAATATCTCCTTTTTTTTCCTCCAGCTTTCTGCATATTTCTCCATCCGATCGTCCGTCCCATTCTTTATTTGCCAGCTTGCCGGGAGAAAAGGGTTCATAAATTCAATGCGGTTGATAAAGGTGGAGAAGTTGTTGCAACCGATGCTGCGGACATCATTCAACGGCATTGCTTTCAGGAAGTCATAATAGTCCGGGGTTTCCTTTATTTTCAATATCGTGTTGGTCGTATCTTTACGGGCATCCATGTCTCTCATCAGGATAAACTCCAAGAGCCAGGCGCCGTAATTTATCATCACATCGTTCTTCAGCATTTGCATCGCTTCGGGTTGTAGTGTTTTCGATTGCTCCAGCGAGTCGACCCGATGCATCCACAACTTGTACATCGGTTCCTGCTGTGTTTTGAATTCAGAGGGTGTCAGCGTTTTGCATGCATTCTGTATGATGTGATAGTCTTTTGAGAACAGCGGTTCACAAGGCATCAGTTCCTGATTTATGCTGCTTGAAGGTCCCATGTACAGAGTTTCTGTCAACATAGGTTTCAGTCTCCTCTGGCGTAGATAGTCCAGATGGTCTTCCCAATTGATATAAAGCATCAGTGTCTCGCCCGGCCTGATATAGAACGTCATCCAGTTGTTGCCCATAGAGAGGTGATGTACTCCGGGATAATTGACGACGAAGTCCGATTCAAAGCGTCCGTCCGGATGGATGGTGACTACGGCGGGAGTGCCTTCATTAGTTATGTGATTGTCCGTATAAATCAGTACGGTAGTGAATCCCAGTTTGGGACTGTAGCCATCCAGGAATCCGCGTATGTGAACCGTGTCTTTCCGGAAGAAGGCTGTTTGTGGGGCTGTGGCTGCTGTTGTTGCCGCATAATTTCTTTGTGGACGCCCGGCACGGATATACTTATTGGCTTTTCCCCCGCTTTTTCCGATACATAGGTTGCCGTCTTTTTCCTGTGTTATTTCAAGCAGGCACTGTTCGCCTGTTTCGTCTTTTAAGTTCAGTTTGAATTTTTTTCCCTGTTTCCGGCAAAGATCATATTTCCAGAAACGGTTGTCCATAATGGCCAGTGAATCATAAATTCCGATGTCCCATCCGTTTTGGGCATCGGCTTGCTGCCAGTTGCCGTGAATCTTGCGGAGGGAGGCCTGTTCTTTGGTTTCCTGAGGTTTCACCAGCAAGATGCCGTAAGTATTGGTTTCCGAGTTCAGGTTGTCGTCCATCCAGTCTATCCGGGTAGTGCCTTCGGGCAAGGGAGGATAGGTGATGACACAATCGTCCTCTATGATACCGGAGGCGGGAGTCGTCACCTGTTCGCCAAATTTACGTCCTTCTATGCGCAGGGGATACAGTTGCTTTTTGCTTTCGGGAGCGTAAATGTAAGTCAGGCTGTCTAGACTGGTCCACCATTGCGGGCGGAACACAGTCCGTATCGTCAGTCGGGTTTCTGTTGGCGAGAGTTCTATTTTCGAGATGGTGTGTATACTTCCCTGACGTGTTTCGAAAGGGGGATTTTCAATCACTGTCTGTGCTGTGATGTAGCTGCTTCCCAAAAGTAGCAGTAAGAAGAGTAGTTTGCTTTTCATATATGTATCGTTAAAGTTGAGACTGTAAAGATAAAGATTTGTCGGTAAAAACCTTACGGAACGTTACTTTATCTTTGTCCGGAAGATAGATTCTTGTACTTGGGAAGGCAGGGAATACCAGTTGTGCAACTGGTGCATGACGAGTTGTGCAACTGGTAGTGCCCGAGTTGCACAACTCGTATGCTGCCGGATGGGTAACTCGTCGTACTGATGTTCCGAAGGAGTGGAACTTGCCTTGGCAAGAAGGCATAATAAAGGTCCGGACCTTCGCAGGGGCGGACCTCAGGTTATACAAACCACGCTCTCCTTGGGGGGGAGACGGGTCATTTACTGAAAACAATCGGATTGATTGTCTACCTTAAATACCTATTATGATAGCTTTCTTAACTAACCTTTATCTTATTGTAATGCTAAGTGGGGCTGTCTCTAATATCCGGTGTAGTGCAGCCGGCATCATGGAAGCATTGTTTAAGGTTGGGGAATGTGTTAAGCTGTATGATACAAATAAAGCGGATTTAATTTACTTAAGGAATAGCAGGGAGCTTTTATTAGTTGACATTATAGGTTATTTACAAGTTTTTGGGATTGAGCCATACGGTCTCATACCTTGGATTTTGAACATTTTCTGTTTATTAAGTGTTAAATGGAGGCAATAAAAGATAAAAGAGAATGTAATATGATTGTAACAAGGCGGGATGAAACTACTTTTGCAAATTGAGTTTTCTAAAGAGGGAACAATATATGAGACCTAAACACAAAAACTGGCTATTACTGGGATGCTTCTCCATCGTGTGGACTGCATCTTTGGCACAAGGAGAGAATCACAACGACAGCCTCTCACCGATTACGCATATTCCTGTGATAGAGGACTCTGCTTCTGTATCCGTCACTGCTGATTCTGTCGCGGTGAAACGTAGTTTCTTCAAGAAATTCCTGGACTACTTCAATGATGCCAACAAGGAGAAGAAGAACAAAAAGTTTGACTTCAGTGTGATCGGTGGCCCGCATTATTCCAGTGACACCAAACTCGGACTGGGCTTGGTAGCCGCCGGACTATACCGTACCGACCGTGCCGATACACTGCTTCCTCTCTCTACTGTTTCGCTGTATGGTGATGTGTCCACTGTCGGGTTCTATCTGCTCGGTGTACGCGGAAGTCATATATTTCCGAAAGACAAGTACCGGCTCAATTATAACCTTTATTTCTATTCTTTCCCCAGTCTGTATTGGGGCGTCGGCTACCGGAATGCGGTGAATGACGAGAATGAAAGCAGTTACAAGCGCTTTCAGGCACAGGTAAAGGTTGACTTTATGTTCCGGATGGCAAAAAACTTCTATCTGGGGCCTATGGCAAGTTTCGACTATATTGATGGGAGGAATTTTGAGAAACCCGAGCTTTGGCAAGGGATGGATGCCCGCACCTCCAATGTCAGTGCGGGACTTTCTCTGGTGTACGACTCGAGAGATTTCCTGACGAATGCCTATAAAGGATATTACCTGCGCATAGACCAGCGTTTCAGTCCGGCATTTCTGGGGAATGACTACGCTTTCAGTAGTACGGAACTGACCACCAGTTACTATCGCCGGGTGTGGAAAGGAGGAATACTTGCCGGACAATTCCATACCCTGCTGACCTACGGCAATCCGCCTTGGGGGCTGATGGCTACCTTGGGAAGTTCGTACTCCATGCGTGGCTATTATGATGGCCGGTACCGCGATAAGAATGTGGTGGACATGCAGGTGGAACTCCGCCAGCACGTATGGAAACGGAACGGAGTAGCCGTCTGGGTGGGAGCCGGAAATGTTTTCCCCGACTTTTCCTCATTCAAAGTGAAACATATACTTCCCAACTATGGCTTTGGCTATCGGTGGGAGTTTAAGAAGAGAGTAAATGTACGATTGGATTTAGGGTTTGGAAAAGGCCAGACCGGATTTATATTTAATATCAATGAAGCTTTTTAATAGTATAAAAAAATGGTTCGGTAATCAGGAGAATTTGTTCTACCTGTTCCTGTTTGTGCTGATAGTGCCCAACGTTGTGTTGTGTTTCACCGAACCTTTGCCGCTTGTAGCCAAGATTGCCAATGTCCTGTTGCCATTGGGGTGTTATTATCTGATTATGACCCTTTCCAGGAATTGCGGAAAGATGCTCTGGATTTTATTCCTTTTCGTATTCTTCGGGGCCTTTCAGATCGTGTTGCTCTATCTGTTCGGGCAGTCCATCATTGCGGTGGATATGTTCCTGAACCTGGCGACTACCAATTCTTCCGAAGCCATGGAGTTGCTCGACAACCTGTTGCCGGCTTTGATTACGATTGTGATCCTGTACATCCCGGCCCTGATACTGGGGATGATCTCCATTGTCCGTAAGCGTACGCTTTCTGTCCGCTTTATCCGCAGGGAACGGAGACGTGCGTGGGTTGTGCTGGGTGCAGGTCTGGTATCGTTGGGAGCGGCCTTCCTGTTGGATAAGAAGTACGAGATGACTTCCGATTTATATCCGGTCAATGTGTGCTATAACGTAGTGCTTGCCGTGGAGCGGAATGCCCGGACTCTCGATTATGAAGAGACTTCGAAGGATTTCACTTTCAATGCCGCCGCCACGCATCCGGCAGAAGACCGGGAAATTTACGTACTGGTAGTGGGAGAGACTTCCCGTGCGCTCAATTGGTCGTTGTACGGTTATGATCGTGAGACAAATCCCAAATTGTCGGAGGTATCCGGCCTGACGGCTTTTACGAATGTGCTGACCCAATCGAATACAACTCATAAGAGTGTTCCGATGCTCATGTCTGCCGTTTCGGCAGAGAATTTCGATTCCATCTATCATCAGAAAGGAATTATTACCGCTTTCAAAGAAGCAGGTTTCAAGACAGCTTTCTTCTCCAATCAGCGTTACAACAACTCTTTTATCGACTTCTTTGGAAAAGAAGCCGATCACTGTGACTTCATCAAGGAAGATTCGTTGACTGCCGGTCAGAATCTTTCGGATGATTATCTGCTGGCATTGGTGCAAGAGGAACTTGCGAAAGGAAACCGCAAACAGTTTATCGTGTTGCACACCTACGGGTCACACTTCAACTATCGGGAACGTTATCCTGCCGAAGCTGCCTTTTTCCAACCCGACAGTCCTGCCGATGCCGAATTTAAGTATCGGGATAATCTGATTAATGCCTATGACAATTCCATCCGTTATACCGACGATTTCCTGTCAAGACTGATCGGCCTGCTGCAGCAACAGGATGCCGGGTCGGCTATGCTCTATACTTCGGATCATGGAGAAGATATTTTTGACGACCATCGTCACCTCTTCCTGCATGCGTCTCCCGTGCCTTCCTACTATCAGTTGCATGTACCGTTCATTGTCTGGACTTCGGACACCTATCGGGAGAAGTATCCTGAGCATATGGACGCTTTACAGAAGAATCGTCACAAATCTGTTGCTTCGAACCGGGTGGTGTTCCATTCGGTGCTCGATCTGGCCGGGGTGACCACCACCTATGTAAACGATTCATTATCGGTGGCCAGTCCGTCCTATACAGAGTTCCCCCGTTTTTACCTGAACGACCACAACGAGCCGCGTTCGTACGATGACATCGGGTTACGTAAAGAGGACTTTGAGATGTTCGGAAAGATGGGGATACGTTGAAAATGCCGGGCTAACGTGCAATCCGGCAAGGAGCAGGATTCACTACAGGTTTGATTTCGGGAGATACCTTGGGATAGATAAGTGTCAGCATCTCGAAACTTTGCTTCCTTTCGGTACTTTTGTTGTGTTTTGTGTTGAAAGTAGGAGAATAATATCTATATTTACTGTCGATTCATCACAACATGCAATTATGACAATCCAACTACTATTGGTGACGGGAGTAACAGACTGTCTGTGGCTTTATGTATTATCCCTGCTTTTGTTTCTGACCGTTTGCTTCCTGCTCTATCAGAACTTCCTGCTTCGTAAGTCGGCTTCGGCTGATGACGACTATCGTCGTTTCCTGTTTGATATTTTAGATAATCTCCCGTTTCCTATCATGGTGAAAGATATTCAGGAACAATTCAAGTATACCTACTGGAATAAAGAATCCGAGTTACAGTCGGGCATCAGCCGCAAAGATGCCGTCGGCTTCTCCGATGTCGATATCTTTGGTGAAGAAAGGGGGAAGCAGTACCGGAAGATAGATGAGGATCTTGTCAGGGCCGGAATACCTTATAAGGCGGAAGAGAGGTATGTCACTGCTGACGGAAAAGTGCACGATACACTTGTGATGAAGTCGATCATATCTTCGGGTAAATTGGGTAAATGGCTGTTGGTGGCCCGTTGGGAAATCACCCAGCTGAAAATGTACGAAAGAGAACTGCTGGCTGCCAAAGAGCAGTTGGAAGGAGCCGTACGTAAGCAAAAACTGGCTTTGAGAAGCATTGATTTCGGATTGATTTATATCGACCGGAACTATCTGGTGCAATGGGAAGAGACCGGTAATATTAAAAATCTGGTTTCCGGACGCCATTATACTCCCGGCACTGTTTGCTACCGGACTACGGGGCAGGGAACCCAACCGTGCGGGAAATGTGCTTTTCGGGAGGCTATCGGTACCGGTAAGATCGTGAGACACATCACCCATGTGGATCACGTGGACTTTGAGATCACCGCCACCCCCGTTTATGATGATACGGGAAACGAAATTATCGGCGGACTGCTACGCTTTGAAGATATTACCGAGAAACTGAAAGTAGAACGTATGTTGCAGGAAGCCAAAGAGAAGGCCGAAGAGTCCAATCGGTTGAAGTCGGCGTTCCTTGCCAATATGAGCCATGAAATACGTACGCCGCTCAATGCCATCATCGGTTTCTCCGATCTGATTTGCCAGACGGACGATGCTGAAGAAAAGGAGGAGTATATCCGGATTGTCACTTCGAACAATGAGCTTTTACTGCAATTGATAGATGACATTCTCGACCTGTCGAAAATAGAAGCGGGGACAATGGATTTCTCTTATGCCCCAACGGATATCAATGAACTGATGGAAGACATCTGTTTACAGATGCAGCAGAAGAATCAACGCCCGGAGGTGCAGATCATGTTTACTGAAAAAGAACCCGGTTGCGTAATCAATACCGACCGTTTGCGCTTGTCACAGGTCATCATGAATTTGATGAACAATGCAATGAAGTTCACTTCCGAAGGTTCCATTACTTTGGGCTATCGGCTGACCAGGCAAAAGGACGAACTTTATTTCTTTGTAAAGGATACAGGTATCGGCATCCCTGCCGATCAGGCGGGAAAGGTTTTCGAGCGTTTTGTCAAACTGAATACTTTTATCAAAGGTACCGGACTGGGACTTGCCATCTGCCGGGTGATTATCGAACGGTTGGGAGGAACGATCGGAGTGGAGACTCGGGAAGGAAAGGGGGCCTGCTTCTGGTTCCGTCTTCCTGTCAGAGAGGATATGCTGCTCGAAAGCCCTGTCCGTTGAATTTGATTCACCACCCTCTTGAAGTATTTGCCGGATGGACCTGAAGGTCTGTTTTGATCTGGCCCGGTATTGTTGTCAAGGATATGTTCTTGTTTTGTGAGGAGTATAGCCGGGCTATGTGACGAATACAAACGGTGGAACAGACCGAGAGGAAACTCAAGGCGGACCGATAAAGCTCCAATGAAATTTTATTCAGGTAAAATCTAAATAGGCTCTTAATTTGTGCTAAAATTTGAATCTAAAACTCAGGTTGGCGTGTTGTTTGTATACACTTAATATAGAGGTTTAAATATATAAAAACATGGCTTATATAGATTATTACAAGATTCTCGGAGTTGACAAAAATGCTTCTCAGGATGATATTAAAAAGGCTTTCCGTAAATTGGCCCGTAAATATCATCCGGACCTGAATCCTAATGACCCAAGCGCTAAGGATAAGTTTCAGGAGATTAATGAAGCTAACGAAGTATTGAGCGATCCGGAGAAAAGGAAAAAGTACGACGAATACGGCGAACATTGGAAACATGCGGACGAATTCGAAGCGCAGAAGAAGGCGCGGCAGCATGCCGGTGGAGGCGGAGGAGGATTCTCCGGCTTTGGCGGAGACGGCGGTTCCTATTGGTACTCGTCCGATGGAGAGGGGTTCTCGGGTGGTGATGCCGGAGGATTCTCGGACTTCTTTGAATCTATGTTCGGACATAGAGGAGGAGGCGGACGAGGCAATGCAGGCTTCCGAGGACAAGATTTTAATGCAGAATTGCACCTGTCTCTTCGCGATGCGGCCCGGACCCACAAACAGGTGTTGAATGTGAATGGCAAACAGATTCGTATTACGATACCGGCCGGTGTAGCCGACGGACAGGTGATTAAGTTGAAGGGATACGGAGGCGAAGGCATCAACGGTGGCCCTGCAGGAGACCTGTATATCACTTTCAAGATAGCCGAAGACTCTGTATTCAAGCGTCTTGGAGACGACCTGTATGTGGATGTGGAGATGGATCTTTATACTGCCGTACTGGGTGGTGAGAAGGTGATCGATACACTGGAAGGTAAAGTGAAACTGAAGATAAAGCCCGAAACCCAGAATGGAACGAAAGTGCGCCTGAAAGGTAAAGGTTTTCCCGTTTATAAAAAAGAAGGACAGTTTGGCGACTTGATCATCACTTATTCAGTCAAGATACCTACCAATCTGACAGATAGGCAGAAAGAACTGTTCAGAGAGTTACAACAGAGTATGAACTAATAATGAAAGAGCACTATGCAGACCGAATTAATAATTGTCAGTGAATACTGTCACAAATGTCATATTGAGCCTTCATTTATCGACCTGTTAGAGGAAGGTGGCTTGATTGAGGTACGCACCGAGGGAGGCGAGCACTATCTGCTTGCGTCGCAACTTCCGGATGTGGAACGATACAGCCGTATGTATTATGACCTGTCCATCAATATGGAAGGTATCGATGCCATTCATCATTTGCTGGAAAGGATGGAAATCATGCGAAGGGAAATCAGTTCGCTCCGGAACCAGCTTATTGTCTTTAAGAGAGAAGGCATTATGGAGGATTGGTGAAAAGATTGTTTCATGTGTTGAAATACTGAGGTCCCGATGGTTTCGGCCGGAGCCTCTATATCATATAAACAGAGCCTTTATCAAGGGCGGACAGAGTGTCTGTTCCGCCCTGATAAAGGCTCTGTTTTTTTATGCTTGCCTGTGCTTATTCAGCCAGGATAGTCAGTTCGGCACCCGAAGCATAGTCTTGTCCGCGTTGTTCGCTCAAGGCGGTGAAGCGGATATAACGGGCTTTCACAGGTTTATCGAACATTACTTTCTTCTCTTTCAGGTCTCTTGCGAAAGTACCTTTCAGGATAGGTTCACCCCATTCTTTACCGTCCATACTTACGTGGATGGTGTAGTCTTTCACATTACCGTTGCTGCTGTCCTGACGGGGCAGGTAAGTGAAACCTTTGATTGTTTTCACTTCGCCGGCATCCAGGTCTACCCAATGCGGGTGTTTAGCCACCGTTACAGAGAACATGGTGTGCCAGATGGTATTCGGATCACCGTCTGTCAGGTTCTTGGCTTCGCCTCCGTCCGATTCTTCGCTACTTGCGTAGATTACTTCTGTCTGGATGCTTTCGATCTTGTCGAATGTCATGCTTGCCTTGATGAAAGGTGCATCTTTGAACCAGGCAGTCACCGTACCGCCATTGCGTAGTGCGATCGGTTCGGTATAAGTTTTGGATTTACTCTTATCTACTGTATAAAGGATAACGGCGTCTTTTTTCTGTGATGATACAGATACCACACCGGCACGGTTGCGGGTTATGGACAACGGCATCTCTCCGGCGGGAGCTACATTGGCTGTTACAGTCAGGTCTTTACCTGCGGGGCGGATAATGAAACCTGTGTTGTGATGGCTGGCGAAAACACGGTCTTGCTCCAACGGGCCGCCTTGACCGCAGCTGTTACCACCCAGGCCGGTTACGGCTGCATCCAGGTGAAGATAAGTATCACCGGCTTTCGGTAACTGATACGGATGTGAAGCCAGAATCAGGTCGAGTGCAGAGTAAGGCAGAGCCGAAGCCGACAAACGGTCGGTAGCTATAAACACGGCACCGTTGCCTGCATTGTTGGTCAGGGCACACCAGCGTACGTCTTCGTGATTACCCATATCTTGCGGTTTGGGGAAGTTGACGAACTCTCCGGCAACCGTATTCTTATGTTGCTCGATGAACTGTCCTACTTTACGGTCGGCGTAGTTGTCGATAGGACCGCGTCCGTAGTAAGTAAAGTTGGCATATTGCTGAGGCACACGTACCATGTATCCCAGACGAGGCAATACGAGACTCGGCTGATTGGAGGTGATGCTTGCTTCCAGTTCGATAGAACCGTCTTTGTAGACTGTCCATACCTGGTTGGTAGTAAACTTGAAGTCACTGCTGCCGAACTTCTTGTCTGTCAGTTCCTCAATCTTGTTCTTGCCCGAGCTTGTTCCACCCAGAATCTTGGCTGCATTAGGAGCCTGAGACTGTACTGTGAATGACAATACGACTGTACCATCTTCTTTGGTAGTCATATTGAACCCGGTAGCTGAATGCTTCAGGTTGTGCAAACCATTATCAAACCACTGAGAATAGAACCAGTTATCATTATTGGTGAAAGCACGGAGCGCATCCAGCTTCGGACCGTTGCCGTCAGTAATCACCTTCTCGTTTCCGTATGTCAGACTGTAGATAGTACCTGTCTTGATATCGAACTGAGCTGTGTAACCATTGCCTTTGATGGTAATGATATCGCTTGCTTTAGTCATCATCACTTCCGGTTTGTCGCCCTCGGCTGCTACGGTGGCGATAGAAGGACGTGCGGTAGCCTCTTTCACAAGTATCTGTTCTTCTGCTTGTGCGAAGTTCTTGTCAGCCCAAGGCATGTTGTCTTTCAGCAGGAATTGAATCTTCACGAAATATTCCGAATCGGCTTTCAGCTTACTGAACTGATAAGGAACAGTGATCTGCGTACGGGTACGCGGAGCTACTTCGCCTATGCTCAATAGGCCCGATTGTGCTTCTTTGCCGTTTTCGTAGAGTGACCATTTCACATCATAGTCCGAAAGGTTCTTGAAGTAATACTTGTTGAACACTTCAAACCGGCCTTTTTCTACATCGATAGCCTTCACGTCGATGTGCTGGTATACCTTTTTCACTTCATAATACTGAGGTTTCGGTTCCAGATCGCCGAATACGATACCGTTCATAACGAATTGACCGTCGTTCGGAGTATCGCCGAAATCACCGCCATAAGCCAGGTAGCGTTCACCGGTTTTCTTGTCATAGTTGTACATCGATTGGTCTACCCAGTCCCAGATTGCGCCGCCGCAGAAGAAGTTGGTCGATTCGATAGCTTCCCAGTAGTCCACCAGGTTACCGCAGGCGTTACCCATAGAGTGAGCATATTCCGAAACGTGGAACGGATATTTGATGTCATAGTTGCCTTTCACAGCACCGCGCATCCAGCCGATGGAAGGATACTGGTTGGAACCCATATCGACGATATCGTTGTTACGTTCATACTGAACAGGGCGTGAGAGGTCGAATGCTTTCAGTGCATCGTAAGCTGCTACGAAGTTCTTTCCCGGTCCGGCTTCGTTGCCTAATGACCAGATGACAATCGAAGGATTGTTTACGTTGGCATGAACCATTTCCATCACACGGGCTACATGGGCGTTTTTCCATTCTACCGGATGAGACAGGGAAGCGGCTCCGTAATAATACTCGTGAGATTCGATGTTGGCTTCATCTTCCAGGTAGAGGCCGTATTTGTTGCACAGATAGTACCAGTACGGATCGTCCGGATAGTGGGAGTTACGTACGTGATTGATGTTGGCACGTTTCATCAGCATAACCTCTTTCTCCATCATTTCACGGGTGATGGCATGTCCCACAGCCGGATTTGATTCGTGGCGGTTGACACCTTTCAGTTTTACGGTTTTGCCGTTTACGTAGTAATAGCGGCCTGCCAGTCCGAATTCGTCAGCAGAAGCAGGAGTATCTTTGATTTCCACTTTGCGGAAACCTACGGTAGTCGAAATGGTTTCTATTGTTTTGCCTTTCTTGTCTTTCAGTTCTGCAACGAGTGTGTAGAGGTGGGGGAATTCAGCCGACCATTTGTTGGGGGACTGTACGTTCATGATCGCTTTTTCCGCTTCTACGGTTTCGTTCGGGTTCACCAGATTCACAGTGGCCGAAGCAACGGCATTGGCAACCGGAGTGTTTTCATCCGAGTACAGTTTATTAGCATATAGTGTATACGCCATCTGGTATCCTTTGGCTGCTTTCTTGCCAAAGTTGCGGATGTCGGCGCTGATGGCCAACGAACCGTTGGTGTATGTCTCGTCCAGGTCGGGGATTACCACGAGGTCACGTACCTGTACTTTCGGAGTAGAGTAGAGAGCTACGGTACGGAAGATACCCGGTAAGCGGAACATATCCTGTGCTTCGAGGAACGAGCCGTCTGAACTGCGGTATACTTCGGCAGCAACGGTGTTCTTTCCTTTTTGCAGATAGGGGGTGATATTGAAACTGGCCGTATTGCGTGAGTTTTTTGAGAAACCTACGTACTGGCCGTTGATCCAGAGGTAGAAGAAAGAGTCCACACCGTCGAAGTTGATAAATACTTCACGACCGTCCCAATCTTGGGGGATGTCGAAGTCGCGACGGTAGGAACCCACTTCGTTACGGTATTTATAAGTAGTCCAGTTAGTGGGAGGAGTACGCATCACACCTCCGCGCCAGTCGTCTACTTTCACTTTGTGCATGAAAATGACAGGTTGGTTCACATAGATAGGTACTCCGTATTTCAGGCTACCATCTTTCTGGATACCATAGATATTCCAACTTGAAGGGACGGGAATGTTGTCCCAGCCCGAAACATCGAAAGTAGTCTGATAAAAATCTTTGGGGCGAGAATCCGGATCGGGTGCCCAATTGAATTTCCAGTCACCATTCAGTGACAACCAGTATTTACTGTTCTCCGGTAACACTTTGCGTGCGCTTTCCACATCCTGGAAGGAAAAGAACCAGGCTCGTGGTTGTTCTTTGTTGAGTGCAATGTTCTCCGGTGATTCCCATTCATTGCCCACCGGGGCTTTTTCCGAGGCATACTTAAATCCCTCTAAAGGTCGTTGACCGGCAAAGCAGAGCGTAACCATGCTGCATAGTATCAGACCTAATGTGATTTTCCGCATAATTGTTTTTCTTTTAATAGATTATTTACTGAAGTTTTTCGTGTCATATTGAGCCGTAATCCGGTATCTCTTTAATTTTGTTGCAATATTCGTAAAAACCAGCCACATAGCCAAATCATTTGACATTAATTGGGTATTTTCGGAGGATAAAATGCCTTGTTGCCCTCCCGTAATGCAAAAAGAAAAGGGATCCGGTCGTCCGAATCCCTTTTTTAGTATTGGAGTAAACTCTTTACTTTCTGTAGTAAGCCAGATCGTCTTTATCGAATTTGCGGATAAAGTTGATATGTTTTTCTACTTCAGCTTCTGCATAGCGTACATATACTTGAGCCGATTCAGAGAACAGATCGCTCTTTGAAGCGTCCTGTACCATCAGGTGACCCATGATGATGTGAGCTGCCATTTCTACGAGGCGGCGTGCACAGAAGTCGAGCAGTTCCTGATCTTTTGCCTCTGTGATTTGGGTTACACAAGCCGCATATTTGCTTGCCATGCTTTTCAGACGGTTCTGTAAGCCTTCCAGTTCGGGAGCTACCGGCATATTCTCGTATTCCTGGATACGGGCCAGGTAAGCGCCGGTCGTTACATAACGGATGGCGGCCACAACCTGCAACTGAGTGGTACCCTCGTAAATGGAAGTGATACGTGAATCACGGTAGATACGTTCGCAGGCATAATCTTTCATAAAGCCCGAACCGCCGTGAATCTGAATACAGTCGTAAGCATTCTGGTTGGCAAACTCACTGCCCATGCCTTTGCCCAGCGGGGTGAAGGCGTCAGCCAGTTTAGCGAATGTTTTCTGTTCGGCACGTTCTTCCGGAGTCAGTTTGCGCTCCTTGGCAATGTCGTCCAGTGCTTTGTAAACGTCTACGAAACGGGCTGTCTCGTACAACAGTGAACGGGAAGCATCCAGTTTGGCTTTCATCAGAGAAAGTATTTCGGCCACGGCGGGGAATTCGATGATTGCCTTACCGAACTGTTTACGATCTTTGGCATATGCCAGAGCTTCATTGTAAGCAGCCTGTGACAATCCTACCGACTGAGCGGCAATACCCAGGCGGGCACCGTTCATCAACGCCATTACATATTTGATCAGACCCAGTTTGCGGTCACCGCAAAGTTCGGCCTTGGCATTTTTATATACCAACTCGCAGGTAGGAGAGCCTTTGATACCCATTTTGTTCTCAATACGGCGTACGTTTACTCCACCATTGCGCTTGTCGTAGATGAACATGGAAAGACCGCGTCCGTCGTGTGTTCCTTCTTCCGAACGTGCCAGTACGAGGTGAATATCGGCATCACCGTTTGTGATGAAGCGTTTCACTCCGTTCAGATACCAGCATTGGTCTTTTTCACTGTAAGTGGCTTTCAACATGACAGACTGGAGGTCGGAACCTGCATCCGGTTCCGTCAGGTCCATTGACATGGTTTCACCCTGGCATACGCGGGTGATATAACGTTGCTTCTGTTCTTCGTTGGCAAATTCGTAAATGGTTTCAGCACAATCCTGCAATCCCCACAGGTTCTCGAAACCGGCATCACTGCGGCTCACGATATCGGCAGCCATGATGTACGGAGTGATCGGGAAGTTCAAGCCTCCAAAGCGGCGGGGCATAGCCATGCCCATCAGCCCTGCTTTGCGGCAGGCATCCAGGTTACGGGTAGTCCCGCTGGCATAGGTCACACGATTGTCGGCGCAGACCGGGCCTTCATGATCGACACCTTCTGCATTGGGAGCGATGATGTCACCACAGATTTCTCCTACAATTTCCAGCACTTTGTCGTAGCTGTCCATTGCGTCTTCGAAGTCTACCGGAGCATAGTCGAATTTATCTTTATCAGCATAGTTGCGCTCTTTCAGCTCAACAATTCTCTTCATCAACGGATGGTTCAAGTGATGCTTGAGTTCCGGAGTATCTAAATAAAAGTTAGCCATTTCTTACTTACTGTTTTGTTTATAATACTTAATCATCTTCGGTACAACTTCTTCGATGGTTCCGTTGATTACATAGTCTGCAATCGTATTGATCGGAGCTGACGGATCGTTGTTGATAGAGATGATGATACCGCTTTCCTGCATACCGGCGATGTGCTGAATCTGTCCGGAGATACCGCAGGCAATATAGAGTTTGGGACGTACCGTAACACCGGTCTGTCCGATCTGGCGGTCGTGCTCAACGAAACCTGCGTCTACGGCTGCACGGCTGGCACCTACTTCTGCGTTTAATACCTTTGCAAGATCAAACAGCAAGTTGAAGTTTTCTTTCGAACCTACACCATAACCACCGGCGATGATGATGGGAGAACCCTTCAGGTTGTTCTTTGCTTTTTCTACATGACGTTCGATGACTTTCACTACGTAATCGGTGTCGGCTACATATTTCTTCACATCATGATGGATTACTTCACCTTTGTAGTCTGCTGCCAGAATGGCTTTTTTCATCACTCCTTCGCGAACGGTTGCCATTTGAGGACGGTGTTCGGGGTTGACAATGGTAGCAACGATGTTGCCACCGAATGCAGGACGAATCTGATAAAGCAGGTTCTTGTAGACCTTGCCTTCTTTCTTATCTTCGTGATCGCCTATTTCCAATGATGTACAGTCGGCTGTCAGACCACTGGTCAGGGCTGAGGATACGCGCGGACCGAGATCACGACCGATAACGGTTGCACCCATCAGGCAGATTTGCGGTTGTTCTTCTTTGAACAGATTGACCAGGATTGAAGTGTGGGGGAGTGAAGTATAAGGATAGAGTCCTTCACCGTCGAATACATGGAGTTTGTCTACTCCGTACGGGAGGATCTGTTTTTCAATATCTTTAAGTCCGGTTCCGGCAACGACTGCTTCGAGCTGGCAACCCAACTGATTGGCTAACGAGCGTCCTTTTGTCAGAAGTTCGAGGCTTACGTCTGCGACGATGCCGTCTTCTATTTCGCAATATACAAATAAGTTATTCATATCTTTTCTCTCCTCTTATCCAATAGTGTGGTTCTCCAACAGTTCAACAATCAGTTCTTCCACTTCACGGTCGCTGCCGCTGATGGTTTTACTCTCTTTCGCTTGGAACACGATGTTCTGGATCGCTTTTACCTTTGTCGGCGAACCGCTGAGGCCGCATTGTTTCAGATCACCGTTTACGTCTGCTACGCTCCATTCCACCAGATTCAGGTAGTCACGGGTGTCGTACAGGTCGGTGTAGTCCAGGTTACCCTGTTGCTTCTCGGTAATGGTTTTGGCGTGTTTGTACTTCTGAACCAGTTTAGCATTGCGCGGGCGGCAGGGAGCTGCACTTCCGTTGACAGTGATAACGATGGGCAAGGGTCCTTCTACTGTTTCCACACCGCCGTCGATGTGGCGTTTTACGGTGATGCTTCCGTCACCTACTTTCAGGATCTCTTCCGCATACGTAATCTGAGTCAGTCCCAGCTTTTCTGCAACCTGCGGTCCTACCTGTGCCGTATCTCCATCGATAGCCTGACGACCGCCGATGATGATGTCATATTCACCTATTTTCTTGATGGCTGTTGCCAGAGCGTACGAAGTAGCCAGCGTATCAGCACCGGCAAAAGCACGGTCTGTCAGCAAATAACCGTTATCGGCACCACGGAAAAGTCCTTCACGAATAATGTCAGCTGCACGTCCCGGTCCCATGGTCAGGATGGTAACGGTAGAGCCTGGGTGAGCATCTTTCAGTCGGAGAGCCTGTTCTAGAGCATTCAGGTCTTCGGGGTTGAAGATGGCAGGGAGTGCCGCACGGTTAATAGTTCCGTCGGCTTTCATGGCATCTTTCCCAACGTTTCGTGTGTCGGGAACTTGTTTTGCCAATACAACAATTTTCAAACTCATGTTATTAATTTTAGTATTAGTATTTCTACAAGTTAGCAGCCAGTAGTCAGTAGTAAGGTTCTTGCTATTCACTATCCGGTTAACTATCAGCCTGCAAATTTAAGCAAACGCTTGGTTCTGACAAGAAATCTATCTGAAAAATGCACAAGTTTAAGGATTCTGAGCAACTTGTCGGACTCTTACGATCATGAATACAGGGTTATCGTCAACTTTCAGATCTTTTAATTCGGGAATGTTTTATTGATAAAATCTTCGTTGTCGGAGTAGGTCAGTAGCTTTCTTGCCCGCCGGTACGATCTTTCTTATAAGGTATCTATTGAGAAAAGAGGGAAAGAGTAGAATATTGGAGGTATGCCTCAGATTTATGAAAACTTCCGGCATACCTCCGGAATAATGTTGTTATTGGATTCCTATTTCTGCAAATCCCATAGTTTCTCCTTCAGTTACCATTTTGGTCGGTTTCAGAGAGAGGTATCGTGCTTTCACCGGAGTGAAGTAGACGGACTGTAGAATCGGATTGTTTTTAATATTTGAGAATTCTCCTTGGGCTACTATCCGGTTTACCGCATTTGCTTCGGTACCCACAGATAGTTCATAAGAGGAAATCAATCCTTTGTTGTATTCACTCTGATCCGGTAGATAATGGAAAGAGGTGATGGTACGTTCTTCTCCCAGATCGATCACCAATGCATCTCCCTCGACAAAAGCAGTGGTGTTCTTGTCTTTATCCATGCATTTTTTAGTTTCTTCTTCGGGCACTCCGACAAGTGTAAACGGATAACTTTTCAGTTCTTTTGCTTCCACGGTGAATGTGTCGGCTGTTTCACCTGCATAATAGGCCTCTATATTATTGATACAAAGGCAGGCACGTGCATCAGTGAAACGTATGCGGAGTTTATCGGTCGAAACGGTTTCAAAGCGCAATAAACGTTTGTAGCCCACGGTGGTAGTCTCTTCATTGAGTTTGACCGGAAGCCATTTCCCGTCTTTATCATATTCCACGATGAACGATTTGACACGTTGTCCCAACGGGATATATTCCTGGATCATCATACGGTTGACCTTCTCTGTTTTCGGAAAGTCGAACTCTATATCTGCGGCAGTCACGCCGTCATTGGTAGCCCAGTAAGTATCCCAGCTTTCGTCTGTTGCGGCTTTGGCAGAGAATTGTCCTCCTCGTTCATCCGAGGCTTTGGGACGGATGCCGGCAAGCAGATTGTGTGCCAACTGCTTTTGTACATTCTTGTGGAAGTTTACTGCATTGGCCGAATCGATCGGGTGGATCAGACCGTCGCGGTCAACGGGGAAGTTAAGCAGGAGGGTGGCGTTGTGTCCCACGCTCCGGTAATAAAGGTCCGTTAATTGCTCTACGGTTTTTACCCGGTCGTCTTCTTCCGGATGATAGAACCATCCCGGACGGATGGAGACGTCACATTCTGCCGGTACCCATTGGTTGCCGTCGGCATGTCCGTATTGCAGTTCGCGATATTTCGGATAACCCGGATACACTTCACCTGCACGCAGGAATGACCAGTTGGTGGCTCCGGCAAATCCGTTTTCATTACCCACCCAACGGCAACCGGGACCTCCGTCGGAGAAGACGATAGCTTGTGGCTGAAGCTTGTCCAGTATTTCGTAAATTCGCGGATAATTGTAGTAGGTCTTACGATCAATAGTACGGCTGTCTTTGGCTCCGCCATACCATCCGTCACCTCCGTTGGCCCCGTCAAACCATACTTCGAATACTTCACCGTAGTTGGTCATCAATTCAGTCAGTTGTTTATGGAAGTAATCTACGTATTCCGGTGTGCCGTAATTGGCCTGGTGCCTGTCCCATGGAGAGAGGTAAACAGCGAACTTGATGCCATATTTCTTACAAGCGGCAGCCAGCTCGCCGACGATGTCCCCTTTTCCGTCTTTATAAGGAGTATTGCGGATGCAATACTCCGTCAATTGGGTGGGCCACAGGCAGAAACCGTCATGATGCTTGGCGGTGAGGATCACACCCTTCATGCCTGATTCGACAAACGTTTTCACCCATTGTTCACAGTCCAGTTTGGTTGGATTGAACGTTTTCGGTTCCGAATCGCCGTATCCCCATTCCCGGTCGTTGAAGGTGTTCAGACCAAAGTGAACGAAAGCATACGTTTCCATTTTCTGCCAGTCTACTTGTTTCTCTTCGGGAACGGGTAAGATGGCTTCGGGAGCTTTCACAGCTGGAGCGCAGGCGCCAAGTAGGGTCAGGGCGGCTCCGGCATACAGTAGTTTGTTTATTTTCATGATATGTTAAAAGGGTTAATGGTGCAAAGATAAAAAAATCCCCGGAAACTCGTTCCGGGGACTAACTAAAAAGCAATTATTCCCATCCCGGATTTTGCGGGAGAAGGTTATCATTTCTCTGAAGTTCCCCAGTCGGTATCGGACGCAAGTAGAGTCTGTCATTCCAGGTGCGGCTCTTGCCGGCTTCATAAGAGTAGTTATCATTGGTATAAGCAGGATATACAATCGCGTATTGGCCTTCTTTATAAGGCTCACGTTTTCCGATGTATGTCTTCACGTTGTTACAGATTGCACCGGCTTTCCAACGGGCCAGGTCGTCCCAACGGAATCCCTCTCCGGCCAGCTCGATACGGCGTTCGCGGCGAATCTCTTGTAACAGCGGAGTCAGGCTGTATCCCCATGCCGGCCAGTTGGGATCGGTGAAACCAACTTCCAGTGTCAGGTGCGGCATGCCCGCCCGGTCACGCAATACGTTGATGGTTTTGTTCAGATCCGCTTGCGTAATCGTTCCCAGCTCGGCTTTAGCCTCTGCGTTTATCAGCAAGGTTTCTGCATAGCGATAGGCAATGCCGTCATAAGTATTATTGTTTGCTTCGAAAGCTTTGTCTGTCGGTATGAAGTATTTGATGGATTTATATCCGGTCAGGCAGTATTGTGAAATGAAGTCTTCTTCTTTCTCGATGTATGTACTGTCATTGGTGGCTACAGTTACTCGTGTCGGAAAGTCCCAAGTCAGAATGGTTTGCTTCAGGCGCGGATCGCGGTCGGTCGTTTCATCCTTCATATTGGTATCCCCTTTATACTGGTCGTTTCCTGTAATGGGTTTACCATTTAGGCACAGATAGCTTTCTACAAAATCTTTTGAGAAACCTGTGTTTGCTTCTGCCAGCGTACGGCTCATGCCATGTTTTCTTTTACCATCCAGATAGGTGACCGGGAGAATGGCCTCTTTCAGATTCGTTTTGTCTTCCATCACAAATACGTCATAATAGTCTTTTTCCGGATGTCCGGTGTTATAGATTTCGTATTTACCGGTTGCCATGATTGCATCTGTTTCATCAGCAGCCATTTTCAGCAGGCGGTCAGCTTTGTCTGCCCATCCCAATTCGGTATGATACTTATAGTATGTACCTTCGTGCAGGCAAGTTCTGGCTTTCAGTTGGCGTGCTACATCTTTCCCTATACGTCCGGTAGCCGGTTTTTCGGGCAACCATTGGATGGCAAAATCAAACTCTTCAATGATTTTATCCATCACTTCATAACGTTTTAGTTTCGGACCGTAAAGAATATCCGTGTCGCCTGTACCCAGATCTTTATCCAACCAGGGGATATCACCGAATGTTCTCATCAGTCCGGCATATTGCATTGCCTTAAAGAAGCGGACTTCTGCTACATACTGGTTGATTTCCGACTCCTTACCGCTTACGGTCTGATAGTGAGTCAGGAAATAGTTGACTAGCCGGATCGGTTGCCATCCGCCTTTACTCCAATTACACCAACTAGCTGCTTCCGCAGGGGTGCTCAACTGATTCCAGAAGAACTGAGGAATACTGTTGGGCACCTGATTGTCACTTTCACCGTCTGCTATCGAGGTTACACCTCCGGGCAGATAACTGTAGAATTGATTGGCATACGTTTCTAAGTCTCCTGTGGTATTCCAGAAGGTTTTGTCATTGATCGCTTCCGGGGCTCTTTCCAGGAAACCGTCATTACAACCCGATAGGGCGAGTGTTGCCACTCCGATGTAGAATAGATATTTGATTTTCATAAGATGCTTTGTATTTAGAATGTGAGACTTAAACCAACAGATAATGATCTTTGCATCGGATATGTGTATGGGTTATCCAATTCCGGATCGAGTCCGTCGGGGGTATCTGAAATAGTGAAAAGGTTTTCACCGGTGAAATAGATACGTATCTTTTCGATAGAAGCCTTTTGAGTCAGTACTTTAGGCAATGTATAACCGATGCTGACTGACTTCAGTCGGCAGTAAGATGCATCTACCATATAGCGTGTCTGGGCTTGGTTGATGGCAGAACCACCATTGAAACGCGCACGGGGGAAATATGCTCCCGTATTTTCTTCTGTCCAGTAATCGTTGTTGTAGGCTGAAGGTACTTGCCATTCGCTTCCGTAGTGGCTTCGGAATGAAGTTCCCGGTAGATAGAGGTCACGTTTGCCCACTCCCTGGAAGAAGATACCCAGGTCGAAACCTTTCCAGTCGGCTCCCAGGTTGATGCCGTAATGATAGCGCGGAGTGCTGTTGCCGATGATTTTCTTATCACCCGGATTATCTACGGTGTTGTCACCCCAGTCGATAACGCCGTCGTTGTTACGGTCTACAAAACGGATGTCACCGGGCATCAGTTTGATACCTCCCGATACTTTGTCCTGATTGGCTGCTCCGGCTATTTCCTGTTCGGACTGGAATAAACCATAGGTTTCATACCCCCAGATCTCACCCTGTTTCTGACCTACATACCAGTTGCCCAATTCTTTCGATTCGTTATCGAACTTGGTAACTTCCGATTGATAGTCGGACAGATTGAACCCAACTGTATAGTGGAATCCGTTGGCCAGCTGATCATTCCAGCTGATCTCAAATTCCCAACCCTTTGTCAATGACTCGGCTGCATTTTCCTGAGGTTCGTTCGCACCCAGAACGCCCGGTAGAATTTTACCTGCGGCAAGAATATCGGACGTACGTCTTTGATAGTAATCGAAAGCACCTTTCAATCGGCTGTTCAGGAAGTTGAAGTCAAGTCCCAGGTCCCACTGTGTAACGGTTTCCCAAGTGATGGACGAGCTGACGAGGCCGCCGGGAACCACATACTGTGGTTGGTTGCTGCCCATGATCCAGCTGATCTGTCCCGTACTATAGTTAGAAAGATAAGCATACCAGCCATTATTGAGTGCCTGGTTGCCTAGGCTACCATAAGATCCTCTGATTTTCAGTTCGTCGAAGAAACTGTTTGTCCAGCTCTTGAACCAACTTTCGTTAGAGAGTCTCCAGGCTGCAGAGAACGAAGGGTTGAATACGGCACGGTCGTGCTTGGGAAATTTGGAAGAGAGGTCGTAACGGCCGTTTACTTCCAGTAAATAGCGCTCGTCATATCCGTAGTTGATGCGGAAGAAACCGCTTCGTGTAGCCCAGGAGTTATCACTGCTGCCTACCCAGCGGTCTCCTGTAGCATAACTTAAAGATCCCAGATCGTTTGAGATCAGCTGTTCGCGTCCGGCATTGAATCCGGTAGTATGTTTGCTTTCCTGATTATAACCGATCATTCCTTTCAGGTAATGTTTACCCAATGTTTTTTCGTAATCACCGAAGAAGTTGAAAGCATTGTATGTATCGTTGGCTTGTGATTGTGACACAGAATTCGGATTCGTCCATGCAAAAGTTTGCAGGAATTGTCCATTGGCTCCATATTCGTCAAATGACTTCATGTGAACCTTATTGTTTTCACTGTAGTAATTGAACGTGTAGTCCATGTTGATGCTCATTCCTTTGATTGGGGTCAGTTTCATCGTGATCGTGTTCCAAAGGTCATTCTTGTTGGTGAGCCGGCTACCGCCATCTTCAAGGATAGCAGGAAAATTGGTAAAGTCACCTTGTCCTGCCCAGTTGCCGTCCGGATGTTTCACCGGCATGATAGGACGGGTATCACCTCCCATAAAGTTATCACCATGTACATTGTCCTGATTCAGTCCTCTCAGTTTGGTGCGGTTAAAACTTGTCTTCATCGAGAGGTGTAACCAGTCGTTCACGTCATAATTGATGTTGTTCATCACATTGAACTTCTTGAACTGTTCGTTACCGAAACGAATCAGTGATCCCTGGTCGGTATATCCTAAGGATGTGTAGTAAGTTGCCTTCTTTCCACCTCCGCTGATATTGACATTATACTTCTGGACGGGATAGTTCTTTTTATACAATTCTTTCATCCAGTTTGTATTGCCGGCATACGTGTATTTGGTGCCGTTTTTACTGATACTCGGGTCCGAATGGATAAATACCGGAGAATTGTTCACCGGATCTTTATAGTAGGCTTCGATATGCTGCATCCACTCAGCATCGAAATAGTCGCGTCCCACGGTGTTCTGTTGCGCAGTGTTCATCCAGGTAGCATATTGCATGGAGTTCATATATGTTGGGCGGGTAGTAGGGCCGTTGAATGAAACCGATGCATCGAACGATACTTGTGTCGGCTGGTCTTTACGGCCTCCTTTGGTGGTAATCAATACGACACCATAAGCTGCACGTGCACCATAGATGGAAGCAGACGCGGCATCTTTCAATACGGAAACACTTTTCACGTCTTGCGGGTTAATCAGGTTCGGGTCCATTTCTACACCGTCAACCAATACCAATGGTGAACTTCCACTCATGGCAGTAGTACCACGGATATTGAAACTTGAACCTTGCCCGGGCCGTCCGCTGGTGGTTACATTTAAGTTAGGAATGGCACCTTGCAAACCTTGTCCGAGGTTGACAATCGGGCGATCTTCCAACACTTTACCATCTACGGCCGACACTGCTCCGGTCAGGTTGGCTTTTTTTACGGTGGCATAACCGACTACCACTACTTCTTCCAAAGCCTTGCTGTCTTCGGCAAGTTTCACTTGAATAGGTTTTCCTGTATAAGGTATTTCTTGTGTAACGTATCCGATGTAAGATATTACAATAATATCTCCTTTTTTCACATCATTCAGCGAGAACTTACCTTCTAAGTCCGTAATGACACCATTGGTCGTGCCTTTTACCATGACACTGGCACCAATAACCGGACCCAATGCATCTTCAACTGTTCCTGTCACTTTTTCTTGAGTAACTTCAGGAACCAATACTTCTGTTGCTTGCGTTGCATACGAATAAGCTGGGAAGCTTAATGCACCGGCGAGCAAGAGCAGAGTAACTTGTCTAGTGATTTTTAACATAACAATTTTGTTTTGGGTTAATAATAAAGGTTTTGTTTGGTTCTTTTACATTCTTCCTTTCTTGTTGATTATCCTTTCTTATTTCTTTAAAAATGGATTAGTTCTGGCAGAACTTGGTGAAATGTAATTCCCTTATTATCACCGGATATATATACTTTATCACTGCTCTGTATTTATAATGAAGGACTTATAGGCAGGGAGTAAGAGATGGAAATAGCCTGTTGTTCTACTGATTGGTTTGGCATTGTGTTTGGTATTTAGTGTTTTATGACAAAAACAGAAATTTCTGAAGTCCTCTCTGTCTACCCTTTGTACTTGGTTCAGTGTACTTCTCTTGATTGGTTTCCGGAAGGAGTAAGAAGAGAAAGGAATATTGCCTTGGAATGAAAAAAACTTTTGGGATTATTATCTATTTTTAAAATAATCGCTATATTTGCAACGTTGTTAATCTAAAAAACAAAAAATATTCTGTTCTTTTTTAATACATTATAAAATCTATTTCTTTAAAATCAATTAGTTTGGTTATAGTTCTGCCAGGAATAATCTGCTTTATGTCATTTGATTTGTACTTAATGTGTTGTAATATAATGATCTATGAATTTAAGTCTAATGTGAATCAGGGTTTGTTGCGTAAGAGAGACGTTATAGGCTTATTGAAGAATGAAGAGATAATTTCGAATAAAATATTCAATATTTTTATAAACGAAGAGCTGGATTTATTATATTAATTTTATCTATATCTTTCTTTTTGTAGGCGTTACTTCTTCCTCTGCTCTCTTATCTGTGCTGTTTTTGTCAGACGTTTGTCTGGTATTAACTACTTGGTGGTGAGTTCGCTTCTTAAGATTGTGACTGCTTGGATGGATAAATAAATGATAGATTGGATAGCATGCTATAAACTTATCCCGAAAACGAAGTAGAACCGGTTCTCGTAAGGGTTTGCTATCAGTTTGCCAAAGATGGCCGGAGTAAATCCGGAGGAAATATTCAAGGTCTTGGTAGCCGAAAGTCCGACATTAACTACATTCAGTTTGTCTGCGTATTCTCCTTCCCACGGAGTGAATCCTGCTTCGACGGCCAAGTCTACTCCCTTTACTGTGAATGGGTAACTGAATTCACAATAACTGGACCAGGCACGCTCCTCATTTTCCCGATAGTCATTTCCGGCAAAGGTGGTGTACCAGCCTATGGATAAAGGGAAACGTTCACTGACTGTGTAGACGGCTCCTGCCTCAAAAGTATGTCCCGTAGTTCGGGGAGTATAGTGAAAGTATTTGAAAGGCTCGTCTTCGTTTTGATAGAAATAGTTGTTGAGACACAGTTGCAGATTTTTATATTCGTATTCCAGTGTAAGGTCTATTTCATTGTTTTCATTTCTGAATTCTGTCGATCCCCATGCTGATAAGGTCCATCCTTTCCACTCTACACCCAAAGTGGGTTGTACGGAAGCATTTCCATTCTTCATTCCACGCCAGATGTAGCTGCTGACAAGGTCTGCATTGATAAAAACTTCTTGTGCCTGTGTTGCAACCGAACAGATGGTCAGGACTGCAAGTATCCATATTTTCTTCATATTGCTGATAGGTATCTTTTTCGGGCTGCAAAGATAGATAATTACTGTTAAAATCCCTCTGTTCGTTGATTCTATTTCCTTTGCAGGCGACTTTATCGTCAAAAGAGCCCCCTTGGTCGACTTCTTTTGCAGGGGTAGGACAAAGGAGGTATTTTTGTAAACAGACATTCAAGACGAACTTTTTGGAGTATGAAACAAATTAATAAGCAGAAGTTACTGGAGCAGATGGTTTATCTCGTCATTTGGCTGACGGTTATCTCTGTGCCGTTGGTGGGTGATTATCTGTTTGCTTCCATTAGCCCGGTACATACGTTTAGTTGGCAGACCATACGGATGGCATGGTTGCTGACTCTGCCTTTCATTCTGCTTTTCGTAGTCAATAACTATTTTCTGGCTCCCCGGCTGTTACTTCGGAAACGGTATTGGGCTTATGCACTTTCATTAGCAGGAGTCGTGACTCTGCTTTTTATTTTGTATCCTTCTATCAATCCTCCTCAACATAAACAATTTCAGAATCTGATGCCGATGCAACCCCGCCGCTATCCGGAAGGAAAGGTGTCACCGGATAGGGAGAGGGAGTTTCCCAATACATTTCCGGAGCATTCGTCACCGCTCCTTTTGCCGAAACAGGAGCTTGATATGCGCTGGCGGGGCCCGCATCCTCTTCCGGGGTATTTTCTCGGACGACTTTCACTGGCATTACTTGTGGTAGGCATTAATGTGGCTATCAAACTCTTGTTCAAGTCGATGCGTGATGAAGAAGCATTGAAAGAGTTGGAACACCAGCATTTGCAATCGGAGTTGCAGTATCTGAAGTATCAGATAAATCCGCATTTTTTTATGAATACCCTTAATAACATACATGCGTTGGTCGATATGGATGCCGGCAAGGCAAAACGTACTATTGTCGAACTTTCCAAACTGATGCGTTATGTGCTTTATGAAGCCAGCAACCGGACGATTTTGCTTTCACGCGAGATACAGTTTTTGGACAATTATATTGCCTTGATGAAATTGAGGTATACCGGGAGAGTCCGGATCGAATGCTGTATGCCCGATGAGGTGCCGGAGGTGCAAATTCCTCCTTTGCTTTTTATCTCTTTTGTCGAGAATGCCTTCAAACATGGAGTAAGTTATCAGGAAGAGTCGTTTATCCGGGTTTTTATGTCTGTCGAGGATGGCAGACTTGCCTTTCGTTGTTCGAACAGCAACCATGGGCGATCTGTGGAACAACACCACGGCATCGGGTTGGAGAATATCCGCAAGCGGCTGAGGCTGCTATTCGGACAAGATTATACTTTATCTATCAACGAACGTGACGATAGTTTTAATGTTTTACTAATTATTCCGTTATTATGATCAAATGCATTGCTGTTGATGACGAGCCCTTGGCGCTCGAGCAATTGACGGGCTATATAGCCCGTGTCCCTTTCCTGCAACTGATAGCTTCGTGCCAGGATGCATTCAGTGCCATGCAGGTGTTGTCGGAAGAAGAGGTCGACCTGATGTTTGTCGATATTCACATGCCCGATCTGAACGGGCTCGATCTGGTGCGTTCGTTAGTGGTGAAGCCCCTGATTGTGTTTACAACCGCCTATCCGGAATATGCCGTCGAGGGTTTCAAGGTAGATGCAGTCGACTATCTGCTGAAGCCATTTGAATTTCAGGATCTGTTGAAAGCAGCCGATAAGGCACGCCGGCAATTTGAGTATCATTTGCAAGATAACGGGGGAGGGACGGAAACTGATTTATTGGAAAAGGACGGTTCATTGTTCGTTAAGTCCGAATATAAGATTATCCGCATCAATGTGGCAGACATTTGCTATATAGAAGGTATGAGTGAGTATGTACGCATCTATACCGATACGGCGGATAAGCCCGTAGTGACTTTGCTGAGTATGAGAAAGCTGGAAGAACGCTTGCCACAGGAGATGTTCATGAGGGTACATCGGTCTTATATCGTCAATCTTCGGAAAATAACCGAAGTTTCCCGGTTACGCATCATTTTCAATAAGAATATATATATACCGGTGGGAGATAACTATAAGGAAAGATTTACAGAATATATTAACAAGATTTGTGTCAGCAGTTAATGACCGGATGTTAGGTTGGTGAAGCTCTTTTTGAGCATGTGCCGGAAGTTTATCACAGATGAACAGATTGTATAGGGCAATACAGGAATTTCGGTTGCCTGTAAGTGTATATCCTTATAAATCTGTTCATCTGTGGTGAAAGAGACTTTAAGACCTGTTGTTGTCTTAGTCTTGCAATGTTTTACTTAATTCCCAGTTTCTTTGCGATATCCTTGGGAAGGGCATCTTTGTGAACCAGAATATTCATAGTCTTGTAAGCAACAAAAGCTTTAGAAGCATACCAAGTACCTTTGTACTTGTTGTTTGTACCCCAAGAGTTCTTAACCATGAAGTATTCTTTGCCGTTCTGGTCTTTAGCGATACCATAGATAATCATTCCATGGTCATCAGTTGTTTCCCAATTATCGAAAGCTGTCTGACGCATTTCCTGAGTGATTTTCATTTCCGGCAATGGTTTTGAAGTCAACTCTTTGCGCTTGTCGGCAGCAGTCATTCCTGTCCAGCGTGCCATGTCCGATCCTGTCAGTTCGGCACCTTTGGCTGCATCCGGAACTACAGCGATACCGTCACGGGTAAATCCTTCTTCGCTCACGTCGCTACCCCATGCAAATGTATATCCGTTCTTTACAGCGTTATCCATTACAGCCATAAATTCGTCGAGCGGCAGGTTGTATGACAATCCGTTACGCCAGTTGTCCTGGATTTCGATGGCAAACTGAGAATAGAACGGGTGATGTGTGTACGAAGTCAGAGATACATAGTCGTCCGGATTCAGTCCCAAAGACTGTGCAAAAGTCATCGGAGTATACTCTTTGCCTTTGTAAGTGAACTTTTCCGGGCATTGTCCCAGGTAAGTATCATAAATAGCGCAAAGGCCCTTCTTCCATACCGGAGTCAGTTTCTTCAGATTACCTTTGGCAATAGCATTAACATAGGCTCCTGCTGTTGCATCCAGTTCGTTGTGAACAGGCAGTGAGTCACCATACATGATTCCCGGCATAGCATCCTGCGGTACAAGTCCGTAGTTCTTCATACAGAACATGATATCATAGAAACTTCCTCCCGGAGAGAAAGAATTGTCGCCATGATAGCGAACGTAGTTAACAGCGCGGTCAACCATCGTGTGGTGTACAACGAACATTTCAGAAAGATCGTATTCACCCTTTCCTGTGCGGAGCAATTCCGATTCGAGAAAACCGAGGCTTGAGAAGCTCCAGCAAGTGCTCGAACGGTTCTGATTCTTAATGGATGTAATCGGGTTTTCTTTCACAGTAGTGAAAACGAAGCCTTCTTCTTGTGGTTTGTCTTGGGCCAATGCACTCAGACTGATCAGGCCTAAAGCGGCCAGGAGGATTGTCTTTTTCATTATTATGTCGTTTTTATTAATATTTATGCGACAAAGATAGCTGAATATCCCCAAATATGGAAATGAACGTCTATCTTTACTGCTATATTTTAGCGTTTTATTCTCGTTGTCGCAGCATTGTTTCTATATTCTTTGGGCGAAACTCCCACATATTGTTTAAAATATTTGCCAAAGAAAGACTGTGTCGGAAAATTCAGTTGGTCCGCTATCTCTTTTATGCTCAGATCAGATTCCTCCAATAATTGTTTCGCTTCGGTTATCACCATCCGTACGATCCATTGCAAGGCACTATCTCCTGTTTTCTCCTTGATGATGGCCGAGAAATAACGGGGAGTGATATGCTGCATCCTTGCATAAAAAGAGACGTCACGTTCCTTGCGATAGAAACGGAACAGAGACAGCATGAAATTCTGAAAGACAACATCTTTTTTCCCTTGTTGTAAAGGCTGCAAGGGCTGGTTGGTAAAATACATGTTTAAGATTTCATAGCAGATAGTCTGTCCCATCGATTTTATCAGTTCCAGTTTCAGATGCTGGTACTGGACATTCTCCTTCTGGCAGTCTTCCGCATTTATCCTATCCCATAGATTGTTCAGCAAATATTCAAAATGGGCACATTGTTCACCGGACAAGGAGACACATGGATTTTTCCGCATAAAGAGCTGGCTTTCCACATTTATCACTTTGTTTACAATCGGTAGAATATAGTAAAAGTCCACTTCAACCATAATCCCCTCGGCATCTTCACTCTTATGCAACAAGTGCACCAAGGTAGAAGCCATATAGATATAAACATCCCCGGGTTTGATATGATAATGGCAACCTTCCAAAGAGACTTCCACACTGCCGCGTTGACAATAGAAGATACCACATTTATTGAATGTCGAAATTATTTGTCCCTCTTTAAGTATTTGAAACGTATCACTGGTAAGCAGAATTCTCCGAAAAGGCATTTGTTGTTCTATCATTCTTCTGTTCTTAAATTATAAACCGGCTACAAAATAAATACAAATCGCAAAGTTTTTACCTGTATACAGACTGAAAAAGATACAAATAGAACAATTTATCATTCATTTCAACCTTTCTATCTCCTCCCTTCCCAATAACTTTGCATATGAAATACAAAAGTACGCAAATTATGAAACAGATTTATCTTATTCTGACAGGGATTTTTCTTATGCTGTTTATTTCCTGTACCCGGCACACCAAGGAAAATAAAGATTGTCAAACAGTAAAAATAGACACAGTCATTGCTGCTGATAAACAGAAATTTCTACAATTTCCGGGGAGAGTAAAAGCCGCTCAGGACATTAGTCTTTCTTTTCGGGTAAGTGGCACTATCAATAAAATATACGTGAAAGACGGGGCGCAGGTACGAGCGGGGCAGCTCCTGGCCGAATTGGATCCGACTGACTATCAGGTACAACTGGACGCTACGGAAGCTGAATACCGTCAGGTAAAGGCCGAAGCGGAAAGGGTCATGGCTCTCTATAAAGAGAACGGAACCACACCCAATGCCAATGACAAGGCTGTCTATGGACTGAAACAAATCACAGCCAAATATAAACATCATCAAGATCAGTTGGCATATACCCGCCTTTATGCTCCTTTCAGCGGATATGTACAAAAACGTTTGTTCGAAGCCCATGAGACCATAGGAGCCGGCATGCCTGTCATCTCGATGGTAAGTGCAGGTGCACCCGAGGTGGAAATCAACTTGCCGGCAGCTGAATATATCCGGCGTAACCGGTTCAACCGCTATCACTGTACATTCGATATTTATCCGGGAGAAACCTACCCGTTACAACTGATCAGTGTCACTCCTAAAGCAAATGCTAATCAGTTGTATACCATGCGACTTCAGCTAATACCCGGAAAACAGGCTGTTCCTTCTCCCGGAATGAATGCCATGGTGACTATCTTTTGCGATACAGATCGCTCCGGTACGTTATCCGTCCCTACCAGTGCCATCTTGCAGAAAGACGGAAAGTCGTATGTCTTTATCTACAATGCATCAGACCATACCGTACACAATTGTGAAGTATCTGTATTGCGGTTGACCAATGACGGGTACAGCCTTATTTCTTCTGACGGACTGCAACCCGGAGACAAAATCGTATCTTCAGGAGTACATCATATAGAAAACGGGGAAACCGTAAGAACTCTGCCTGAAATCACTCACACAAATATAGGAGGACTGTTATAATGGATATAAGTAAATGGGCATTCCATAATCGTAACCTGATTTATTTCCTGATAGCCGTCCTGATGTTCGGAGGAGCTTATTCCTGCTATCAGATGAGTAAACTGGAGGATCCGGAAATAAAGGTAAAACTTGCCATGGTGGTCACCACATATCCCGGGGCTTCGGCACATCAGGTAGAGTTGGAGGTGACCGATGTACTGGAAAAGAACATCCGCACCATGGGAAATATAGATAATATAGAAAGTTATTCTTATAATGATCTGTCACTTATACAGATTGAACTTCTGAGTACCGTGCCGGATGATGATGTGGAGCAATGCTGGGATATGCTGCGTCGCAAAGTCAATGATGCCCGGGCTTCACTGCCCGAAGGAGTCAGTGCTCCTATTGTAAAAGACGACTTCGGGAATGTGTACGGTATGTTTTACGCTTTGACCGGTGATGGTTTGTCTGATCGTGAGTTGTCGGACTATGCCGAACTGATTAAGCGTGAAGTCGGCGAACTGGAAGGGGTAGACCGGATAGATCTGTATGGAAAGCGTCTGGAGTGCATCAACATCTCTTTGTTGCAGGATCGTATGGCAAATTTGGGTGTAAAGCCTGCTGAAGTTCTTGCTACCCTGAACGGTCAAAACAAGACTACCTATACCGGCTATTATGACAATGGTGACAATCGGATCCGTGTGACTGTCAATGATAAATTCAAGACGGTAGAAGATATAGGCAAAATGCTTATTCAAGGACATGATGACGACCAACTGCGTCTGAGCGACATCGCACAAATAGAGAAAGGCTATGAAGAGCCGGTCCGTAACGAAATGTACTATGACGGTGAGCGTGCACTGGGCATTCTGATAGCCGCTACCAGTGGTTCGGACATCGTGAAAGTGGGGTATGCCGTAGAGGCCAGACTGGCTGAACTCAAGGCCGAACGTCTGCCTGCCGGGGTCGAATATCAAAAGGTATTCTACCAACCGGAGCGTGTGGGCGAGTCATTGGGTACATTTGTCATCAACCTGATAGAGTCAGTCATCATCGTAGTGCTTATCCTGATGATTGCCATGGGATTTAAGAGCGGGGTTATCATAGGCATCAGCCTGGTGGTTACTGTTTTCGGTTCATTCTTGTTTCTTTATTCCGCAGGGGGAACCATGCAACGTGTATCCCTGGCTGCCTTTGTGTTGGCTATGGGGATGCTGGTCGATAATGCCATTGTCATTATCGATGGGATATTGGTAGATCTGAAAGCCGGGAAGGACCGGATGGAGGCAATGACCGCCATAGGGCGGCAGACTGCCATGCCGTTGCTGGGAGCTACACTGATCGCCATCATCGCTTTCTTGCCGATTTATATGTCACCGGATACGGCAGGTGTCTATACGCGCGATCTTTTTATCGTACTTGCCGTTTCTTTGCTGCTCAGCTGGGTGTTGGCGTTGGTTCATGTACCGTTGATGGCTAACCGTCGTCTGCATTTTGCCGTAGAAGCCGATAGTGGTGGCAAACGGGTTTACAAGGGGAAGATTTATGCCGCATTACGTACGGCACTTTGTTTCGGATTGGCACACCGGTGGAGTTTTGTCTTTACCATGGTCGGTTTGCTGGCTCTTTCTGTTTTTGGCTATCAGTACATGCGGCAGGGTTTCTTCCCCGATATGGTTTACGATCAGCTCTACATGGAATATAAACTCCCCGAAGGGAACAACTATACCCGCGTAGAACAGGATCTGAAAGAGATAGAAGCTTACTTGAAAGGGCGTAAGGAAATCACCCATGTCACAGCTTCCATCGGTGGTACTCCCGGGCGGTACAATCTGGTGAGAAGTGTAGCTAACCCGTCACTTTCTTATGGAGAACTGATCATCGACTTCACCTCTCCCGAGGAGTTGGTAGACAATATGGATGAAATTCAGCGCTATCTGTCGGCAACTTATCCGGATGCTTACATCAAACTGAAGCGCTATAACCTGATGTTCAAGAAATATCCCATTGAAGCACAATTTCTGGGACCCGATCCTGCTGTTCTTCACCAATTGGCCGACAGTGCACGCAACATCATGAAGAATACCCCCGAAGTATGTCTTATCACTACCGATTGGGAGCCTCAAATACCTGTCCTGACCATTGAATATGACCAACCTGCCGCACGCGCACTGGGTTTGAGCCGCAGTGATGTCAGTATGTCTTTATTGACTGCTGCCGGTGGCATTCCTATCGGATCTTTTTATGAAGGCATACATAAGAACAATATCTATCTGAAATGTCTGGATAAGGAAGGACAACCGATAGAGGACTTGGGCAATACACAAGTCTTTTCTGCCTTACCATCCTTGGGCGGGTTGTTGAACGAGGAGACCATGGTCAAGTTGAAGACTGGTACTCTTTCTAAAGAAGACCTGGTAGAAAGTATGATGGGGAGCACCCCGTTGCAGCAAATCAGCAAAGGAATCGATATTCGTTGGGAGGACCCTGTAGTGCCCCGTTACAATGGACAACGCAGTCAGCGTGTACAATGCTCGCCTGCTCCGGGCATTGAAACGGAGAAGGCACGATTGACCATTGCGGATAAGATAGAGCAGATACGGTTGCCCGACGGGTATTCATTGGTGTGGCAAGGTGAAAAGATAGCCAGCGACCAATCCATGAAGTATTTGTTCAAGAACTTCCCCTTAGCGATAATCCTGATGATCGCTATTCTGATTATGTTGTTCAAGGATTACCGTAAACCCATTATTATCTTCTGTTGCCTGCCGATGATATTCGTAGGGGTAGTGGCCGTGATGCTGCTTACCGGAAAGGTTTTCAACTTTGTAGCCATTGTGGGAACACTGGGACTGATTGGTATGTTGATTAAGAACGGCATTGTGCTGATGGATGAAATCACCTTGCAGATTAATGCCGGTATAGAACCGGTCACCGCGTTGATAGACAGTTCGCAAAGCCGTCTCCGTCCCGTAATGATGGCATCGCTCACCACTATTCTGGGGATGATTCCATTGCTGTCCGACGCTATGTTCGGTTCACTGGCAGCAGCCATTATGGGAGGGTTGCTATGCAGTACACTTATCACACTGCTTTTTATACCCATATTATATGCTTTATTCTTCAAGATAAGAAACGACTGATTAAAAAACGAGAACTGATGAAAAAGATAATTATACTTTCTCTTTGCTTTATGTTGTCGGACTTCTGTGCTCCGGCATTCGCACAGGAGACACTCAGCCTGCAAGAGTGTCGCGAAATGGCATTGAAATACAATAAAGAAATGGCGGCCTCCATTAAACAGACGGAAAGCACCCACTACACAGCCAAAAGTTACAAAGGGAACTTTTTCCCCAATTTTACAGCCAGCGGCACCGGACTTTACAGTAATGCCGACGGAAGTTACGGGATAGCCGGTGGCAATCTGCCCACTTTCCTGCCCGATGCGACCGGACAACTCATACCTAATGGCGGCTTTGCCTATTTTCCGGGTATCAACCTGGATTATAAGATAGGATGGGTCTATATGGGAGGGATACAGTTGGAACAGCCGCTTTATATGGGTGGCAAGATCACTGCTGCCTACAAGATGTCGGTACTGGGAAAACAGATGGCGCAGATGAATGAAACCCTGACTGCTACCGAAGTGATTCTGAAAACCGATCAGGCTTATGCTCTTGTCGTGAAAGCCAAAGAGATGAAGGTAGTAGCCGATGCCTATCATACGGTACTTACCGAGCTGAAGAAGAATGTAGAAAGTGCATACAAACACGGTCTGAAACCACAAAACGATGTATTGAAGGTACAGGTCAGGCTGAACGAGAGCGAGCTGGCTGTTCGTAAGGCGGAGAATGCGTTTCGGCTGGCTACCATGAACTTGTGTCATCTCATTGGAAAGCCATTGACTGCCGACATCCATGTTTCCGGTAACTTTCCGGAGATAGAGCAGGGATTGGAAATTCAGGTATTGGATATCACTGCCCGTCCTGAATATACTATTCTGGATAAACAAGTTGCCATAGCCAAACAGCAGGTGAAACTGAACCGCAGTGAATTGTTGCCCAAAATCGGTATCAAAGGTTCTTATGATTATGTACATGGTTTGGAACTGAATGACAAGAATTTCCTGGACAATGCCAGTTTTTCCGTCCTGCTCAATGTCAGCATACCGCTTTTCCATTTCGGTGAACGGAGCAACAAAGTACGTGCAGCCAAGGCCAAGCTGGAACAGACCCGCCTGCAACAGCAAAGTCTGAACGAGCAGATGTTGCTGGAACTAACCCGGGCGGCCAATAATCTTGATGAGGCGAAACTGGAAAGCGAGCTTGCCGACCGTTCTCTCCAACAGGCCGAGGAAAACAGGCGTGTCAGCAAAAACCAATATGAAGTGGGATTGGAAACCCTTTCCGACCATCTGGAAGGACAAGCTTTATGGCAACAGGCATACGAAACGAAAGTGAATGCACATTTCCAGCTTTATCTGAATTATGTGGCTTATTTGAAAGCGGCAGGTATATTATATAATAAGATTAATTTATAAAAACTTAAACCGATGAAAAAGAATCTTTATTGGATGGCAGCAGCATTCATCACTTTAACTGCTGTAGGTTGTACAAATGCGAAGAAAGCCGATGTATCTGCGGCAGGCAGCGATACCACACAAGTGGTAGATATGCATACTGCCGAAACCTCTCTCGATTACTATGGAGTTTACAAAGGTACGGTTCCGGCTGCCGATTGTCCGGGCATAGAACTGACCCTGACATTGAAGAAGGATCGCACCTATACGTATCATTGGGCTTATATTGACCGTAAAGATGCCGATTTCGATGAAACCGGTACGTTTACGGTGAAGGATAATCTGCTTACGCTTATTGAAAAAGGAGGCGAAGTGTCTTACTTCAAAGTGCAGGAAGGCAGCCTGGTGATGCTGAACAATGAGAAACAGCCTGCTACCGGTACTTTGGCCGATGCCTATGTATTAAAGCAGGAAGAGGTGTTCCTCGATTGATTTATTGGATCTTCGCCCGGTAGGTCCGTTCCGAAAAGGTAAAATTGAAAAAGAGTGTGACTCCCCGTTCCCGTTGCATGCCGTTGGGCAGATGAAGCTGGTCGCTGTATTTCACTCCCAGGGAGAGAACGTTGCCGTTGTACAGAGTGAAGTTGCTTCCTGCACTGACATAGTAGTTGGTTGCTTTCTTCTTCTGAATGACTATATAAGAGTTGCTGACGCCCGCTCCGAGTAACAGTTTCACCGGATTCCGGTAAATATTGCCTGCCGTATAGGCTGTGCCTGCCGACAATCGGTGTTGGTTCTCGAAGCGGACGTTGCTTTGTGATGACTTCATACGACTCCAATCCGTATATTTATATTCAACTGTCAGCGTCCAGTGCGGACTGTTGTATGCAAGTCCCGCTCCCACAAACTGGGGGAGGCATTGGCGCACATGGCGTTGGCTTTCGTCAATCGATTCGTTGCCCGATGTGCTGCTTACCGACAAGGTATTGTCTTGTGCCAGGTCTTGCGAATATCCGTATACAGCTCCTGCCACGAGGTACTTATTCCGGCTCAGTGAAAATTTGTATTGCAAGCCGAAGTCAGCATAAAAGGCATGCTTGTATGAGCTTTCTTCCACATTGATACTTCCCTGGGTTTCTGTCTGTTTGATGGTCCCGGTTACGTAGGAAAGGTTAGCGCCGACAGAAAATCCCTTGAAAAGCCGATAGGCTGTACTGATTCCCATTTTAGACAATCCGCCTTCGCCTTCGAAGAGTGACGATACGGTGGAACTGCCGGTTCCCGTGATGTCCTGATCCAGTGTGATGGCATAGCCTACACTACTGACCGGTGCCATGAACACGGCTCCATACCAGCGTGGAGTGATGCGGCAACCGATGCTCAGGTTGTTCAGGTTACCTACCAGCGAGTGATTGCTCGTCCCGGTTTGTGTATATACCTTGTAAGCTCCCATTACTCCGGCGTCTATCAGGAAACGTTGTCCCTCGATGGCGGTAAGTGAGGCCGGATTGGCTGTATTCAGGAAGTTGTAGCTTTGCAAGGCAATTCCTGCTCCACCCAGTCCGGAGTATTGTCCGCCTTCTCCGGTGGAGAGTTCGCCCAGTCCGAACATGGAAGTCGGGGAGTTGGTGGTATTTTGACTATATATTAATAAAGTGGAGTGGCAAAGAGTAAGCAATAGAATCAGGTTTCTTTTCATGGGTTATATGTTTTATAAAGTAGGGTTAGTTTCACGGGATTGCTGTCCGGATGTCCGGCATCCCCGAATACGACTCCGTTCAGGGTAGTGAAGAATAAGTTGTCCGGGAGCATCAGTTGAAGAATCTTCCGGTTGTATCCTACCGTTCCCAGATTGCTTTGCAGGAAAGAGGTGATATCGAAAGAGTAATAGGTATCTTCTCCCATCATTTCATCTGTCACCAGGCTTCCGGTTTGTACGGAACTGCCTGAAATATCAGTCACTACATCTTCCGTCACATTGTTTTCATCGGCTGTATACAGTGTCAGCGATTCGGGAAGGGGATACTGTTTGCCATAAGTTCCTTTTACCGGATATAGCCGGAGCAGGGCGCTTTCGATGGTCACCAGCCTGCCTTCGGCACGCAGGTCATTGAGAAATGGAAAATCAATATTGATATACATGCCGGTCAACCCTTGCAGATAGGACTGGTGCTCCGATTTTTCTGAAGGAAGCCCGTTGTTGAGTCCGCTTTGCAAAGAGGAGAGTGCGGTCCGGTTGCGGTCACAACTGACCTGGTTGAACCTCAGATCGCTGTTGGGTAAAAAATCGGCGGACAGTTCCGTGGCATCCGTTTCCGTCTGATGATAATAGAGAGTGATGCATAAGCTTGAGTCGTTCACCATGAAACCGTTGACACAATTTCCCCCTTCTTCGGGAATAAATGCGATACCTTTGAAATAGTCGCGGAAATACTCTTGCGACTCCATCTCACGTGAACCGGCCTGGAAATGTTCGAACCACTCGACTCCCCATTCGTCGGGGAGGCGGATTTCATGTTCCCGGATTGTTTCGCCCGGGGTGGGGGTGAAAGTAAAGGAAGCCAGGGGAGTGGAGTGATAGGACACCTTCGAAGTAGTGTACAGATAACCTTCGTCCAATGACAGATTCTCCGATAGACTGTGCAGTGAGATACGTTGCGGACTCAGGGTATCTCCCAGATAGTTACCCGATGAATAGAACCGGATGGTAATGGAGTCGAATCTGTAGTCGGCATTTTCACTGAATGAAACTGTCGGTACGTCATATTCGGCATAGAAAGCAGCCTTTATCTTTCCCCAGACGGGATCGTCAATGGTTCCTATCTGGCAGACAGTGTCACCCGATGTGGCAAGAGAGTCACTCAGGATAGTGCTGAGGCGTACGGTACAGGTATCGGTTTGTATGGTTCGCAGGGAGCTTTCCACCCATTTACCTCCCGCCGTCGACAGTTCGTCACGACAAGAGGCGAGGAGTGATATCAAAAGAGTGATAAAAAACAAGGATAAGTTTTTTCGTTTCATGAATCGGATCATTTTTGCCGCAAAAGAAGACGATTTATTGTCCCTGTAAAAAAAGGATCGACTAATCGGAACGATTTATCGACTTCATTTTCGTTGGTAGAGAGAATGTGCCTGTTAGTCGATCCTTTTTTTTGCGCTTACCGATGTCGCCTACATTTGCGGTCAGTAATTAACGATTAAAAAAACAGAATAAAAGAATGACTGGAATAGAAAAAACAGTAACGAATAGGTCGGGGGCCGGAGTTTTGGTACTTTGTGCCATACTTTTTGGCTTGTGCGCCTGTACGGAAGATGCTTCCTATACGGCAGGAGTCTGGTATCGCCGTTCGGACTTCGACGGGGTGGCACGTACCGATGCTGCCGGTTTCACGATTGGCAACAAAGGATATATCTGTGGAGGTTACAACGGGAAAACAACCCGTCTGGCCGATACCTGGGAGTATGACATCGACAATGACTGGTGGACGCAACGTGCCGATATGCCCGGTACGGTTCGGAATGCCGCTACAGGTTTCCCGGTGGGGAATAAAGGGTACATCACTACCGGTTACAATCCCGATCAGAAGTATCTGGCCGATACGTGGGAGTACGATCCGGAGACAAATACCTGGCGGCAAATGGATGACTTCAAAGGGGGAGCCCGTTATTATGCCCTTGGGTTTGGCATTGATAATTATGGCTATGTAGGTACCGGTTACAATGATAACTATTTGAAGGACTTTTATCGATTCGATCCTACTGCGGCAGCCGGTTCGCAATGGACTATCGTGAATGGTTTCGGTGGACAAAAGCGTCAGGGAGCCACAGCCTTTGTGATCGATGGAAAAGCCTATGTCTGTGGAGGACAGAACAACAATTCCGATGTGTCGGACTTTTGGCGTTTCGATCCTTCTGCCGCCACGCCGTGGACACAACTGAGAGATATTGCCAATACCAGCGATGATGATTATGATGACGATTATACTTCTATTGTCCGTTCTTACGGAGTCAGTTTTGTGATCGATGGAAAAGCGTATCTGACTTTGGGCTCTACTGCCGGAGGAAGTTATTATTCGAACTATTGGATCTATGATCCTGAAACCGATCTTTGGGAAGGAGACGACCTGACAGCGTTTGAAGGCAGTACACGCATCCATGCTGTCTGTTTTTCTACCGGAACCCGGGGGATCATTGCGACAGGCGGCAGTGGATCGAGTTCATACTTTGATGACACTTGGGAGTTGAAGCCTTATGAATATGAAGAAGAATAAGAGCATACTTTGGCTGACTCTCGCTATCTGCATGCTGATACCCTTCTTCTTATACCATCGGCATGAGGCTTGTAGGTATAGTCTCCAAATAATTGAAACGGAGAATGAAGGCGGATATGGTTACCGGATTCTTTGTGGCGACCGGGTAGTGATCTGCCAGCCATACATACCTTCACTTCCCGGACGGAAAGGGTTTGCTTCGGAAGAAGATGCCCGGAGAGTCGGAAATCTGGTACTGGAAAGGATACGGTCGGGAAGTGATTTCACGATATCGGCTTCCGACTTGGAGCAGGTGACGGAAACAAATGGATTCCTTTACAGGGCTCACTGAAAATCGATATTTGAAAATGTATTTGCAAACAGGAGAATGAAAAGCGATACCTTTTGGTCTTTATAAGGCAAGTTCAAGGTTTCTTTTTGATAGGTTTCGAAGCACTGCCCCGTTGGTTTTAAATTAACGGGGCTTACCTTTTAAACCAAAACACCTTTGATTTAAAACCTATTTTTGTATTTGTATAGTGCTGATTTTGAGTCTGGTATGGTTCTGTGCCGTCACGAATCGGTTTCATCCCGGTCTTCGCCTGCTTTGTCTGCTCTGTGGTGAAAATATCATTTCGAATAGATTTAAACTTACTCTAAAACTATTTTTTATTTTGGTTTGTTTTATCTTTGCATAGACACACTTCACAAAAAAATATGCTTGTATGCAGAGAGCCAAAAAGAATTATCTTATTTATGCGGTTATGTTGCTCCTTTTCGGGGCGCTTATTTACATGGCTATCGAGGAGGGAGATCGTTTTTCACACCATGCGGTAGCATCGTCAACTGTCGCAGAAGACACTCCTTTCACTATGTTTTGTCAGTTTGTCACCGACAACTTACATCATCCCTTGAGTATATTGCTGATACAGATCATTGCTGTCCTGCTGATGGTAAGGCTTTTCGGCTTTCTGTTCAAGCACATCGGGCAGCCCGGGGTGATTGGTGAGATTGTGGCGGGTATTGTGTTGGGGCCTTCTGTGTTAGGCTATTTTTTCCCGGATGTGTTTCAAGCCCTTTTTCCTCCCGAATCTCTTACCAATCTGGAGTTGCTGAGCCAGGTCGGACTGGTTCTTTTCATGTTCGTAATCGGGATGGAACTAGACTTTAGCGTACTCAAAAACAAGATAAACGAAACATTGGTCATCAGCCATGCGGGTATATTGGTTCCGTTCTTCCTCGGCATCGTGGCATCCTACTGGATTTATGAAGAGTATGCGGCTGCCCAGACCGCCTTTCTGCCGTTTGCCCTCTTCATCGGTATCTCAATGAGTATAACCGCTTTTCCGGTGTTGGCACGCATCATTCAGGAACGGAATATGACAAAGACTTCTTTGGGAACTTTGGCCATTGCTTCGGCTGCCAATGATGACGTCACTGCCTGGTGTCTGCTGGCTGTAGTCATCGCCATAGCCAAGGCGGGAACGTTTGCCAGTGCCCTTTACGCCATCGGGCTGACAGCTCTTTATATCATTATCATGTTTATGGTGGTACGTCCTTTCCTCAAGAAAGTGGGAGAGGTGTATGCCAATCAGGAGGTGATTAACAAAACATTTGTGGCGCTGATTCTGCTGATTCTCATCATTTCTTCCACGCTTACCGAGATTATCGGTATTCATGCCCTGTTCGGTGCTTTCATGGCAGGAGTGGTGATGCCGCCCAGCATCGGATTCCGCAAGGTGATGATGGAAAAAGTAGAAGATATTGCCCTTGTCTTTTTCCTTCCTCTTTTCTTTGCCTTTACAGGATTGCGTACCGAGATCGGATTGATCAACAGTCCGGCGCTTTGGGGTGTCTGCCTGCTGCTGATTACGGTTGCCGTAGCAGGAAAACTGGGAGGATGTGCTGTTGCCGCGCGTTTGGTAGGTGAGTCCTGGAAAGACAGTTTTACTATCGGTACGCTGATGAATACACGGGGACTGATGGAACTGGTGGCACTGAATATCGGATACGAAATGGGAGTACTTCCGCCTTCTATCTTTGTAATCCTCGTCATTATGGCATTGGTAACTACTTTTATGACGACTCCGTTGTTACACCTTGTCGAACGGATTTTTGCCCGTCGTGAAGAACGCTTGTCGGCCAAGCTGAAACTGGTCTTCTGTTTTGGCAGGCCGGAGTCGGGACGCAGCCTGCTTTCCATCTTTTTCTTATTGTTCGGAAAGAAGATGAAAGCTGCCCAGGTCGTTGCTGCCCATTTTACAGTGGGTACGGATCTGAACCCCCTGAATGCAGAACAGTATGCCCGAGATAGTTTTTCCCTCGTGGACGAAAAAGCTTCCGAATTGGGACTTAGCGTTGAGAATCGTTACCGGGTAACCGATAAATTGGTACAGGATATGATCCGGTTGGCACGAAAAGAGCGTCCCGATATGTTTCTGTTGGGAGCCGGTAGCAAGTACAGGCCGGATACTGCGGGAAGCAATGGGGTGCTGTGGCTCTCTCTGTTTCGCGATAAGATAGACGATGTAATGGAGCAGGTGAAATGTCCGGTTGCTGTTTTTGTCAATCGTGGCTATAGCGGCAGCTCCCCCGTCTCTTTCGTACTGGGGGGAGTGATTGATGCTTTTTTGTTGACTTATCTTGAAAGTATGTTGGAAGGGGGAGCACAGGTTCATCTCTTCCTTTTTGATACGGATGATGAAGCTTTCCGGCAATCGACCGATCCGATCTTGGCAAAATATTCGTCTCAGATCCGGACGCAGCCTTTTAGTGGTGCTGCCAATCTGACTTCGGCAGCGAAGGATGGCTTGCTTGTGATGAGTCACTTATCTTATACGAAGCTGTCCGAAGAAGAAGAGGTGTTCCGCGATTTGCCTTCACTGTTGGTCATCCGGAGGCCTAAGAAGGGTTGAAGTTTCAAACCCGACAACTGCTGATTCGTATTGATTACTGAATTCTAACGACTAATTATTTTGAAAGATGACAATTGATAATCAAACCGGTCTGGTACTCGAAGGAGGAGGTATGCGCGGCGTATTTACCTGTGGGGTACTGGACTATCTGATGGACCATGATATTCGTTTTCCCTATACAATCGGGGTCTCTGCGGGAGCTTGCAACGGGCTTTCGTATATGTCTCGCCAGCGTGGACGGGCCAAGTACAGTAACATCGACTTGTTAGAGAAGTACCATTATATCGGATTGAAGCATTTGCTCAAGAAACGGAATATCCTGGACTTCGATCTTCTCTTTACGGAATTTCCCGAACATATTCTTCCTTACGATTATCAGGCATACTTTGATTCGCCCGAACGATATGTGATGGTGACTACCAATTGCCTGACCGGGGAAGCCGATTACTTTGAGGAAAAAAAGGATAAGAACCGTGTAATCGACATCGTCCGTGCTTCCAGCAGCCTTCCTTTCGTTTGTCCCATAGCTTATGTAGACGGCATCCCTATGCTGGATGGCGGTATTGTAGATTCAATTCCTTTGCAACGTGCCATACACGACGGATATCGGAATAATGTAGTTGTCCTCACCCGGAATCGTGGTTATCGGAAAGAGAACAAAGACATCCGTATTCCTCCTTTTGTCTATCGTAAATACCCCAAGATGCGGGAAGCGTTAAGTCGGCGTTGTGCTGTGTACAATGCACAGTTAGAGATGGTAGAGCGTATGGAAGAGGAGGGGGACATCCTTGTCATCCGTCCTCAGAAGCCTGTTGTGGTGGACCGCATTGAACGTGATATTCAAAAACTGACCGATCTCTATGAGGAAGGATACGAATGTGCGAAGCGGCAGTTTGAAGTTCTCTGATGATGTGTCCGGTGTACTGAAAATAGGGATGACCGTAGCCACCGAAAATAAAGTTAAAACTCCGGTTAGCAAGATAACAAGTCGGTTGTAGGTGCGTTTCTATATCACGTCACTATAAAATAATATATTATGGATGCTTTAAAGATGCTGATTGTTGTAACCGGAACCGATATGTATGCCGATGGTAACCTGCAAACAGGGTTATGGCTCAGTGAGTTGACCCATATCTATCATTGTGCCGAAGAGGCAGGGTATGAAATAACCGTCGCAAGCCCCAAGGGCGGCAATGTTCCTGTTGATCCGGAGAGTCTAAAACCGATGATGTTGGACAAACTTTCTAAGGATTATTGGGATGATCTTGAATTCAGGCGTGAATTGCAGCATGCAAAAAGTTTAGCAGAAGTTTCCGGACAGCTATTTGACTGTGTTTATTTGGCAGGTGGTCATGGTGCGATGTATGATTTTCCTGACGATACTGTATTGCAGGCGATTATTGAAAAGCATTATGAGAGTGATAAAGCAGTAGCGGCCATCTGCCATGGTGTAAGCGGGCTTTTGAATGTTAAACTGTCTGGAGGAGAGTATCTTATCAAAGATAAAAAGATCACAGGCTTTTCTTGGTTTGAAGAAAGTTTGGCCGGGAGAAAAAAGGAAGTACCTTTCGACCTTGAGGCTGCACTCGAAAAGAGAGGAGCCGACTACGAGAAGGCATTGATTCCGATGACCTCGAAAGTAGTGGTGGACTGTAACCTGATAACGGGACAAAACCCGTTCAGTTCAAAAGAAATGGCAGAAGTTGTAATGCGGCAATTGAGTCGCGAAAAGTAATTTTGATTATTATAGGAAATGAATTTAGAAGAAGTCTTAAATTATCGTCGTTCCGTGCGGGTGTTTGATAAAACGAAGCCGTTGGACCCTGAGAAAGTGAAACATTGTCTGGAACTGGCAACATTGGCGCCTAACAGTTCAAATATGCAATTGTGGGAGTTTTATCAAGTCATACAGCCGGAATTGCTGGCAAAAATATCCAAAGCCTGCCTTGATCAGACCGCAACTTCAACGGCTTCAGAGGTTGTTGTTTTTGTTACGCGTCAGGATTTATACCGGAGCCGGGCAAAGTTCGTGCTTGATTTTGAAAGAGGAAACGTGAGACGAAACAGTCCCAAAGAACGTCAGGAAAAACGTATTAAAGACAGAGAGCTCTATTATGGAAAGCTAATGCCGTTTCTGTATGCCCGCTTCTTTAGGATACTGGGACTCCTGAGATCTGTATTGGCTAAGGCTATCGGCCTTTTCCGCTCCATTGTGCGTGAAGTTTCCGAAAGTGATATGCGTGTTGTCGTCCACAAATCTTGTGCACTGGCTGCCCAGACATTTATGATTGCCATGGCAAACGAAGGATATGATACCTGTCCTTTGGAGGGCTTTGACAGCAAACAAATGAAGAAACTATTGAAGTTGCCTCATGGGACCGAAGTGAACATGGTGATCGCCTGTGGAATACGGGATGGAAACAAAGGAATCTGGGGTGAACGGGGCAGAGTACCGTTTGATGAAGTTTATCATAGAGTTTAATGTTGTTTGTATCCATTTAGGCCATAATACAAAATGTAAGCTTCTCCGGCGATGACCAACAACCATGTCCAAAGCCAGTTGCCACCCATCACATCGGCAAAGATTCCTTGTAAAAGAGGGATAATACCTCCGCCGATGACTCCCATTGTCAGCACTCCGGATGCCTTAGTGGTATATTTCCCCAGTTGGTCGGTTGCCAATGTGAAAATGGCCGGCCACATGATGGAATGAAAAAAGCCTATCAATGTCAATATCCAGGGATTGGCCGTCAGCATAGCAAGCACGAGTAGTACGATGGCTCCGATGGAGGCTATCACCAGTTGCTTTTCGGAAGGGACCTGCTTGATAAAGGAGCCTAAGAAGCGTCCCAATAACAGCAATCCCCAATATAAGGCAGCCATGTGGGTAGCATTTGAGGCGAACGATCCTCCGAGTTCGGATGCATACATATTGACATTAGCTCCGACGGCCACCTCGATGCCTACATAGAAGAAAATACCCCATACCCCTAATTTCAGGTTTCTAAAGGACCATACGCTTTTATCAAATTTTTCTCCCGGTGCTTGGCGTACATTGTCGATAGAAGGCATTTGTGTTTTACCAACTAAAAGAGTAATAATCAGCATGATCAGAATCAATATGATCAGTGGAATAATGAACTGCTTCGTCACGATGTCGTGCAAAGGTGTTCCGTGAAATATCAGATAACTGATTACCAACGGAGCGATAGCCATACCTATCGAGTTGCTTGTTCCGCCGATCATCTGTCGCTGCAAGGCTGTTGTTTTACCAATCCGGCAAACTGTGAGATATAGATTGAGCACTACTTGCAGGATCGTTGCGGCTACACCGATCACAAAAGAGCCGATCAGAAAAATGAAAAAGCCGACAGAAATGTGATTTCCGATGATGGAGACCTGCATGGGCGTATATATATGGAAAAGCACAGCTGCTTCGTAGATTGCCAGTCCGGCGATAAGTATCAGTAAGGCAAGATAAGATGTTTTTCGGTATCCGTATTTTTCCAGCCATCGTGTTCCGAATCCTTCGGATAGGGGATAGGCAAGAAACCATGAAAAATTCAGCATTGTCACCAATGCATTGGTGATATTACCATCGTGGGGCAGCATAGCTGTTTGTAACGGTATCTGGAATTGTTGATTGATGACGGTGAAAAGTCCCACGATAAAATACAATATCAGCATTACCATAAATACGGTAAACACGTTTACGACTTTGGTTTGATTGCGCTTTTGGTTCATAAGAGATCATTTGAATTACATGTTTGGGAAACAATCTTTTGTTTTGAAAGTTGTGTGAAAACATATTATTTACCTATATTATAATGAAATTTGAAAGACTTCTTCATTCTGGCAGCGAACTAAATATGAAGTGCCCCCCAAAAAGTTAGACACAAAACTTTTGGGGGCACTTTAGTTGGACACGCCCTCATAACAGGCAGACGCAACAGAGGTCGTTTTTATTCCTTTTTCAAAACACTTGCCGGATTCAGGTGCATTATTTTATAAATCTTGTATGCCGTAACCAAGAAGATCAAAAGGGCCATCGTGAAGAACAACAAGATTCCCCAGCTCCAACTATATATGCTTTTCAAACTACTTTTTTGCGCGATCCCTATCAATACCAATCGTACTAACGGATAGATAATTACGAAGACAGAGAGGTAAATAATCAGATAGATTTTGCCGAATAACAGGGCAATCACTTTCGGGGTAGCCCCATTTATTTTTCGGATGGCCACTTCCTTTTGCCGGTTTACCACATCCATGGAGATTCCGGAATAAATACTTAATATCAACAAGAGTATACTGACTATTGCCAACAACAGGGATGCTGTCTGCAAGAGTGCTGCAGTTCCCATAACGGACTGTTTGGAATCACCCGTATTACGAATATCAAGAGGCAATGTCTCAGGTACATAACGCCGGCAGATCTCTGTTATTTTTCCCAAGGCGACCGGAGTAATATCCGAATGGAGGGTTTTAAAGTAATAGGTGTAAGCTTGCGGGCTAACTAAAAAGACAGAACCGACTGCCCTGTTCTGAGCATTTTCCTTGTTCAGTGCGCGGTAAGTTCCGGCAATCTGGTATTCTTTGCCATCCAACGTGACACTACCTTCTATACTATCCCTCTGCAATTGTTCTTTAAACTGTTCGCTTATATAAACAAAACCTTGAGCATCCTTATCCACCAATTTTCCGGAAAACGGGATCTTGAAGAACTCAAAATAATGGGGCTCTGCTTGGATCATCAGCACATTTCCTCTCGGCTTTCCGTTTTTCATGTAGGTCATGTAGGTATAAACATCGGCATCGAAGGTATTGAAAGCGGATGTCCGATCGGTTACCTCGGACAAGGACTGGATATCCGAAAGAATGGCATCCATGTTTTTCTGCATGCGTATGGTATTGATCAATATTGAAATCACCCGATTCTCTTCTTCCGTGCTCAAAGGATGGTACATTCCTTCAAACATCTCATCGAACAAAAGCGTTATGCCAAATACACCGCCTGTGAAAAGGATGGAGATCGCCAATTGCAAAGCAATCATGAAATTGCGGAACACATGCCGCTTCTGTCTCTGCACGACCGAATGGAGGACACTCAACCGGCGTAACCGATAGATAGGATAAAGAATGGCGAGCATGCAGATCAACAACAAAACGAGATACAAGACTAATTGTGAACCATATAGATCTACCAAGGAGAATGAGATCATGTCTTCCGGACGGATGTATGTATATGCCAAAGAGAGGGTGATTTCCGTCACGGCCAAGGACAGAAAGAAAGCGACAGATAGCATCCAGAAGATCTCGGCGAAAAGCAAGGCAAACAATCCTTTGATGTCCGAACCGATACATTTGCGAAGCACCAGTTCTCGTTGCCGGTTATAGAACATCTGGATAATGAACTTCAGAAAATTGATCAACCCCGACAATAAAATCAGAGAAGCTATAAACCGGGCGAGCAGAATACTTATCGTTCTTTGGACGCTGTCATTCTGTTCCGACTCCAGGAAAGCATATAAATAGATATCCTGGTCTCATGCTTCCAGGTCAGGTTCTTTAACTGTTTATTCAGGCTTTCCGTCGTGGTTTGTCCGGTGAGACGTGATCTGATGCTGAGTGGAGTACGGGACTTTGCGGACAGGGGAAAATAACAATCGATCGTTTTCCCACGATGATCTTTTTCTTCTGTCAAAGCAACATTGACAATTTTATACACCATGAGATCAGACGAGTCGTTAGCCTCTGTCTCCTGACGGATGACTTGATCTATCGGATCTTCTTGTCCAAATGCTTTCCGGGTAAACGATTCGGAGACGATCACTTCATTGGGAGCTGTTATCTCTTGATTGCCATACTTCAATTTGAACGAATTATAGGTGAAATAATTAGATGATACATTTTTGAACGACACTAAAAACGGCAGTTCCCGTTGTTTTTTGTCGATGACCGTAATTTCTTTTCCATTGCTATAAGAAGAAGCCACAAGGGTATCTATGCCCGCTATCGGCAACTCTTTCAGATAATCAAAATCCTCCTTAAACAAATAGATATCGGCGGCTGTCTGGGGAGATGCTCCGAGTAACCGGATGCTGTATTCATTATCATCGGACAGTTCAATCTTACCGGATACGGCATCAATAAAATAATTCATCATGCAGAAGCAGGTGATGCCTATCGCCAAACAAATAGCCGAAATAAGACTATGAACTTTAAAGTTCATTAAATTGCGTAATGCTACTTTCAAGTAATGCTTAATCATGTTCTATTACTGTTTTTTCTTTATGCTTGCAAGAATCATGCCATATAGCTAAGTAGCTATTATATAATACAATATATTCCCAAATGTTCTCTTATTATTGTGCGGACACGCACAAAGGCAGTTCACTATCGCACAATTACATCCGGCTACCCCTCTCGTAGCAAAAAAAGTGAATACATGCGTTAAGAACTGACTCATAACGCATTAAACAGAGAAGTTCGGAAATAGGATACGTCACGGAAATGAACTGTTGGATTGGAACCGATTCAACCATCCTCCAAGAACTGAAAAAGAAGAAATAGTAATCCGTATTGAATTTGAAGAGCGGATCAGGGATAGCGAAATTATCGCTACGATATGTAATATAATAGAATTGTCAAATCATTATAAATAGGAGGAATGGATATGAGTGCTGCTACACAAGGGATTGATCCCAAAATGATTGCCAATATAATCTTACTCCTGCATATTCAGCCCATCCGGGTGAGATTTTGAAGGATGAAATTGAGTATAGGGGAATATCCCAGCTATGTACAAAACGACGGCACTTAGAAAGAAATGCCGTATATTTGTTAGAAAAAAGGCAGTAATTTCGGACAAAAATTGAAAAAACGCTTGTTTTGTCCGAAATAAAGCAGTAATTTCGGACAAAATTAAGAGATAGAAATATGGCAATGGTTTTATCTAAGGTTATAAAAGAGCGGATTATTCAGGGAGGCGAGAACAAAATCTACATAATATCGGATTTTGCTGACCTGAATAATGATGCATTGGCTACAAGGGTACTTTCCAGGCTTGAAAAAGACGGTCTTTTGGTAAGACTTTCCCAAGGAGTATATCTTTATCCCAGCAGAAACCGTTTTGGTATTTGTAAGCCAACCATAGATGTGATTGCCAAGGCGATTGCAGAAAAAGACAGGGCAGATATAATTCCATCCGGACTGACTGCACTTAATTTGCTGGGACTTTCTACACAAGTTCCCATGAATGCTGTCTACTTGACTAATGGTACGCCACGTGTCATTTCCGTAGGTAACCGGAAAATTACTTTTAAAAAGGCTACTCCACGATATTTTGCCTACAAAACCAAACTGTTTCCTTTGGTTGTTACAGCTTTGAAAGAAATCGGAGAGGAAAATGTGGATGACAATATGGTTATAAAAATCAAAGATATTCTTTCTAAAGAAGATAGTGAGCTTTTAAGGCATGACTTCCTGATTGCCCCTCAATGGATGCGCAAAAAAATAAAATTAGTCTGATATGCAGCAAGAAAAAGTGAAAAATTGGATAGATTTACCATTGGATGAAAAGCATACCATTCTTGCCAATATCGCTGAAAAGAAAGCGATTAAAGACAATGCGGTTGAGAAAGATTTTTGGGTGAGTATGGTGCTCAAAGCTTTATTCAGCTTACCTTATAGTGACAAGTTGGTGTTTAAGGGCGGAACCAGTCTTAGTAAGGGATGGAGTTTAATAGAGCGATTCTCCGAAGATTGCGACTTGGCGATCGACCGTAGCTTTTTAGGATTTGATGGCGAATTGACTAAGAAGCAGTGCACCCGCTTGCGAAAAGCATCAAAGGTCTTTATTGAAAACACATTTTCTAAAGACCTGGAAGCAGCAATAAATGCCTTAGGATTAGAAGGTCATTTCAAAATCAATACACCTTCTACTACCGAATCGGATAAAGATCCTGTAGAGTTCTTTGTGGAATACGATTCATGTTTGGCCGATAAAGATTTATATATTCCGGAAAGGGTAAAGATTGAGGTCAGCTGCCGTTCTTTACTTGAACCATTTGAACTTGTCCCAATGCGTTCCATGATAGAAGATGCTTATCCTACTGAATCGTTTTCCGCTCCGAAATTCAATGTTCCGACTGTTCTTGCCGGAAAAACCTTTTTAGAAAAAGTATTTCTGCTTCATGAGGAATTTAATCGCCCCGGAGGATGCACCCGATTGGAACGATTGACAAGGCATATGTATGACATCGAGAAGATGATGGATACAGACTTCGCCATTAAAGCGATGAATAATGTTGGCATGTATGTGGAAATAGTGAAACATCGCCAAAGCTTCACTGCCTGGAGTGGCTTGGATTATAAATCACATAAACCTGCTACATTATCATTTGTACCGCCCGCATTCTTAAATGCAGCTTTGAAAGAAGATTATAGTAAGATGCAGGAAGGTTTCATTTATGGGGAGTCTCTTTCTTATGAACAGCTGATAAACCGGTTGTCAACCTTAATGCAGAATTTCAGAGAATTAGAATGGAGTGATCCCTATTTTGATGATAACATCGACAATGATGTAACTGAATAAGAAGCAAGAATAGGAAAATACAATCCATAAGGATATAATCTAAATTGTGTCAGCAAAGAAAAAAGTATAACTTTGCTAACACACTTAGGATGACTCTTTAGTAATCCTGAAAAGATTAATCATCTTCCACGATGACACCCTTTTCTAAAAACTTAAAATATTTTGAATTGAATATGTAAGCAGGACATTTTTTCTTCAAAAGTTCATAGAAGTTTCTGTCATGCGTTGTTATCAACACTTGCTTGTCATTCGCAAAAGCTACATTTCTCAATAGGTCAACCACAGAAAGGACATTGATGTCATCCATAGCCTGAATTGGATCGTCTATAAAAATGCAATTTACATCTTCACCATTATCATCCTTTGCATTCAATGCCTTAGCCATAAAAATACAAAATGACAAGATGTTGATTTGAGCAGAACTAAAGTAGAGGTTTGGAACTATTTCATCTGCAACACCATTTGCCGTTGCCATCTTCACACACAACCTTGGATTCTGTTTCTCAAAGTCGCAGTCAAAATTTATATGCTTATATTTTGGATGAGGGTCTATGGTATTATACAATTTATTTATCAACATCTTGTCAAAGAAATTATCTATATAGGTTTTAACGTATGTACTCAATCTCTCCTTTTCCTTATTTAAGACATCAAGTTTATTATCCAGCTCATCAATAATCTTTTTCTTCTTATCTATTTCCTTTAGGCTCGTGTTATATCCCAAGTATTCTTCGGAATTTTTTACTAAATTAGAAAAGCTTGTCAATTCCCCCAATAATTTATTTTGAATCCCTTGGTCTTGCTTCAAACTGTCAATCTCTTGACGAAGGCATTCCTCCACTTTTTCTACTGTATCTTCAATAGAAATATTCTCTTTTGTAAGTTTGTTTATATAAACAACCTTCTTATTCAAAGTTTGCAATACACTCTCATGTTCAGCCGACAGTCTCTCCAATTCATCCTCTTTGGATTTCTTGTCAAACTCATTGATGCCAAGATTATGGATTTCTTCTATTTCTGCCGTGATTCCCTTTTGGCTCATCTCCACTTTATTCAGAGTTTTACTCAACGCATTACTTCTATCTTTCCAATATTCAACAATCTTTTGATCAAGAGAACAATTCAAAAGCTTATAGCATTCCTTGGTCTTCTGATAGAAATCGTCAAATTGGATGCTTTCATATTCCGAAGCCAGTTTCTTAATATCATACTGCAATTCTTGTAGCCGCTTTTCTTCTTCCTCGATACCATTTTTCAGTTCAGTCTCTTTCTTCTTGATATTAGAAAAGGCTCTTTGGGCATCATTGTATTCCTCATCAATCTTATCTTTTACCTGCTCATACTCCCTGTCGCCAAATCGTCCGGAATACTTAGCGATGTCAATCTCCAAATTTTCCATTTCGTCTTCTATCTTGCATATTTCCTTTGCAAGACTTTCTATCTGCTTGTCATTAAGTGACATTTGCTCTTGCTTGGCCAAAATATCATATCTAATGGTCTCTTGTAACTCATTTTTCTTGTCAGAAATACGTTCCCGAACAGTCTTGGCCTTTTTTTCTTGTTCCTCATATTGCTTTGATAGATTAAAGAGGGTATCATCTATAGCATGATTATTCTCTATGTTGTTGATAAGCCCTTCAATGCTTTCCCAGTCATAGCCACAAAGAGGACATACACCATTCTTAAACTCAGAATAGATTGTTCTAGAATTATCTACCAACCTTTGTACCTCACTCTTATATAGTTCGTGTCCCTTCTTCTTATTGTCTAGTTCGCTTTTAGCCTTTTCAATCTCTACCAGTTCTTTTTTCTCATCAAGCATAGCCAACAATTGTGCACCATAAAGATTCTGCACCAGCAAAGATTCATCTATACCTTTCTCCATGTCTTTCCGAAAGGCTTCTATAACCTTTATGCTTGCAGCTAACTCTTTGTTGTTTACCTGTAGCTGTACTAAGTGTGATTTAGAAGTCTTTAGCTTCTGCGCATTATCCTCCTTCTTGACAATTCTTTCCCTATACTGGTCATAGTAAGTTCTCAGATTATCATATACAGGTGTTATAGCTCGAAAATTTCCTTCTACATCAGGAATCTGTTGCTGTATATCTTCCATATCTTTATATAATACAGCAAGTTTTTTTTGGACATTTTTAACAATCTGTTCCTTATGTCTCTTATCTTCTGACAAACGGTATAATCGACATAATAAATCAGAAATTTTCTTTTCATTGGCTATATAATAGTTATAAACATTTTTTTCTTTGTCAATTCTATCTTTCATTTCTATATTCTCGTCTTGTTCCTTTAGAATCAAAAATAGTCTATCTTGTTTATCACGATATTTTTTGATACTTTGCAGATGTTCCTTTATGTCACTCAATCGGATTTGATCATTCCTTAAATCACTAATTGTTGCAAATATAGAGTTTCCATTCAGGATGGAACTTATAGTTGCTAGCCTACTTTCATTAACCAATAACACGTGCTTTATATCATCGGTCTTGGTTTCTATCCAGATATAAAGTGCCTTTATGCTTTCAGCGTTTATACTATCATAGGATGGTAAATTCCAACCTGTCTCCGCATATTGCTCCAGCCCTTTTTGCAACAAGTGCAAAGCATCACCTTTGACTTCTGCTTTTAACCCTTCGGAAAGCTTCTTTACCTCTTCTTCCTTACTCTTTCTGAAAGACTTAAGTTCTGTCCTTACGTCTTCTAACTCTTTATTATAAGTCAACAAATCGTCTCTTCTGCCAAAGTATTCAAAGAATATATTACATCTTTCCTCTGGTGTAGTGGAACGGATGAAATAGTCAAACCATTCCTGCGACAGAATCACGTCTTTAAAAAAATCGTTATATTTAGATGCTTTGGCGGAATACAGATTTTCCTCAGCCACACTAAAAGTGTGATCTATATCTTTAAAAGTACCATCAAAATGAACGGACACTCGAATGTTTCTTTTAGTATCTACATTTTTATTGAAAAGAAAAGAATGTTTCTTTCTAAATTTTTTATCCACCCTATTATCCTTATCATAAACGCCTTTAGTAAAGCGGTTCACTGACCGTGTAACACCATATTCAATAGCATCAAACAATGATGTTTTGCCAAATCCATTCGGCGCATAAAGCACTATCAAATTGGCAAGTCTCCCATCTTCCCTCTCAAAGTCAAGACTCTGATAATCAAAGCAGCGAAAGGCTTCAATAGCCACATTCTTAATTTTCATCTCTTATATACTTTTATAAGGTCCATTACATCTTCAGATTTTTCAAAAGGGTTTATCTCGTTGTCAACTTTATGAGCTGGCAAGATATCATAACTTATATATTTTTTCACCACAGTCTCATACGGATTCTCATTATCTTTTATATCTCTTCCATCTATAAGAATTTTTCTCGATGACACCGTATCATGCTCTATCATGTAGCGCAAACTTCCATTCAAGGTATTCAAGTCATCAACTACATAGAATACATAGACATTCCACCTGGAGAAATCATCAGTCAGTTTATCTTGAAACTCTGTCATGATTTCATTTCTTATGTCCCTCCAACAGCCCTGCAACTCTTCAGGGGTCATGCGATCGGTAATTACCACATATACATCATGTGCAAAACCGAACACGTCGATATTTTTTAATCTATATCTTGCTTGGTTCATAATATTTTCTCTCTAAGAATCGTTTTATAATGATTTATAGCCTGTTCACCATCAAGCCCGTCAAACTCTTTGATTTTTTGGATGATACTATCAGTAAATAGACAAGTACTAATATAATTGTACTCCAATTTTGTGGGATTTGCCACATCAAGACCACCAACTTCTTCATTTAAAAGTGGTCTGCTGATGTCAAGAATATGCTTGTCCCCTTTCTTTATAACATCAAATTCATAGCTACTCGATTTTAAACCTCCCACATATATATTTTGTCCGGAACTTGCATTCTTAAGATAAGAAGAATCAATATTCTTGGCAGCCTGCCAAATGTCATCTTCCGGTCGTTCCCAATATATAAAAAGAGAATTTTTCACCATCTTACATACACCCTCTATAGTCAGAGGTAAATCATACATGATATACATACATACGATATATTCTAAAAAAGATATACCAAAACCTTTATTATCAAAGCAGTTCTGGAAGCACTTTTCATTGGCAATCTGTTCAATATCCAACTTATTTTTTATATCCTTTGGTGATAGTTGTTGGCATTGTCCCTTTATCTCATTCAGTTTAGCAGCCAATGTAGACATCATTTGTCTAAAGGCCTCACCTTTATTAATATTAAAAGCATCTTGCAGGAAAGGGTCAAACGAATTCCAGTTGCAAACCCAAACTTGTTCTAATGGATTATCGTCTTTGTTTATGAGTGTTTTAAAAAACTTTACGGGAATGAGATTGCATTTTGGATAATAATCTGTCTTCCTTTTTATGCTACTTCCTTGGTGTAATCCTATCAAACACCCATCATCAGTAAAAATACCGCCTCCAGAAGTTCCAGACAAATCTTCATAAGCCTGTGCTTCTTGATACTCATAGGATATAAAACCATGATTGAGTTTATCTAGTAGTTCTTGTATATGATAAGCGTTCCATTGCGATTCACATTCTGCGCCCCTAAGGCTATCAGGGAAACCGACATGATACAGGTTCTTACCTTTGTCCAAATTACGTAATTTGACAAAATTCCTTGCCATAGATGCTGGCATTATCAAAATGGCAACATCTTTTTTTTCATTCTTATATATGGCTGTTGGCTTCTCCTTTTTAAAACTCCAGAAATCTTCATCATCCTCGTCTTTTTCCACGACATAATACTCCACATAGATGTCTTCCAGTTCAAGATTCTCTATGACATGCCAATCCGTAAAAACATAACAATACTCATCCGTACAGGGCTTTACAATAACTCCACTGCCGGAATTGTTAATTTTAACAGTAATCCGTTTAAAAAAATTGAAGTCAACCATTCAAGTCGTCTAAAACACGGTTCAAAATATCAGGATAATCTTTCACATCTTGCTCGCAAATAATATTTTCCATTCTATCCTTATAGTTGAAATAGACTTTTGCATCTGTCTTATCTATAATTCGAGCAAAAACCTCTTTGTCTGGATGTCCATAGTAATTCCCGTTAGATGAAAATATAAATATATCCGCTTTCACCAAGTCCAAAAAGTGTTCTGAAAAATTATTTCGGCTGCCATGATGTGCCAACTTTACAGTTTTACAACGTAGAGGATTATCCTTGTTATAACCTAACTCCTCCAATGCTAAACAGACATCAATAACATCAGCATCTCCCAACAGTAAGTCTTTTCTACCATTCACTTCCAACAGGATAGAAATAGAAGAATTATTAGTTTTAGAAGCATCTACCTCACCAAACTCATAGTCCAGCAATTCTTTGATTGGTTTTCCATAGTCATCAGGTGTCTTGTTTAGAACTTCCCCATTCCACTGCTCCACAATTACATTATGAGCAACCACAGTTGGTGACAGTATGGTAATGTATCCATGAGGAATCTCAAAAACTCGGCCTTTCACTACTTGGTTCACAATATTCTTGTTAGCATCACGGAGTAACTTATCTAAATCGCGTCCTTTGGAAATGGAATGAAGTAGAGATGAATAATCTGGTATAGTTACCTTCTCGCCATTGTTCAGCCAAATTGTTGCCATCATGTCCAAGGCTGCATCATCTTTAGCTATCCACTCGACGATACCACCTATATGGTCTTCATCCACATGGGTGAGAATCACCAAATCAATAATTTGCCGTTTTCCTCGAAACTCATTGATTTTGCATTTTAGTGGTCCATCTTGTATCCTTCTTTTCCTATCTATATATTGATATGTAGACTTCACACCACTATCCACCATAATGTTATAAACCTTATCCAAATCACTTATTGTTATAAAGATACAGTCACCTTCATGGGCATGTAAAACATTAATTGTAACTTTTGCAGCCATACATCTATATTCAAATTAGCAAATAAAGTCTTTAAACTTATTTATCACCTTTAAGACACGGTATATTCAATAAAAAAACATTATATTATGATTGCGATACTTTAATTTTAATAAATTGAACATTACTTAAGTACGCCGTACTCGCCAAAGATACAACAATTAGAGAAATAACACCCATTTCAACATCGCAAAAAGAGGTTTAGTCAGCAAATTTACTCTTTGCGATATGTTAAGCGTTATCCTCCATAAATTAAAGACAGACCGTCAATGGGAATACCTTTCGGTAAGTCAGCTATTTGAGGCATATACGCTGAGTTACAAAATAGTACTTTATCATTACTGAGATTTGCGCGGGATTGGCGAATAGCAAAGATATTTGTCTGCTTGTTGAAGAATTACAAACTCAAAAAAAGAAGGACGACCAACATTCTTTATATCAAGGACTATCAGAGATTGACTTTGGCAATGTTCGAACTGCAAAAAGAAAACCACGAAGAGCTTTATGAAAAAGAGGTCCTTATAAGAAATGGCAAACTAGGTCCAAACGGCAGACATTAACCTTGACTATACACGATTTCTTTGACATCAATTATGATGAGTACTATGATGGAAGCCATGCCGTCGCTATTCTTAACGGCTATTTTCTTGATTTATAAGAAGGCCTTGAACGTCCTTTTCTTTGTTTCCACAATTCTAAAATTTTCGTTTCAAAAGGTAGCTACTTATTTCTCTTATCAAGAGTTCTGTAAAACAATATAAAACAATGAAATAGAATTCGTTATATCCTATTATATACCCATTCAAGACTGACAGCTATTTAGTTGCCGAACTTTGTTCAAGAGGTACATTTTTTTAAGACCTCTGGCGCTTATGTTCGCTTCATACGTTTTGCATATAAAATAATGATCTGTACTTTGTACACATAAGACAAAAGTACCGTTTTACCTGAAAGGCGGCGCATTGCCGTATGCCCATGAACAGTTCAAGGCATGCCCGACACTGGACATTGATGTTCTGGGAACAGCATTGCTAATGACAAAAAGATAATAGAAGAGGCTTTCTCTGAAATATGCGGTATAACCTGCGAAAAAGACGGAATCCGTTTCGAGACGACCACCATCGAAACGGAAGAGATAAACGAGAACCGCGTCTATAAAGGCATTCGGCTGCACGTGACAGCCCAGTTGGATACGGCCCGTCAGAAGAAACAGTCATCCGCCTGATAAAAGAAAAGCTGTTTCCCTTTTTGGAAAAATATAAGGGACAATAAGTAGCATTACAAGCAGTATGGCAACAAATAAATCACAGCTTGAAAAATGGCTGACAGCCCAAAAGAGGTGACACTTGTCAGACAAGCAGGTGCAAATGGCACGGGTTATAGAAACTAATAAATTATGTAAAGTCCAAGTTACTAATTTGAATCAAATACTTAAATATCTGTATTTTTAGTCTGATATACTTTCCATTATATTACATCACTCATAAAACTATCTCGGCAAAAAACGGGGAAAGTTCAGTCTATTTCCCTCTTACCGGAAATTGGAAATGCGATAATTAGTTACATGAAATACGGCCGTCCTGTTTCAGATGAGAGTTATTTATTTCTTCAAGTTCATGCCCCATATCAAGGGATAGCTCCACATAGTTTTACCAAAATAGTCGATTTCAACATAAAGAACCCAAAAAAGGTTTTTCTTCAAACTTGGTGGTAAGTTTTCCTCTGCTCTTTTTTATCTAATTTCAGGTTTCGGAAGTGAAACTCGTTGTTTATTGTTGACAAAGAAGTAAGTATCCCGGCTTTCGCCCGAAAAGACCATCCGTGGGATGGAGATGCGAATCCGGAACTTAACCATCTGAAAAACAGTATCCTTGAAGTGTGAAGTTTCTGTCTTCAAAAGCTTTGTTTTAACACAGGGTTAAAGCTTGTCCTTTAGATGTGAATAACAAGTTCTTTAAATGCAAAAGACTTGTTATTGGCGCATAAGAATAAGACACCTGCAAAAGGCGTTAACAATGTTAATTGAAGAAAAATATAAGTATGAGGATACCGGTTCAAGCGGTGTAAATCCGCTTTCTAAACTTGAGTTATCCAATTCGGTTGGTGTCTGTTTTATTATCCCCGGAAGTGAATCTAAGGCCATATCTCCGGGAATTGCAGATTCTTTTTGTGATAATATCTTATATATTAGCGGTTTGTAAGATGTTCGTTTGACATGTATATATATGGTATACATTATTATATATGAAATAATTATATCGTTATTTTCTTTTATAGCGAGGGCTCTTTTCACGGTTCTATATTACGTGGATGTTTCCTTGTTTTATGATTATATAGGTCTGAAGAAGCTGTTTTTGCTTTTTCTTTTTACTTGGATTCCATTAAAACTCAGTCTTATACAAAAAACTCTAATTTTTTTTCTCTTAACTCTTGCTTAGTATAATTATAATATATACATTTGCTTCGAACAATTAAATATACCCAATTATTAAAGGGTTCTTTGAAAAGTATGTTAACCATTGGCAAATATAGCCAATTTTGATAGAATAGAGAAAAATAAAGGTATTACACTAATATTGAATTAATTATATTATTAACACTAAAAATTGAGATTATGAAAAAGAAACTCATGATGGTTGCAGTGCTTCTGGGTGCGTTGTCACTGGGAGCTTGCGTAGACAACGACGAATCGGCATCGGTAACAGCGGTGCGTAACGCAAAAGCAGAACAACTGAAAGGTGCTGCTGCATTGGCTAATGCGCAGGCAGAGGCTGAAACGATTAGAGCAAATGCAGAAGCTAAATTGAAGGAAGCAGAAGCTGCTTATCAAGATGCGAAAACTGAAGCTGATAAAGCAAAATGGGCAGCTAAATTAACTGTAATCCAAGCTGAGGCAGCTCGTGATATAGCACAGGCTCAAAGAGATCAGAAAGATGCGGAAATGGATATTATTACTAATCAGGATCAGTGGATTAACAATACTCTTTGGAATAATTATTCCAATGCAAGTAGTCTGTTAATTAACTTGAATTCAGAGCTAATCAACGCTACTGCTGATGAAATCGCTTTAAAAGCGGGTGTAGTTTCTGCTCAGAAAGCTGCTGAAAAGATTGCTGTAGTGAAGAATCAAATTATAGCACAACAGACGGAGAGAAAAGAGCAATTGTCGAAATTATCTTCGATTGCTTCTGACCGTGCTGCATTAGAGAAAAAATTCGAGACACTTAGAGTTGAACAAACTGAACTTACAGCTGCAAAAGGAAAAACTGCAGATGCTGCAAAAGTTGCTCAGGCTAAATTTGACGAAGCACAGGCTAAAATTTGTTATGATGACTACGGAAATACTGATAAATTATCTTCTGATTTAGCTAAAGTAGGAGCGGAGTTAACATATATTGAGGTTGAATATAATAACCAAACTTACTATTTCTCAGTGACTACTTCTAATTTTGTAGAAGTTGGCGAGAACAGTAATAATGCTCAGTCTGTTCGTTTTTATGAATTGGGTCTGAAGAGCGAAACTACATCTGCAACTCTTGCTTTCCAAAATAAAATAAAATATATTAAAGAGAACATCGTAGGTGTACCTTCTGATACAGATAAGGGTATACAGGCTTCAGGTGCATATACTAATATAGAATATTGGGCTGCACAGAAAAAGCAAAAAGAGGCTGAAAAGGCAGCAGCTACTACTGATGCAGAAAAAGCTGCTATTCAAGCTGAAATTGAAGCATTGCAACCTGATATTGAAAGAGCTGATGAGGCTTTAGAGGCTGCAAAAAAAGAATTGGCTGAAGCTGAAGCTGAATTTAAAGCATTCCAGGATGCAGTAGCATTGTTTGCTAATGCAGATGCGAAAGCTGCATACGACAAAGATATCGCTGATGCGAAAACTTTGGCTGAGGCTTTGGTTGCAGCAAGTGATGCTGATGATGCAGCGCAGTTGCCGTTAAGTGCAAACCAAACAGCTTTACAGGATGTACAGACTCTTTTGAACTCAACTCAGAATATTGATCAAATGATTGCTGATTGTGATGTTCAGATTGCTAAGGCAAAAGAAGATATTGCTAAGGCGAATAGTACTAACACTATTTATGTTTGGAGCAATCAAGCTTACTTGTTAAATGGAAGATGGTATCCAGGTTATGTTGTTGACCAAAATAATATAGGAGAAGATACAGCTGAGGCTTTGCATGCTTATATGGTAGATCGTATTGAAGCTTTGAATGCTCAGATTGAAAGTCAGGGACAGATTGTGGAGAAATATAAAAAGCAACTGGATGATGCCATTGCTGCTTTGTAATATTTTTCATATTCAGTAACGGCAAAAAAACAACAAATTAAAAAAAGTATCGTATGAAAATAAAAAGACTTTTAGTGTTGGCCGTTCTACCCAT
>ERZ809152.63-NODE-63-length-69860-cov-10.248850_pt1 | contig 69860 bp, 63 predicted proteins | sample MGYA00520518_ERZ809152 | MGnify/ENA primary metagenome ERZ809152 (study PRJEB31570, sample SAMEA3212996) | Homo sapiens | biome: human-gut; feature: human gut; material: fecal | place: Sweden | collected 2011 ...
CCCTGCCGATAGGTTCAAGTACATTTCCAGATACATAATAAGCAAGACTTTTAAATCAGACATTACTTTCTGATAACGAGGAGCAAGTTATCAATTCAGATTTTATTGAACAAATAAAATCTATAGATGGGGTAAAAGATGTGCGAGTTTTAAAATCAGCAACAGCAGTTGTTCCATATCAAGAAAATGTCTATGGAGAATATTACAAAGAATTGTATGCTTCCAGATATTCTCCTGGCAACTATGATAAAGATATAGAGCTATATAAAAAACAGCCAGATCACTATTCTTTTACTTGCAGAGTTGTGGGAATTGATGAAGTGGAATTTGAAAAAATAAATAATACTCTTCAGACCTCACTTGATAAGGAGAAATTCAAAAATGGTGAGATTGCCTTTGTTTCTAAAAATTTTACACAAGGTGATAATGGAATTACAGAAAAAAAGGTTGAATTTTCAATCCCAACTGCTCTGAATCCGGATAAAAAAGAAATTGTCGAAACAGGGGCAATTATAGATGATTACCCAGCGTATTATTCTGCTGGCTATACGCCCGATTTGATTGTTAGTGATGATTTTTTTGATAAAATTATGGGACAACCGTTAATAGAAATGATAAAAATTGATTATGATGAACCTTTTTCTAAAAATGTAGAATCATCTATTAAAAAACTTGTAGCGAACAATAAACTTATTTCTGCTGAATCGAAATTAGATAATTATTCAGAAATGAAAAATTCGGAAAATCAAATTACTGTATTAGGTGGAAGTTTAGGAATCATTATTATGTTACTTGCTATTTCAAATTATTTAAACATGATGTCTGAAAGCATACAAAATCGTTCTAAAGAATTTGCTATCTTAGAAAGTGTCGGTATGACAAGAAAACAGATTAAAAAAGTGATAGTGTTTGAAAGTTTAGGTTATTCTGTTTTGTCTATTGTCATTGCATTGATACTTGGCTTACCTGCAAGTTATTTGATATTTACAAACTTTAATATATATGGGATTCCATATGTTTTTCCAGTAATCAAGACGTTACTTTTATTTATTACGATTATCATAGTTTGCGTAGTAACCTCTCTGTTCGTTTTTTCTAAATCAAAAAGTGAAACGGTTATTGAATTGTTACGAAAAGATGAGGTTTAAAAAATATAGAGTTTAGTTGTTGCCTGAAAAGTGGATCAGCAACTAAGCAAAGGAATGGACAATGGAAAACGAGAAGTTTATTACTTCTCGCTTTCCCTACTTTTCAATATACCGTCGATTGTACCTTGAATGATTTTTAATTCGTTATCACTCAATAAATCAAGAGAGGTTTCTATCTGACGGCGAGCTGTGCTTTTTACGACGTTCTCTGCTGGATAGAAATATTCATCAACTGATATATTAAACATGGTAACTAAATCATGGAATAATTGAAAACTAGGGTGTGAACCAACATTTTCAATATCTGCGATATGGCGTTCTCCATAGAACACTTTATCGCCTAAATCATTACGAGAAAGCCCTGCTCTCTCACGGGCTTCTCTGATTGCCAGTCCTAAAGGTCTGAAATCAAAAGTTTGTGTTTCTTTAGCTTTTCTCATTTTAAATCACCTAGCATGAGTTTATACTTCATGCTGTATATTTAGAATGTGTTAAAATTGCATATAGTATGCAGTAATAATTCAAAAGCTGTTATCGTGTGCGGTAAATAAAAAAAACCGTTCCTAGATAATATACTTTTGTGCGTCTTGAAAAATAACGGGACGGTTTTGGATATAACCAGAACTGTCCTTTTTTTCTTAGGGGTAAATAAGGTATAGCTCTGGTTAAAGGGGGCTATACCATGATTGCATACGGAAGAACGCTTTGCCGTTCTCAACTGGATAAATATTTCAGTCCACTATTACAATCATTATACCCTTTATATGAGTTAAAATTTCATATCAATAGAATTTATAAAACAGTCCGTTTGTGTAATTACACATTATCGGGCTGTTTTTGTTTTGTTAAAAAGTTTTTTCAACTTTTTTCGGTTTCAACTTAGCAAATCACACCTGCCGTTCCCTATATGGTGCGGAAAGAGGGATAACCACTTTTCACGTCGTAACGGAAAGGGGGTGAGATTGATGAAACCGTCTGACTTCCAGAAAACAGTTCAATGCCGTTTTGAAAGTTGTTTGAAGAAAGTTGTCCGACATGTTGTTAAGGACTATCAGAAGAAATTAAAGCGACGACAAAAGGAAGAAACACTTTTTTGTGAACTTCCAGAAATCGTTGTAGAAAATCTGGCTGTCTGGGACGACTACGATACGGACTATACGATTTTCAATGTATGTGGTAGTGATATTCGTATTTGTGATGATGAACTGGCAGAAGCCTTGAAACATTTGTCTGAGCGTAATCGAGAAAATTTGCTGATGTATTATTTCTTGGAAATGAGCGATACCGAGATTGCAAAAAGACAAAATATTTCAAGAAGTGGTGTTTTTCAAAACCGACACAATTCACTAGAGCTTATGAAAAAAATACTAAAGGAGAAATGATAGCAAATGAAACACACAATGAAGAAGCCGTCCTACTACTTGCTTTCGCAGGCAATGGACGGGGACGAAAAAGCGATTGAAAAAATACTGGCATTTTATGACCCGTACATATCAAAGTGCTGTCTGCGTCCACTCTATGATGAATACGGCAATGTTTATATTGTTGTAGATATGGAGTTAAAGGGACTTATCAGAGAAGCACTTATTAAAATGATTTTAGGGTTTGATATTGCCTTAGAAATCGAAGAAGAATAACAAGCAGTAACCGCAGAGCATGATTTGTTCAATCCTCCTCTTTCCTGCTCTGCCCCTGCTTTTACATGAAAGCAACACGCTTTCGCCACAGCTCTTTGACAACTGAATAAAGCAGACAGATACGTTTGTGAGATAGCGAGCCACGGGGACTGTACGCCACGACCTTTTCAAAAGAAAGCGAGCGACCCACGCAGTGATCCGAGAGCGACTGTTGGAAAAGTCGTTTTGCCACGACCTATCCTCACAGAATAATGATACGTCCGCATGGTGCGGTTCTGCCCACAAGAATGGGAATAGTTGAGATACTAATGGAGCTTTCCAAAGCCGTCTGTCTGCTTCTGTAACATTGTGAAAAATACGCATATTGGATAAGCCTATGTGCGTATGTTGAGAATAGATAGCTGACTAAGGGGGCTGATAACTTGGCTAAAAAAGAACCTGCACAATATATCGTAGAACGGGAATTTTTAGGTAAATTTTCCGTAGAGGAATTGCTTGTCCGTATCGTGAAATCTCATGTAAAAAAAGGACTATCAAGAGGGTAAAACCCTTGAAAACAATGGAAAGAAGCCGTACTTTATGGTATAATATTATTATAGGTACGGCAGTTGAATAGGTGGAAAAATGATTTATCAAAAAGGTTCAAACTTATTTAACGTGGCTATTTATATTAGATTATCACGAGAGGACGGAGATAAGGAAGAAAGCGATAGTGTAGGAAATCAGAGAAAACTTTTAACAGAATATGTGAACAAGCATGATGACTTTATCCTATATGATGTTTATATTGATGACGGTTTTACGGGAACGAATTTTAATAGACCAGATTTTCATAGAATGATTGCTGACATTGAAGATAACAAGGTAAATTGTGTTATTGTAAAAGACCTTTCCCGTTTCGGACGAGATTACATTGATACGGGGCGATATTTGGAAAGAATATTTCCAGAGCTTAATGTTCGTTTTATTTCTGTAACAGATAATATTGATAGTATGAAGCAGGCATACGATATGTTACTTCCTATTAAAAATATATTCAACGAACAGTATGCCAGAGATATTTCTAATAAAATTCAAGCGACAGTAAAATCAAAGCAGAAAGCAGGAGAATTTATCGGAGCTTTTACAAGTTATGGTTATAAGAAATCTCCTGCAAATAAGAATAAACTTGTGATTGATGAATATGCGTCCGAAGTTGTAAAAAGAGTATTTAATATGTATGCACAAGGAATAGGAAAACAAAGCATTGCAAAAATACTAAATGCAGAGGGTATCCTTTGTCCGTCGGAATATAAAAAGCTCAACGGCGAAAACTACAAAAATTGCAACCGTTTAGAGAAAACTTCTTATTGGACGTATTCCACGATTAAAGTGATGTTACAAAATGAGCTTTATATTGGAAACATGGTACAAGGAAAGAAACATCAACGTATGAGAAGCAAACAGCGTCCAGTTGAGAAAGAAAACTGGATAAGGGTTGAAAATACACATGAACCGATTATAGACCGTCAACTGTGGGATAAGGTACAAAAACTGCTGACGAAAAAGCATAGGGATATTGATTTAGAAACAAATAAAAATATCTTTGCAGGTTTTATTAGGTGTGGTGATTGTGGTCGGGCAATGATGAAAAATTTCTGGCGACGTGCTGACGGAAGTAAGTCCTATTCATTCTATTGTGGAACTTACAAAAGAAGTGGAAAAGATTATTGCACTCCGCACACGCTCCCGTTTCAAGTATTGAATGATATTGTGCTGGGAGATTTAAAGCAGATTATCCGCAATGTAGAGAACTTGCAGGAACTTGTAAAATCACAATCTTTCACAGCAACAAAAATCAGAAAATCAACAGACATAGAACTGACAAAGTTAAAAGCAGAGCTTGAAAGAGTGAAGAAGTTGAAAAAGTCAATTTATGAAGATTACAAAGACGAACTGATTTCTAAAGAAGAATTTCTTTCTTATCGAGAGGACTATCAACAAAAAGAAACGCTTTACTCCAAACAGATTGTAACGCTGGAAGAAAAGAAAAAGGAAAGTGTAACAGAAGATGTTTTTGAAACACCGTGGTTAAGGCGGTTGTTGGAACTGAAAGACATTGAAGAATTAGACAGAGATATTATTGTGGAGATGATAGACCAGATAACAGTTTATGAAAACCGCAAACTTAAAATCTCATACAACTTCGGAAATGAGCTGGAACATTTATTTTCAAGCGTTTACTGTGAGGACTTGGAGAAAAAGGCTATCTAATCTCAATACATTTCTAACTCCCCATATATACTGGGGAATACATATCACAATTTGCGTAAACTACAATCAGCACATGGGGGACGCGATCCGGGAGCTGTATACAACGGAAGACAGGAAAAGATCGATACACTTTCTCTTACACTTGCCATCGGACAGATTCTGCAGGAGCGGGGAATCGATGTTCTCTATACTCGCACGACAGATATTTACGAGTCGCCTTATCAAAAGGCAATGGAAGCAAATGAAGCCGGAGTCGATTTTTTCATCTCTATCCATCGTAATTCTTTTCCGCAAGATAACGCTGTCTCGGGAGTCGAATCTCTTGTCTACGACAAATCCGGCATTAAACTGGAGATGGCGGAAAATATAAACGAACAACTTGAGGGGATCGGTTTTGTAAATCTCGGAGTAAAAGCCCGCCCCGGGCTCGTTGTCCTCCGACGCACAAAAATGCCTGCGGTTCTTGTCGAAGTCGGATTTATCAATTCTGACACGGACAACATGCTCTTTGACGATAACTTCAGCGATATCGCCCTTGCCATAGCTGAAGGCATCCTCGATACACTCGGCATCAATACCCCTGTTGTTCCTCTTCCGGATGAAAATGAAGCTCCGGTCGCTCCGCTGCCTGATGAAAACACATATCCTGATGATGCCTTTCCTAATGAAGACAACGTTCCTGTCGTTCCTCTTCCGCCTCGCTACACAGTTCAAACAGGCGCATTTCGTAATCCCCTGTATGCCGAACGACTCCGCCGGGAGTTGTCCGAACTTGACTTTCCTGCCTCTGTCGTCGAGGGAAACGGATTATACCGAGTCATGGTAGGCGTTTTCCCCACACTTCACGATGCGGCAGAAACAGAACGTCGGCTGCGAAGCGCCGGTTATCAAACAGTCATCGTCAGCCAATAAATAAAACTAAAACGTACCCTAATGATCCGACACGCTTCTTGATATGCGTTTTCTTTTATTAGGGTACGTTTTATATTTCATATTATCAGGTATCTATCATACATTATCTATGGATTTTCCCCATCCGGCTCTTCTGCTAATGCCTGCTCATATTTTTCTAAAATCATAGACTGAATCCGTTCTCTCGTATTAGAATTGATCGGATGTGCAATATCTCTGTACTCACCGTCCATTGCTTTTTTACTTGGCATGGCAATGAACATTCCTTTCTCTCCTTCTATAACTTTAATGTCATGAACAACAAATTCATCGTCGATCGTAATGGATACAACCGCTTTTAATTTTCCCTCTTTCGCAACTTTTCGCACTCGTACATCTGTGATCTGCATAGGTTCAGATCTCCTTTCTTTTCTGCCTTTTCGGAGTATTACGCCGCTTTTTTACAATGCGTAACGCTCATTTTTCTCTACTACAACTTTTACGCCGTTTTCTCCGACGTATCTTGTATTCGCTCTTATTGTATCCCTGCTCTCTACGATACAATTTTCGATATATGTATTATCTCCCAGATATACATCATTCAATATAATTGAATTTTTGATCACACAATTATTACCGACAAATACTTTTTTAAAGATAACGGAATTTTCAATCGTTCCGTTTACGATGCTTCCGCTTCCGATAAGACTGTTTTTCACAACTGCGCCCGGATTATATTTTGCAGGCGGCTGATCGCTTACCTTTGAATATACGCTTGGAAGCTCTCTGAAAAAGTAGTTTCTTACTTCCGGTTTCAGGAAATCCATATTTGTCTTATAATACGCATCTACCGTTGAGATATTATTCCAATAACTGTTGATCTTATATCCGTATATTTTTTTCAGATTTTTATAACGAATCAAAATATCGTTTACAAAATCATGTCTTTCATCTTCCGCACAATGCTCGATCAGATCGATCAGTTGTCTTCTGCGGAGAACATAAATTCCTGTTGAAATCGTATGCGAATGAGCCACCATCGGCTTTTCTTCAAACTCTTCGATCCTTGATTCTTCATTCATGCGAACCGTTCCAAATCTCGTGGCATCTTCTCCCGGTTCAAGATCCTTGCACACAACCGTTATGTCTGCTTTCTTCGCAATATGATACTCAAGCACTTTATTATAATCCAGCTTATAAACCGCATCACCAGAAGTAATGATCACATATGGTTCATGACATTTTTTCAGGAAATCCAGATTCTGGTAAATGGCATCTGCCGTTCCTCTGTACCAATATCCGTTGTCAGCCGTAATCGTAGGCGTGAACACGAACAATCCTCCCTGTTTCCTTCCGAAATCCCACCATTTTGATGAGTTCAGATGCTCGTTCAGCGATCTGGCATTGTACTGTGTCAGCACGGCAACTTTCTGAATATGAGAATTTGTCATATTGCTGAGTACAAAATCAATCGCACGATAGCTTCCCGCTACCGGCATCGCAGCCACCGCTCTTTTTGCAGTCAGCTCGCGCATCTTCCTGCTGTTTCCTCCTGCCAAAATAAGTCCTACTGCTCTCATACTCTCTCACCTGCCTTTATCAAGGTTTCGCCGCTTGCAAGTACGCCGTCCTCATAATCTTCCGCCGCTGTCACTCCGCTGATCGCAGTATTTTTTCCGATCTGCACGTTTGACGGAATCACAGAGTTCTCGCCGATCGTAGCAAGTCCTCCACTGTAAATGTTCGGTTTCATCTTGTTCGGCACATCGCTTCCGATTCCGATCACAACATTATCTCCGATTACCGTATCTTCTGCTATGATCGCCCTGTCTATCACACAGTTCTCTCCAATCGTTACTCCCTGCATAATAATCGAATCACGAACGACACTTCCCTTTCCGACGCGCACTCTTCCGCCTAAAACCGAATTATGCAGTTCCCCGTACACCTCTGTTCCGTTGCTGATAATACACCGATCTACCACTCCGTCCTGCGCAATATACTGAGGTGGGATATTCGCGCTGTTCGTATAGATCTTCCAGAATTCTTCATATAAATTAAATTCAGGGATAATATCAATCAGTTCCATATTGGCTTCCCAGTACGAACTCAATGTTCCTACGTCTTTCCAATAACCGTTATATTCATATGCAAAAAGCCTGTCCCCTTTGTCGTGACAATACGGAATAATATGTTTTCCGAAATCACAATTCGGTTGATCTTTCAACTTGATAAGAGCTTCTTTTAACACCGGCCAGCTAAAGATATAAATACCCATCGACGCCAGATTACTGCTTGGTTTTTCCGGTTTTTCTTCAAACTCTTTAATCCTGCTCTCATGATCAGTAACAACGATGCCGAACCGGCTCGCCTCTTCAATCGGAACAGGCATTGCCGCGATCGTCACATCCGCATGATTCGCTTTGTGAAAATCAAGCATCACTTCGTAATCCATTTTGTAAATATGGTCGCCTGAAAGAATAAGAACATAATCCGGATTATACGTCTCCATATAATCAAGATTCTGATAAATCGCGTTTGCCGTACCGGTGTACCATTCACTGTTAGAACTCTTCTCATAAGGAGGAAGTATCGATACACCTCCGACATTTCTGTCTAAATCCCACGGAATTCCTATTCCGATATGAGTATTCAGCCTCAGCGGCTGGTACTGAGTCAGCACTCCTACTGTATCAATTCCTGAATTAATACAGTTACTCAGCGGAAAGTCGATAATACGGTATTTTCCGCCAAATGCTACGGCAGGTTTTGCAACTTTTGCTGTAAGAACCCCCAATCGACTGCCCTGCCCGCCTGCTAAAAGCATTGCAATCATCTCTTTTTTAAACATTACGTCACCTCATTTCTAGTTAGATATATTTATTATATCATATTTTCATGTTTATCCAATCATTTTTTACAATTTTTTCTTTAACATTTTTAACTTTTTGTTTATTTCGCACAAAAAGAACTTCTTTCAATTTTTTGCATATATAGTATAATATAGTAGGTTATGATATTTTATGACTAATTTTTAAAAAACGATTGTTACACATAGAAATAACGGTGCATTTTAATTGTAACAGTTCAGCTATACAGCGCGATTTTACGAATGGCGCAGACGAAACTGTTACTTTCAACCCATTTAGGTGAAAGAAAAGAGGAAGCATTATGTATAAAATTGATTTTAACGAACCGATCCATATCCATTTTATAGGAATCGGCGGTATCAGCATGAGCGGACTTGCGGAAATCCTTTTAAAAGAAGGATTCACTGTATCCGGCTCCGACACAAAGGAATCTCCTTTAACGAAGAAACTGGTTTCTGAAGGCGCTCATATTATCTATGGTCAGAAAGCGGAAAATATCACACGGGATATCGGTTGTGTCGTTTACACTGCGGCAATCAATCGAAATAATCCTGAACTGATCGAAGCAGTTGCGCTGAAAATTCCGATGCTGACCCGCGCAGAACTGCTCGGACAGCTTATGAAAAACTACGATACGCCGATCGCAGTTTCCGGAACTCACGGGAAAACAACGACAACGTCCATGATCTCTCATATTTTACTGGAAGGAGATCTCGACCCGACGATTTCAGTCGGAGGTATTTTGAAGGCGATCGGAGGAAATATCCGTGTCGGAAATTCAGGTACGTTTATTACGGAAGCATGTGAATATACGAACAGTTTTCTTCATTTCTTCCCAAAAATCAGCGTAATCCTTAATATCGAAGAGGATCACCTCGATTTCTTCAAAGATCTGGAAGATATTCGTCATTCATTTCATCAGTTTGCGGAACTGCTTCCTGAAGACGGAACTCTTATTATCAATGCCGAGATCAAAGATTATGCCGAGATATACGAAGGTCTTTCCTGCAATGTCGTGACATACGGAACAAACGGATGTTTTGATTACAGCGCGAAAAATATTACTTATGACGAAAACGGACATGTCGCATTTGACTTGTTCCGCCGCGGTGAATATGCGGATCATATCCAGTTGTCGGTAACAGGCGACCATAATGTTTCAAACGCTCTGTCCGCCATTGCCGTTGCTGATATTCTTGGTCTTTCTATAGATATCACTAAGAGAGGATTGTTGTCTTTTACAGGAACAGACCGCCGTTTTGAATATAAAGGGGAATTTAACGGAGTAACTGTTATTGATGATTATGCACACCATCCGACAGAGATTCTTGCCACATTAAAAGCAGCGCAGCACTCTTTGCACAACAGTGTGTGGTGTGTATTCCAACCTCATACTTATACAAGGACAAAAGCGTTCTTCCATGAATTCGCAGAGGCGCTCTCTCATGCAGACCACCTCGTACTTGCCGATATCTTTGCTGCAAGAGAAACAGATACTCTCGGCATCTCCTCGGCAGATCTGGCGAAAGAAACCGAAAAACTCGGAACAGATACGCACTACTTCCCAAGCTTTGCACAGATTGAAGCATTCCTGAAAGAAAACTGCCGTCCCGGTGATCTGCTCATCACAATGGGAGCCGGAGACGTTGTTACAATCGGTGAAAATCTGCTAAAATAAACATCGTAGAAGCTATTTTTAAGTTCTCCACATAGTTATCTACAAAAAAGAGCAAGTTACCAACAAAAAAGCCCTTTTTTACCCGGCAGTAAAATGATACTATATAAGAAACACCTGACAAAAGCGGATTCCATGTCCGCTTTTTGTTAACCCCAGTTCAGCCCATCTCCGTGCTTGTAAGCATAAGTCATACTCGTATGACTTTGCGAACAAGTACCGAGATGGAGTGAGCGCCTTTTCATGAGCAAACCGCGGCAGCGCCGCTTTGAGTCCGCAGGACGTGTTTGCGATTGGCGCGGGCTGAACTGGGAGACTCCCTATACGGCGAGCGCCTTTTCATGAGCAAACCGCGGCAGCGCCGCTTTGAGTCTGCAGGACGCGTTTGCGATTGGCGCGGGCTGAACTGGGAGACTCCCTATACGGCGAGCGCTTTTTCATGAGCAAACCGCGGCAGCGCCGCTTTGAGTCCGCAGGACGCGTTTGCGATTGGCGCGGGCTGAACCGGGAAAAACGCGGCAGCGCCGCTTTGACCTTCACAAAACACTTAAGAATAATGAAACAGGATGGAGTAAGTATGAAAACACTGACATTAAAAAATAAATTTCAGACAAACGCGACGCTGCTGCCAAACGATTTTATCGACAATTACATGGTCAATGCCAACGGCGAATTTATAAAAGTATATCTTTTTCTTCTGCGGCATGCCGAAGACGACAATCCTGCGCTGACACTTTCTATGATTGCAGATTGTCTCAACAATACGGAAAAAGACATCTTGCGGGCGCTTAGATATTGGGAATCCGAAGGACTGCTCCGATCAGAATATGCGGCGGACGGAAAAATCACATCTCTCGAACTGCAAAGTTTTGCATGTGCATGGACTCCTCCCGCGTCCCGGAATACCGATTCTCCTGCCGGAGGCATTGCGCCGCAGACTGTCCGCTCCACGATACAAAATGTGTCCGACCGGAATCTTCCTTCTCAGCCTCAGTCAGATATTTCTTTATCTGCAGGTCTGACAGATCCGGTTCACTCTATACATAATAAAGAAGGGCTGCACACAGCTTCACGCCAGACAGCATCCGCTTCAAATGCATCCATTCAAAAAGCCGTCGCTATTGACGAATTTCGGGCACAAAAAGAAATAAAATCTCTCCTCTTTATTGCAGAACAATATTTGGGAAAAACATTAACACATACTGAAATGGAGACAATTACTTATTTTTATGATACACTGCATATGTCGGCAGATCTGATTGAGTATTTGATCGAATCTTGTGTAGAAAACGGACATAAAAGCATCCACTATATCAAAAAGGTCGCTTTTTCATGGGTCGAAGAAGGAATCGAGACAGTCTCTCAGGCAAAAGAGCAGTCTATGCTCTATTCCAGAAGCTGCTACACTGTACTGAATGCGTTCGGTATCAAAGGCAGAGGACCTGCTGCCTCAGAACTTGAATTTATCAAAAAATGGTCTGAGCAGTATGCATTTTCCTCTGACATTATCGCAGAGGCGTGCAGACGCACGATTACCTCTACACACCAGCCGAGCTTTGAATATGCCGATTCTATTCTGACAAAGTGGCATGAACACAATATCCGTCACTTAAAAGAGATCTCGGCGCTTGACGAAGCTCATCAGAAACAGAACTCTGCCGTAAGAACTGCCGCGCGGCAAAAACCTGTAACAAAGAATCTGAACAATTTTGAGCGCCGCAGTTACGATATGGAATCACTTGAAGAACAACTGCTGAAAAGCAATTAACAAAACGATTATCATTGAGCCAGACGGCAAGTAGAAGGAGTATCTCCATGGCACTTAAAAATTCACAATATTATGCACTGATGCGGGAGTACGAACAAACCAGATTGAAAAATCACGATCTTCAAATGAAGCGTTATGAAGAAGTTTACAAAAAACTTCCGGAATTCAAATCACTGGATGAATCGATTTCCATCCTTTCAGTGCAGTATGGCAAAAAAATGCTAAACGGCGATCCGAAAGCATTGTCTTCTCTCAAAGAAGAGCTTGCAATCCTGCGGCAGAACAAAAAGAACCTTCTTACTTCTGCCGGATTTCCCAAAGATTATCTGGAACCGATCTACGATTGTCCCGACTGCATGGACACCGGATATATCGGAAACGAAAAATGTCACTGTTTCAAACGCTCCGTTATTGAGCTTTTATATGAACAGTCCAATATCAAAGAATTTCCGACAGAAGCATCTTTCGACTATTTTGACCTTGATTTTTATCCGGCTTCCCAGTATGATAAAACAACGGGAAAAAACGCCCGCGCTATGATGGAAGAGACATTAAATATATGCCATCGCTTTATAAATAACTTCGGAAAGGAATTCAACAATCTCTTTTTCTATGGGAGCGTCGGAGTCGGAAAAACTTTCCTTTCCACCTGTATCGCCCGCGAAATCATGGAACGTGAATTTTCGGTTCTCTATTTCTCGGCGCCGCAGCTTTTCAGTGTACTTACGCAGACAAAATTTGACCGCAATGACGTCGATTCAAAAAATATGAATGACTATATATTCAACTGTGATCTTCTGATCATTGATGATCTTGGAAGCGAGTACACAAATGCGTTCATTGCCGCACAGTTTTTTACATGTATCAACGAACGTCTCATTCACAAGAAATCAACGATCATCTCAACAAATCTTTCTCTTGAATCGCTTGCCAATCTTTATACCGAGCGCTCTTTCTCGAGAATCACAAGCAGCTATGCATTGTTAAAGATAATCGGTGATGATATACGAATCAAGAAAAAAATAAAAAATAGGGAGGTACATTAATGTTACGCCGAACAGAACGAATTTTGGAAAATATTCCGGTAGGAAGTCTTGGTCTTATTTCCCTCACGGGATGTGAAGAACTGGGAAAGAAAGTAGATGACTATCTTGTAAAATGGAGACACGAAAGCGGAAATGCTTTTCGCGACGATATTGCATTTTCGGGATATGAAAAAGATTCTTATCTTCTTGATGCCCGCGTTCCGCGCTTTGGCTCAGGAGAAGCAAAAGGAGTTCTCGGAGAATCCGTTCGCGGAAAAGATCTGTATCTTATGGTAGATGTATGTAATTACAGCATTACTTACTCTCTTGCGGGAAAGACAAATCACATGTCTCCTGACGATCATTTCCAGAACTTAAAGAGAATTATCGCTGCCATTGGCGGAAAAGGACGACGTATCAATGTTATCATGCCGTTTTTATATGAGAGCCGTCAGCACAAAAGAAGTTCCCGTGAATCACTCGACTGCGCTCTTGCTTTGCAGGAACTTGTACGCATGGGAGTTGAAAACATCATTACTTTTGACGCTCATGACCCACGTGTACAAAATGCGATCCCGCTGAGCGGATTTGAAACAGTTTCTCCGACATATCAGTTTATAAAAGGGCTTCTGCGCAATGTCAAAGACTTACAGATCGACGCAGATCATATGATGGCGATCAGTCCTGACGAGGGCGGAACAAACCGTGCCGTATATCTTGCCAACGTACTTGGCCTTGACATGGGTATGTTCTATAAACGCCGCGATTACACAAAGATTGTAGACGGACGTAATCCGATCGTTGCTCATGAATTCCTTGGCTCTTCCGTAGAGGGAAAAGATGTCATCATCATCGACGATATGATTTCTTCAGGCGACAGCATCATAGATGTCGCTACGGAACTGAAACAGCGTAAAGCAAACCGGATTTTCGCTGCGGCTACATTCGGTCTGTTTACAAACGGTATGGAGAAATTCGACAAAGCATATGAAGACGGTATTATTCACGGTATCCTTACGACAAACCTGATCTACCAGACACCGGAGCTTTTGTCTAAACCATATTACATCAACTGTGATATGAGCAAATATATTGCTCTTATCATCGATACATTGAATCATGACGGATCTCTTAGTTCTATTTTAAGTCCGAACGAAAGAATCCAGCATGTTCTTCAGAAATACAAAAACGGAGAGCCGGTCTAAGACCGCTCTCCATGCTTTTTTCATACTTTAAGCGAATAAATTACTATGAACAGACAAAACAACAAAACAGAACGAAAAAAAACGATTTCTGACACACTATTTACAGCTTTCATGCTCTTCACTGCGACTGCTGTCTCTTTTTGTTTCTTTCACTTAGGAAATAAAAATTCAGCAAACATCACTGTGATCTATACGCTTGCGCTCATTTTGACCGCTCTTAAGACGTCCGGATATGTATACGGCATTGTCGCCTCTTTATTCTGCGTCATCGCCGTTAATTTCCTTTTTTCTTATCCATTTTTTAAATTTAATTTTTCATTGGACGGATATCCTGTCACGTTTATCGGGATGCTCGCGATCACACTAATCACAAGCGCAACAACAACTTCTTTAAAACAACATCAAAAAGCCGCTGCGGAACGAGAAAAAGCGCTGGCAGAAGCTGATAAAGAAAAACTGCGTGCAAATCTTTTACGTGCCGTATCACATGATCTGCGAACACCACTCACAAGTATTATCGGCTCTTCCTCTTCTTATTTGGAAAACGGATCAGATATGACCGAATATGAACGAACTGAACTTGTATCAAATATTAAAGAGGATTCTGAATGGCTGCTGAATATGGTCGAGAATCTTCTTACGATCACGCGCATAGACAACAACTCTCAAGACAAAGTGAAGAAGTCTCCGGAAGTCGTCGAAGAAGTCGTTTCAGAGGCTATACAACGACTCAGAAAACGTCTTTCGGACGTCCGTATCAAAGTCCATATGCCGAATGATTTTCTTATGATTCCCATGGACGCCACATTAATCGAACAGGTTCTCATTAATCTTCTGGAAAATGCTTCCGTTCATTCTGAAAGTACGGAAGAGATCGATCTGATCATTACACAGACAAAAGAGTGTGTTTCTTTTTCTGTCCGTGACTACGGAAAGGGAATCGATCCCGAACAGCTTCCTTATATATTTGAAGGTCAGCGCAGTTCCGAAAAAAATTCAGACCACCATAAAGGAATCGGAATCGGTCTGTCAATCTGTAAGACGATCATAGAAGCTCATGGAGGGAAATTAACCGCTGTCAATCACAAACACGGCGCCGAATTTATTTTTACACTTCCAAAAGAAAAGGAGGTTGAAGCAAATGCCTAAATTTTCAGTCTTAATCATTGAAGATGAAAAAAATATACAAACTTTCATGGGAAAGGTTTTAAAACGTCATGACTATCAGGTTCTTTATGCCGATACCGGTAAGCAAGGACTGGAAATGATCCGTTCCCGATGCCCGGATCTTATCCTTCTTGATCTGGGACTTCCGGACATGGACGGCTGTTCTATTATCCGGGACGTCCGTACATGGGCAAGTACTCCGATCATCGTTATTTCCGCCCGCACTGCCGAACGGGAAAAGGTTGCGGCTCTTGATCTGGGCGCTGATGATTATATTACAAAACCATTCGGAACTTCCGAGCTTCTTGCACGGATCCGCGCTTCCCTCAGACACAGCAATCGTCTGCTCACTGACAGCACCTTCTATATCCGTCCTTACCGACATAAGGATTTAATACTTGACTTTTCCAAACGGCTGCTCACGATTCGCGGCAATGCTGTCCATCTGACTCCGATCGAATATAAGATTGTGGCATATCTGGCGCAAAATTCCGGAAAAGTCATTACATATGCATCGATTCTTTCAAATGTATGGGGACCTTACGCTGATAATGACAATAAGATTCTTCGTGTCAACATGGCCAATATCCGCCGAAAAATCGAAGAAGATCCCGCACAGCCTCAATACATTTTTACTGAAGTCGGAGTCGGCTATCGTATGGCTGAAGATGAAGATGAGTAAATGTTAAAAACCCGCTAAGGTTTTTGCCGCTTTATTCCATTTTACACTTTGCTCCTTTAAAATAGAGACTGATTTGTTTTTATTTCATTTGTTTTGCACAGAAAATTATTTTTTTGTGTAAAACCGCAAAATTTATTTTAAGGAGTGACCTACAATGAATATCGGTTTAATTTTACTTATGCTAATCGGAGGCTCTGTCGGAGTTTTTTCTACACTCTACATTCTGATCAGCCTTCCTGTCATAATTTTTCTGAAGATTTATCGAAAAATTCGATTCGGAGCTTCTCTTTATGATTAAATAAAATCAATGATTTTCTTATCTTATGCATGTTTTTTACAGAGCTGAACAAAAAACTCCGTATACGTCACCGGGTTTTATCCCGAATCTGTATACGGAGTTTTTATTTTATCTTATTCTTTGTCTTTCTTGTTTATTATTCTTGCACTTTCTTGCTTAGCAGAACAATGATCTTTTATTCTTCTGTGACAAAATCTTCATCATCTGCTTCTTCTGTATCCATCACTTCATCCGTCAACGCTGTCTCTTCGTTTTCCAAACTTTCATTTACTGCATCTGCGCTTACTGCCTCAGCGTTTTCCGCTTCTGCATTCTCTCCTTCTGCGCTCTCTTCAGTTTCAAGTTCCTCTGCCAGCATCGCTTCTGCTCTGGCATCTGTATTTAACGCTACGTCACGATATTTTTTCATACCCGTACCCGCCGGAATATGTTTACCGATAATTACGTTTTCTTTCAGACCGACAAGATGATCGACTTTTCCTTTGATTGCCGCTTCGGTAAGAACTTTCGTTGTTTCCTGGAAAGATGCGGCTGAAAGGAAGGAATCTGTAGCAAGTGAAGCTTTCGTAATACCAAGCATGATCTGCTCGCCTATAGCCGGCTCTTTTCCTTCTTCTTCAAGACGCTCGTTTACTTCATTGAATTCAAGAACGTCAACCATTGTTCCCGGAAGGAATTCTGTATCACCCTTCTCTTCGATGCGGACTTTCTTCAACATCTGGCGAACGATAACCTCGATATGCTTATCGTTGATCTCAACACCCTGCAGACGGTATACTCTCTGCACTTCCTGAAGCATATAATCCTGAACGGCTCTAAGACCTTTGATCTTCAGAATATCATGCGGATTTACACTACCTTCCGTCAGTTCGTCTCCGGCTTCAAGCATCACGCCGTCCTGTATTTTAATACGAGAACCGTACGGGATCAAATACGCCTTTGATTCGCCTGTCTCATCATTTGTAACGATGATCTCACGTTTCTTCTTCGTGTCGGAAATCATTGCGCGTCCGGCAAATTCCGTGATGATCGCAAGACCTTTCGGCTTTCTCGCCTCGAAAAGCTCCTCGACACGCGGAAGACCCTGTGTGATATCGTCACCGGCAACTCCTCCTGTATGGAACGTACGCATTGTAAGCTGTGTTCCCGGCTCACCGATCGACTGGGCAGCCACAATACCAACTGCTTCTCCGACCTGAACCGCTTCTCCTGTCGCCATGTTTGCTCCGTAACATTTTGCACATACGCCGTTCTTACATTTACATGTAAGGATCGTACGGATCTTCACTTTCTTCAGTGACTCGCCGTTCTCATCCACGCCTTTTTTCATAACGCGTTCCGCGCGGCGCGGTGTGATCATGTGGTTTGCTTTTACGAGTACATTTCCGTCTTTATCTTTGATGTCCTCACAGGAATAGCGTCCTGTAATACGCTCCTGAAGGCTCTCAATCTCTTCATTTCCATCCATAAATGCAGATACATACATTCCCGGAATCTCTTTTCCTTCTTCTGCACAATCAGAATCATGGATAATCAATTCCTGAGATACGTCTACAAGACGTCTCGTCAGGTAACCTGAATCGGCTGTACGAAGAGCCGTATCTGACAGACCTTTACGAGCACCATGAGCAGACATGAAATATTCAAGTACGTCAAGACCTTCACGGAAGTTTGATTTGATAGGCAACTCGATCGTACGTCCTGTCGTATCTGCCATAAGTCCACGCATACCTGCAAGCTGCTTGATCTGCTTATCAGATCCACGGGCTCCGGAGTCAGCCATCATAAAGATGTTATTATATTTATCAAGACCTGTCAGCAGAGCCTCTGTCAGCTTATCATCGGTTGCTTTCCAAGTTTCGACAACTTCTTTATAACGCTCTTCTTCTGTTATAAGACCACGTTTGTAATTCTTTGTGATTTTATCTACGGTATTCTGTGCTTCCTCGATCATCTGAGGTTTCTGCGGCGGCACCGTCATATCTGAAATTGATACAGTCATAGCCGCTCTTGTAGAGAATTTGTATCCGATTGCCTTTACATTGTCAAGCACTTCTGCTGTTTGTGTTGCTCCGTGAGTATTGATTACTTTTTCAAGAATCTGTTTCAACTGTTTCTTTCCGACATGGAAATCAACCTCGAGAAGCAGCTCGTTTCCTTCTACCTCTCGATCTACGAATCCAAGATCCTGCGGAATAATCTCATTAAACAAAAGACGTCCGAGTGTCGCATCGATCGTTCCTGTCTTCTCAGTTCCGTCCGGCATCATTCTAGTTACACGAACTTTGATTCGCGAGTGGAGCGTAATATATCCGTTCTCATATGCAAGAATTGCTTCGCTCATGCTCTTAAAGAACATTCCTTCGCCCTTTACTCCCGGTCTTTCCTGCGTCAGATAATAAATACCGAGAACCATATCCTGTGAAGGAACCGCCACCGGTCCTCCGTCGGACGGTTTCAGCAGGTTGTTCGGTGAAAGAAGCAAGAAACGGCACTCTGCCTGAGCTTCCTGTGACAGCGGAACGTGTACCGCCATCTGGTCACCGTCGAAGTCGGCATTGTACGCTGTACAAACGAGCGGATGGAGCTTGATTGCCTTACCTTCTACAAGAATCGGCTCAAATGCCTGGATACCGAGTCTGTGAAGCGTGGGGGCGCGGTTAAGCATAACCGGATGTTCCTTGATCACTTCCTCAAGAACATCCCAAACTTCCGGCTGAAGTCTCTCTACCATTTTCTTTGCATTTTTTATATTATGTGCTGTTCCGTTTGCCACAAGTTCTTTCATAACAAACGGTTTAAACAGTTCGATTGCCATCTCTTTCGGAAGACCGCACTGATAAATCTTAAGTTCCGGTCCTACGACGATAACAGAACGTCCCGAATAGTCGACACGTTTTCCAAGCAGGTTCTGACGGAAACGTCCGGATTTACCTTTCAGCATATCTGAAAGTGATTTCAGTGCTCTGTTTCCCGGGCCTGTAACCGGACGTCCACGGCGTCCGTTGTCGATCAAAGCGTCTACCGCTTCTTGAAGCATACGTTTTTCATTTCTTACAATAATGTCCGGCGCTCCAAGCTCAAGCAGTCTTTTCAGACGATTGTTTCTGTTAATGATTCTTCTGTACAGATCATTCAAATCACTTGTCGCAAAACGGCCTCCGTCAAGCTGTACCATAGGACGAAGATCCGGCGGAATAACCGGAATTGCAGAAAGGATCATCCATTCCGGACGGTTGCCCGACTCACGGAACGCCTCAACAACTTCAAGGCGTTTCACGATTCTCGCTCTCTTTTGACCTGTCGCATTTTCCAACCCTGCCTGAAGTTCTGCATATTCTTTTTCAAGATCGATGCTTTCCAGAAGTTCTTTGATTGCCTCGGCTCCCATGCCTACGCGGAATGAGCCGCTGCCCCACTTCTCTTTCTGTTCCTGATACTCTGTCTCAGAGAGAATCTGTTTATACTGAAGATCCGTCTCTCCTTTGTCGAGAACAATGTATGAAGCAAAGTAAAGCACTCTTTCCAATGTTCTCGGAGAGATATCAAGGATCAATCCCATACGGCTCGGAATTCCCTTGAAATACCAGATATGAGACACCGGAGCGGCAAGGGCGATATGCCCCATACGCTCACGACGCACACTTGCCTTTGTAACCTCGACGCCGCATCGGTCACAAACAACACCTTTGTAACGGATCTTTTTATATTTTCCACAATGACACTCCCAGTCTTTGCTCGGTCCGAAGATTCTCTCACAGAACAGTCCGTCTTTTTCCGGTTTTAATGTTCTGTAGTTGATCGTCTCCGGCTTTGTAACCTCACCTCTTGACCATTCCATGATCTTTTCCGGTGAAGCCAGACCAATCTTGATCGCGTCAAATGTTAACGGTTGATATTGTTGTTCATTATTGTTTGGCATATATTTGGATCCTCCTCTTATTCTTCCTCATAATCGGAATACTCGTCAAACTCAATGTCCACCGGGGCATCATCATCCGGCTCTTCCTCAGGTTCAACATCCTCGAGTTCCTCGCCTACAAACTCCTTCTCACTAAATCCGTGATCACCGAAAGATTCATTCTCATCACGGTACTTTCTGTCTCCTTCGATAATGTGACGCAGATCTGTCTCGCCGTAATCTACGTTCTCCATAATCTCTACTTCTGTATTGTCATCACGCAGGACACGCACATCCAACGCAAGAGACTGAAGCTCTTTTAAAAGCACCTTAAATGACTCCGGAATACCCGGTTCCGGTATATTTTCTCCTTTGATGATCGCCTCGTAAGTCTTCACACGACCTACAACGTCGTCGGACTTCACTGTCAGGATCTCCTGCAGTGTATAAGATGCGCCGTACGCCTCCAGCGCCCAAACTTCCATCTCTCCGAAACGCTGTCCGCCGAACTGTGCTTTACCACCGAGCGGCTGCTGCGTAACGAGGGAGTAAGGACCTGTAGAACGCGCATGGATCTTATCATCTACAAGATGGTGAAGTTTCAGGTAGTGCATGTGTCCGATTGTTACCGGACTGTCGAAATACTCACCTGTACGTCCGTCTCTCAAACGCACTTTACCGTCTCTTGAGAGCGGAACGCCTTTCCAAAGGTTTCTGTGTTCTCTATTGTCAGACAGGTACTGCAATACTTCCGGAAGAAGCTCCTGTCCATGCTTTTTCTCAAACTCTTCCCACTCAAGATTGACATAATCATTTGCCAGATCAAGAGTATCCATAATGTCGATCTCGTTTGCTCCGTCAAAGACAGGCGTAGAAATGTTAAATCCAAGAGCTTTCGCCGCAAGACTCAAGTGGATCTCAAGCACCTGTCCGATATTCATACGAGACGGCACACCAAGCGGATTCAAAACAATATCCAGCGGGCGCCCGTTCGGAAGAAACGGCATATCCTCTACCGGAAGCACACGGGAAACGACACCCTTGTTACCGTGACGTCCGGCCATCTTATCTCCTACAGATATCTTTCTCTTCTGCGCGATGTAAATTCTGACCGCCTGATTTACCCCGGGTGAAAGCTCGTCGCCGTTTTCTCTTGTAAATACTTTCGCATCTACAACGATACCATACTCACCGTGCGGCACTTTCAAGGATGTATCTCTTACTTCACGGGCTTTCTCTCCGAAAATCGCACGGAGAAGTCTCTCCTCAGCCGTAAGCTCTGTCTCTCCTTTCGGAGTTACTTTTCCGACGAGAATATCTCCGGCGCGCACTTCCGCACCGATACGGATGATTCCTCTCTCATCAAGGTCTTTCAACGCATCATCGCCGACGCCCGGAATATCTCTCGTGATCTCTTCAGGTCCGAGTTTTGTATCTCTTGCCTCTGCCTCATATTCTTCGATATGAACAGAAGTATAAACATCATCCTGTACAAGTCTCTCACTCAGAAGAACAGCATCCTCGTAGTTATAACCTTCCCATGTCATAAAACCGATGAGCGGGTTCTTACCAAGAGCCATCTCTCCGCCTGATGTAGACGGTCCATCTGCAATAACCTGTCCTGCCGCAACAACGTCGCCTTTATTAACGATCGGACGCTGATTGTAACAGTTACTCTGGTTGCTTCGCTGGAATTTTGTCAGCTTATAAGATGTCTTCTTGCCGTCTTCTTCGCGGACAACGATCTCTTTTGACGTAGAGCTTTCTACTGTTCCCGCCCGTTCTGCGACAACACATACTCCCGAGTCAACGGCAGCTTTTACTTCCATACCCGTACCGACTACCGGAGCCTCTGTCGTCAGAAGCGGAACTGCCTGACGCTGCATGTTCGATCCCATAAGAGCACGGTTGGCATCGTCGTTTTCAAGGAATGGAATCAGAGCCGTAGCGACTGAGAATACCATCTTCGGAGAAACATCCATGTAATCGAACTTGCTTCTCTCGTATTCCTGTGTTTCCTCTCTGTAACGACCGGATACATTTTTATGAATAAAGTGGCCTTCTTCATCAAGCGGTGTATTCGCCTGTGCCACATGATAATTGTCTTCTTCGTCAGCTGTCATATAAACAACTTTTTCTGTAACGACCGGATTTTCCGGATCAGACTTATCAATCCAACGATATGGCGCTTCAACAAATCCATACTGATTAATTCGCGCATATGTTGCCAAAGAGTTGATCAGACCGATGTTCGGACCTTCAGGCGTCTCGATCGGACACATTCTTCCATAGTGTGAATAATGTACGTCTCGAACCTCGAATCCGGCGCGATCTCTGGAAAGAGCTCCCGGTCCAAGTGCGGAAAGACGTCTCTTATGTGTCAGCTCTCCAAGCGGGTTGTTCTGATCCATAAACTGAGACAACTGAGAAGAACCGAAGAACTCTTTCACCGCTGCCGTCACCGGTTTGATATTGATCAGTGACTGCGGGGAAATTCCTTCCTGATCCTGTGTCGTCATACGCTCACGGACAACTCTTTCTAATCTTGAAAGACCGATTCTGTACTGATTCTGGAGCAATTCTCCTACTGCGCGGATACGGCGGTTACCCAAATGGTCAATGTCATCATCCGTTCCCATGCCATATTCAAGATGCATATTATAGTTGATGGACGCGAGGATGTCCTCTTTTGTAATATGCTTCGGGATCAAATCGTGAATGTCACGTTTGATCAACGCTTTCATCTCTTCGATGTCTCCTGCGGACTCTTCGATAATCCCCGCCAAAACCGGATAATATACCTGCTCCGTAACACCTACTTCTTCAGGATCGATATCTGTAACAGCCTGAAGATCTACCATCATATTAGAAAGGATCTTGATGTTTCTCTCTTCATCTTCACCTTCTACCCACAGATAAGGAACGGCATTGTTCTGGATCTTATCTGCAAGTTCACGAGTAATCTTCGTACCTTTTTCAGCAACTATCTCTCCCGTAAGCTGACTCACCGCATCCTCTGCAAGTATGCAGCCTGCAATACGGTTTTTCAGCATCAGTTTCTTATTGAATTTATAACGTCCAACCTTTGCGAGATCATATCTTCTCGGATCAAAGAACATGCTGTTGATCAGACTTTCCGCGCTGTCTACTGCAAGCGGCTCGCCCGGGCGGATCTTCTTGTACAGTTCCAAAAGACCTTCCTGATAACTCTCCGCAGTGTCCTTTGTAAAGCTTGCAAGGATCTTCGGCTCTTCACCGAAAAGATCAACAATCTCTGCATTCGTTCCGATACCAAGTGCACGGATCAGCACTGTGATCGGAACTTTTCTTGTACGATCGACGCGCACATAAAAAACGTCGTTGGAGTCTGTCTCATATTCAAGCCATGCGCCTCGGTTTGGGATCACTGTAGATGAGTACAGTTTCTTTCCGAGTTTATCATGAGCAATGCCATAATAAATTCCCGGAGAACGCACGAGCTGACTGACGATAACACGCTCTGCACCGTTGATAACAAATGTACCCGTCTTTGTCATCAGCGGAAGATCTCCCATAAAAATCTCATGCTCGTTAATCTCATCAGTCTCTTTATTGTGGAGACGGACTCTCACTTTTAAGGGAGCAGCATAAGTCGCATCGCGCTCTTTACACTCATCGATCGTATATTTCACATCGTCCTCGCAAAGTGTGAAATCTACGAATTCCAGACTTAAGTGTCCGCTGTAATCAGCGATCGGGGAAATATCGTCGAACACCTCTTTGAGTCCTTCGTCAAGAAACCATTGATAGGAATCTTTTTGAACTTCAATGAGGTTAGGCATCTCCAATACTTCTTTCTGCCGTGAGTAACTCATGCGGAAACTTTTTCCGGTTTTAATGGGACGGATTCTGTTTTTCTCCATTGACGTTTCACTCCTCTATCATTTTTTCAATCATTCCTCTTTCGTTGTCCGCATCTCCTTTGTCGGACAACATCGAATGACCTGAATCTTTACAAACGGGACTTCTCTTGCATCTCAATTATTCCCGTTATCGTGGCAGTCGCCAAAACACCGTATAAACAGAGATTTTGGCACGTTGCTTCGCGTAAATGAAAAGAGCCTTGTAATAGTAATAACGCTTCTAATACGGCATACCTTTCCATAATAGTGCATTTTTAACTATAACACAAAGCTCTTTTCGTTGTCAATAACATTTCCCATTTTTTTCTTGACATTTTTCTTCATATATGATATTATGCGTCACTTTTCGACAAACGGCGATGTTTAACGTAAACGCACAACAAAGACAAAAGAACCGCAGAAGCATTTTATCTTCTGCGGTTGATTTTCTTAAGACCGTCTTACTTAAAGACGTTCATAAAGTTATCGGAAACTCCGATTATTTCATGCTAACTTCTGCACCTTCTGCCTCAAGTTTAGCTTTGATCTCCTCAGCCTCTGCTTTGGAAACACCCTCTTTGAGTGTCTTCGGAGCGTTGTCAACAAGCTCTTTTGCTTCTTTCAGTCCAAGACCTGTGATCTCGCGAACTGCTTTGATAACTTTAACTTTGGAAGCTCCTGCAGATACGAGTTCTACGTCAAACTCATCTTTTTCTTCTGCTGCTGCGCCACCGTCTGCTGCTGCTGCAACTACAACGCCTGCTGCTGCAGATACACCAAACTCTTCTTCACATGCTTTTACTAATTCATTTAACTCTAATACTGATAACTCTTTGATCGCTTCGATCATTTCAGCTGTTGTCATTTTAGCCATTTTTGATATCCTCCATTTTTAAATTTACTCTGCCGGACTCTTCTTCTGATCTCCGGTTCAGATTTTGTTCCTTTTTACATTGCGCCGCATATCCGGCACATCTGTATTTTACTCCTCTGCTGCCGCTTCTTCGGCCGGAGCCTCTGTTGTTGCCTCGCCGTCTTTCTCAGCGATCTGTTTAATAACACGAGCAAAGTTTGTAATCGGTGACTGCAAGCTTCCGAGCAATTTGGAGAGAAGTACCTCTCTTGACGGAATCTTAGCCAGTTCATTCAATCCGGCTACATCATATACAGTTCCTTCAATTACACCGGCTTTCATCTCAAGTTTGTCTGCTGTCTTAGCAAACTCTGCAAGAATTCTGGCCGGAGCTGTCGCATCTTCCTTAGATACGCAAAGTGCGCTCGGTCCTTCTAAATACTCATCCAGACCCGCGAACTCTGTTCCTTCAAATGCTCTCTTCATCATTGTGTTCTTACATACTTTGTAAGTAACGCCGGCTTCTCTGAGCTTTTTACGAAGCTCTGTATCCTGTGCTACTGTAAGTCCACGGTAGTCAACGATAACTACAGACTGAGCATCTTTGATGTCTTCTGCGATAGCTGCTACGATCGGTTGTTTTAATTCAACTTTTGCCACGTCCAGGTGCACCTCCTTATAGATTTTAAATGACTGCGTCCTGAGACCTTCAATCATCGGAAGCGCCGAAAGGCACGTCCCGGGATTGCAGGCGATTACCAACATCCCGGGCAACCCCGAACTTTGGCTCGTCGCCTATACAAAAAACCTCTGCGACAGAAGACACAGAGGTTTACAAATGTTCTTTTTAAAAAGAATTCGTATCTTCCTCGGCAGGCGTTCTCAACCTTATGCCTAACGGCACCTGCTGTCTTCGGCAGTCAATTACTTTTATAAAATATCACTACTCATCCAAATTGTCAAGCACTTTTTTCACATATTGTTCCGCTTCACCTTCCGATAAAGAAAACTCTTCCTCATTATATTCCGTCAAAATCATATCGATTACCTCCGACCGATTTTTACGAAGTATTTCAGACAAAATTTCCTGACGGATGCAAGTGTCTACCACCTCTTCAAACGGAAGTTCTCCTGACATCTGCTGACGGATCATTACGACAAACCGGGAATATTCCCGCAGTGTCACACACTTTTCCATAAGTTCTCTGTTGTGACCAAAATTAATATTCAGCACAACCGCTTTACATTCAAGCGCCGGCGGCACTTCTTTTCCCGTCTTAACAAACAAGTCGCTTAGTTTCAGTTCCTGTCGTTCCGGCTCTTGTTTCGTTCCGTTATAAAAAACAATATACTGCGGGAACGGGATATGTAAAGGAACGTTCATATAGAGCTTTTGTTTCACATCTTCGATCCGTTCCCGATAAAGCGACGCAAAGTAAAACAATCCTCTCAGCGGCAGATTTGGACTATATGAACTTTGATGTTCATATAAATTCATCACATCACCGATAATAAAGGACAAGTCATTCTTCATTCCCATGTACACAACATCTTCAATCGTTGTGATCGTCAGTTCATCGGGATTCGTATACGCGCTGTCATTAACCACGTTATACAGCTCCGGAAGTTCCTTTTTATCTCGAAAAATAATACGGAAAACCCTGTCTTTATACTTCCTGTGTATTCTTTTATTTTTCAACCGATTTCCTCCTTCATTGTAGCAAACATAATTATATGAAGCAATCAAAAATACGCGCTTTCCTCAGCGCCTTTATCCCTTTTTCTTTTCTCATGTTTTTTTACAAATTTGATTTTCACTGCAGCGACTGCCGCAAGATTATTAGAATTCAACGAAATAAAACCGGTTCTTTTTCTTCCCACATTCTCAGAAAACTGAATTTGTGATAAAAGAATAACACATCTTCTATTTTTGCACAAATATTTTATCTTTTTTCAATGACAGAATTCCTGTCATTAATTCACCATTACAAAATCTGTATCTGGGAGATGTCTGTATCTTATTTCGATTGTACGAACTACTATTTCGATATCGGAAGATCTGATATGGGATTACTCATACACAAAAGGCGATGCTTTACACGCACCGCCTTTTGTATTTCATACAGCATCTTACGAATCAGATGTTTTTTATTTCACTCTTTTTCTTCTAAAGAATGTTACTACAGCGATTCCACCTGCTGCCAGAAGAACTGTCAGATATCCTGCGATATTTGCGCTGTCTCCTGTGACAACCGCTGTGCTGCCAACGTTTCCGCCGTTTCCGCCCGGTGTCGGATTCGGCTGCGTCTTAGGAACAAGACCTTTATAAGCTGCTTCCAGAGCCGCTTTCGCCGCATTCACATCATCTTGTGTCGCATTCGGATTTGCAAGGATCTTTTCTGCTTCTGCACGGGCTTTATCAAATGCCGCCCAGCTTTCTGCTGTGTACCCGTCCGATTTAATGTCTTTATACGCTTCATAAAGATTCTTCAGTCCGCTTACATCTGCAGCGCCCGGGTCTGGATCCGGTGTCGGGTCTGGATCCGGCTTCGTTTCCTCTTTCTTGAGTGATTTAAACGCTTTTTCAAGATTCTCCGCCGCTTTATCCACTTTTTCCTGTGTTGCTTTTTCATTTGCAAGAACCGTTTCCGCCTCTGTACGTGCTTCAGCAAATGCCGTCCAACTTTCTGCTGTATACCCGTCTGCTTTGATACCTTTATATTTATTATAAAGCTCCTGCAGTTTGCTCTTATCCACTTTGCCCGGTTCTGGATCTGAAGTTACCTTGTCCTCTAAAATGAGAGATGTCATTGCTTTTGATAATTCTCTCTTCATGATTTCCACATCATTCGCATCTGCATTTTCCGCAGACGCCAATTCTTCTGCCTCTGCAATCTTGTTCTGAAGCGCATCCCATGATTCTTTTGTAAATCCTTCATTCTTGATTGCTTTTGCCTCGGTGATCACAGCAGTCAAACCTTCAATATCTGCCGGAACGTCGGCCTGATGCAGTTTTAATTCTGCCGCAGCGCCATTGTTATTTGCCGCCTCCAGATAAACCAGACGCACATGTTTCGTAGTAACTTTGTTAAAATCAATTACTTTTGTATCCGCATTATTTTTCAATGTGCCTTCTGCATGCTTCGTATAATTTGTTCCGTCATTGCTGATCTGAATCTCATACTTAGTCACATTTCCGTTTGTTCCTGTCTGACGCGGCACATAAGTAAGTCCGTCAACCGCCATTGGTTCTTCCATTTCAAGATCGATCCAATGGGGCATAGTTGTGATATCCCACTTTGAATGCCAGATTGTGTTTGTGTCTCCATCCAGCGCTTTATCCGGCGCAGATCCGTTATCCTGATGCGAGGATGCTGTCGCCGTAAGTTTTGCATTATCTACATAGTTGACATTTCTTTCTTCAACCAGTGTCAGACCTGCCAGAGCATCTGCCAGCATTTTCTCATAACCGTCTACCGTACTCTGCATTTCTTCCGGCAGTCCGGTACGAATCTGCGAAAGCACGTACTCAAGCCATGCCGCCGATTCTTCTGTAAACGGAGAAAGATCCGACGGGATTGTCTTCTTGAGCGTTTCAATTCTGCTGTAGTCCGCTTCTTTGTAATCGCTGTCGTCTAAAACTGCTTTTATCTCTGCCGCCAAGTCATTGATTGCCGACGCGTCAGGATTATAAGCTGCAAATATCGCCTCTGCCTCTTTTACAAGCTGGGCAAGTTGTGCATTTTCCGTTTTTCCGATTACCTGATTTGCAGTAAGCACTGCGTAATCAAGCGGCATTGTAGACGCAAAATCAGCATTCGTTCCAAGGCGGACGTCGTCCACGTAACCTGTGAACGCATTCTTAGTACTTCCGATTCTTTCGATCGGGAACATCGTTGTCGCAAGCAGCGGTCTTCCCTCTACCCGTTCATCGTCTCCAAGTACGTCTCTTAACTTTCCGTTGACATAGAGATATGTCTTATTCTGCTCATTTTTAAATTCCAGTTCTACCCATTCATTGACAGGCAGTTTATAGTTAAAGGAATAATCATGATTTTCTCTTGTGAAACCAACCTTTCCGGTTTCTTTTTGAACTGCTTTGATCGTTCCGTAGCTGCTTTCAAAGAGAATCTGTTCTTCGTCGCCGTCTGTTGTCCTCTTTACTTTTACGCGCAAATCATTTCCAAGTCCTGCCGTCGCAAGATCTGTACTTACATAGCTTTCTTTGCCTTCGAGCTTCAGCGCGTTTCTTCCGTCTACGCTTTCGATAGCGGCATTCTTTCCTTCTTTAAGATCCTGTCCGCTGCCGGAAGCATCTTTCATATTATCCATCGGATAATGAACTGCCGCGCCTTCTTCGTTTTTCTCTGTCTCGTATGTAAAGTTTGTCCGCGGAGCTGTTCCAAGCGCCGCATAATCTTCTTTTGCCGCGCTTAAGTCTTTATTTCCTTTTCCCCACAGCTTTGCGCCAAACAATGCGATCTCATTGTCGATACGATCATATACGTCATATTCGCTGACACCGTTTTCCAGATAGTCTGTCATGTCGTTCCATACCGCAATAGCGCCGCCGATCATCTGTTTATCTCCTGCCGGAATTGTCACTCCGCCGATAGAGTTGATTGCCAGATTATATAATGTATCTTCATTCAGATAATCATAGTAATAGCCGGCATTCGGAACAATGTAGTAATTTCCGTCGTTGCAGTTGATCAAATCGTAACCCTGCTCGTACATCTTGTCCATATTTGCCCAGCCAAAGTTCCACAGGTTCATCTGCACGCCTTCGCTGCGCACCGAAGTTTCTCCCTTGATCGTGGAAAGACTTCCCCAGATACGCGGCGTACGTCCGCTGTCCTGCACATACTTAAGCATGTCGTCCGCAAACTTTCTGTATGCTTCCGGCGCCGCCGTATATTCATCCGCGCCGACATGTACGACCGTATCTTTATCGAATACCGGATCGGACAGATCTTTTCCCATATATTCATTGAAAATACTCTGTACGAATTCCAGACTTTCATCATATTTTTCTTTCAGCGCAAGATGATCGTTGTCTCTTCCGTATGTACCGTGACGCAGATCCGGTCTTACCTTTGTCAAAGCAAGAGAATGTGCCGGCGTATCGATCTCCGGTACAATATCCACTCCGTATACCCTTGATTCCTGAATCAGGTTTCGGAACTCGTCTTTTGTATAGAATACGTCTTTACTCGTCAGATCCGCCTTATACAGACCGTCTTTTCCGCCTTCTTTAATATCAGATTCCAGACGGAATGCAGAATATGCCTGCATCGGATCTTCTCCGATCTGGGAATAGTGCTCCAGCGGGATCAGGTTATCGTTCAGATGGATCTGGAAGTCGTTCATCTTATACCATGACATCTGTTTTACCGTATCTTCCAGCCAGTCCATTGTAAACGTCTTACGTCCGACATCCAAAATGAATCCGCGCACTTTATAAAGCGGGTAGTCTCTTGCAACACCCTGCGGAATATTTCCGTTCGCTTTCAGGCTCTGTAAAATCGTTCTTGTTGCCCAGAATGCTCCTGTTGTTGTCTCCGCTTCTACCGCAGTCTTTTCATCTACCGTCATAAGGTAGCCTTCCTCCTGCAGTCCCTTTCCTTCTTTTGTCAGCGCAAAGAAAAAGTCGCCTGCATTCGCCGAATCTGCAGTTACTACAGGGAGCGTCTGTCCCATAATTGCCTCATAATCTTTTGCAAATGCATCTGCCATTTCCTGAAGTTCTGCATCTTTAATGACAATACGGCTTCCCGCATTCGGAGCAAACGTTCCGGCATTTCCCTTCCATTCTCTGATTTCCGGCAAAACGTCCGGCGCTGCGTTATCTCCTTCTTTCGTTTCATATTCTCCCGGAACTGTTACCGGAATTTCCTTGAAACGATAAGAGCCGTTTTCTTTATTCTCGATTTTAAAGGAAACTTTCACTGTCGTATCTACAACCGGCTGATAAAGATTCAAATCCGCATCTACAACCTGTTCATAATCCGTTCCGTTATATGTTACCTTTTCCGTTTTTGTTTCTTCCGGAATATGGACTGTCAGCTTCTTATCACCCTTTTTCGGAGTATCAACCGAGATTCCTTCCTCGATATCTACCTTAGGCTCGCCGCCGTATACTTCCATTTCATAAATCGAGATCGAATTCCAGCTTGCCCCTTCATTATCAGGATCATTCTTTGTAAATGAATTGATGTACAAGCGCACATATCTTGCTTTCTCAACTTTATCCAACACGATTGCATCTTTCAATGCCTTCGGACGATCCTGTACGTGCTTCACATCTTTCCAATCGGATTCCGCCGGCGCTTCTGCCGTGTTTGCGATCTGGATCTTATAGTCCGTCGCTTTTCTTGTTTCCCAGAAAATACAGACTGTTTTTACATCCATTTCTTTTCCGAGATCGACATAAATCCAGTGCGGGGCGTCCGCTACCGCGCTACTCCATCTTGAGCTTCGATCTTTTGTGTTGCCGTCAAACGCTTTCGCCGCGATCAAACTATTATCTTCTGTAGAATCTGCTGCTGCCGTTTTTTTCAGAGCCACGTTTTCTTCCGGGTCTTGCGGTTTTTCCGGAGTTGTCTCTTCTTTATCACGGATCTCAAATTCGCGAATCGAAACGCTGTCAAAAGCTCCTGTTTTCAACGACTCCACCGTCAGCTTCACGTATCGGTAACTTACCGGTTTTTCCAGCGTTACCACTGTATCCTGCGGAAAACCTTCCGCCTGTTTATCCTCCGACTGATGGATCAAAGTCCACTTTGAATTGTCGTTAGAACCTTCGATTTTGAACTTCCCGATCAACTGTTTTCCTACGGTAACTCCTGTACCGCCTTCACTTAAGATGCGGAACTGCGTAAAGGACTTTTGTTCTCCCAAGTCCACTTGCAGCCATCCCGGGGCCGCACCTTCAGAAGACCACCGCGTTTCATCGTTGCCGTCAACTGCCTTTGACGCGCTCATATCATTACCGTTTTGATTGTACTGGGCATTTGCAGTCGCCTGACATCCCAAAGCCAGATTCACCGCCTTGTCCTCTGCCCCTTCCGCAAGAGAAAGCATCCCATTTGACAAGACGCAGCTTGCGCATAATGATACCGCCAATAGTCTTTTGAATGACTTTTTCACGTTATGCATTGCTTCCTTGTTCCTCCTTTTTCATAACTTTTTCTCGGAAATAATCCCCTGATTTCCTCATAATACAAGAAAAAAGGCAATCCCTGCTTTACCAACCATATAATCAGTTAAAAAGGTCTTGCCTGCTCTGTACAGCAATACTCTGTCACATATTTTCTTGTATCATCTAAATAATGTTACCAATTTTCAACAAAAATGTCAAATTATTTTCCGCTTTTTGCACCACTTTCCCTACCGGTTTCATTACTATCTTACAGCTTTAAAACTATCGTTCCCTCATATTTCCCCCTTTATTTTTGGTAATTATATACAAACCTTCCCATAAATATCTTTCGGAACGTACGCTTTCACTTCAATCCCTTCCGGAACATACTTCTCCGACAAAAGTTGTCCACGACTTCGGATAAGCTGAATTTTCGATGCTTCCGAGAAATCATACAAACGCTCCACATAGATCTGTTCTCTTCGTACGATCTCGAGAAGCGCCTTTTTTAGTTCTGCAAGACCTTCTCCTGTTTTTGCCGAAGCCGGAATTGAATATTCCGCCTGAAAATCCCGATAGCTGCCTGCCGACTCGAGTTTATCCTGCTTATTAAAAAGTGTGATCACCGGTCGGTCTGCCGCTCCAAGCTGACGCAATGTATCGTAAACGACATGCATTTGCTCATCCATTTGCGGATTAGACGCATCTACCACATGAATAATAATGTCCGCATACTTCGCTTCTTCTAACGTACTTTTAAACGCTTCCACAAGGTGATGAGGCAGTTTTCTTATAAAACCGACCGTATCTGTAACTAATATTTCCTGCGTATTATCGAGAACAAGAGAGCGGGTTGTAGTATCTAATGTAGAAAACAGCATGGCGTCTTCTAAAATGCCGGCATTTGTCAGCGCATTTTCTATACTGCTCTTTCCCGCCGATGTATATCCTACTAAAGCCGCCACCTTTAATCCCGACTGTTTTCTCTGTGTCCGTATTAATTCCCGATGCTTTTCCACGTCTTTTAGTTCTTTTTTCAGTCTGCTGATCCGTTCTCTGATCAAACGCCTGTCCATCTCCAGCTTTTTTTCTCCCGGACCTCTCGTTCCGATCCCCCCGCCGAGACGGGATAAAGATCTGCCAAGCCCCGCCAGTCTTGACGCTCTGTATCGAAGCTGAGCAAGCTCCACCTGGATCTTTCCTTCTCCCGATACTGCCCGCGCCGCAAAAATATCAAGGATCAAAAGCGTCCTGTCTATAATTTTACATGACAGTTCTTCTTCAAGGTTGCCTAATTGTGCGCTCGTCAGCTCATCGTCGCAAATAATCCCCGTCGCGTCAGTCTCCCATATAAGATCTTTGAGTTCCGTCAATTTGCCTTTCCCGATATATGTTCCCGGATGCGCGCTCTCTCTTGGCTGGATCAGCCTGCCGACTACAGCCGCTTTTGCAGTTTTCGCCAATTCCGAAAGTTCGTCAAGCGAACGGTTTGCCGCATCTTCATTTCCCGTATCGATTCCGACGAGGATCACCCTCTCGTCGATTTGCTCCATCTCATACATATTATTTCTCCGAATTTTCTTTTATGAGAATTTTCCCTTCACAAAGATTTTCCCTCCACATAGATTTTCCCTTTACGTAGATTTTCCTTTCACGAAAAATTCCCTTTCATGAGAACTTTCTTTTGCCAAACGGTGTTTATCTCGTTTCCAAAAACTCGGCTTCTCTTTCCATCGCCGTATCTTCCGGATATTCGATCAGATACTCGGACGCTTTTTGCTTCGCGTTTTCCCAATCAGCCAGTTTTTCATAACAGACAACTTCGTTATATCTCATCTCCTGAATCATTTCAGCAGAATCTTTTCCATTTTCCGAATTCTTCTCTTCTTCACCTGACATATCTGTTTCCGCCATGGCAAGACCCGCCTGTATATATTCAAGAGCCGCCTCGTAATCCTCTGTCTTCATTGCACAAATACCCATCAGATTATAGATCTGAGTCGTCTGTACTACTCCTGTGTCAACAGCTTTTTTAAACGCATCGAGAGCCGAGCTATACTCCTCCTGCTCATAATATGTCATCGCAAGTCCCCGATACCCCTCTGCCGATTTCTTCTTATCCTTTTCTTCAGTCAGTTTTTCAAACTGTGCCTGCGCCTCTTTATAATCTCCTGCCTCCAATGCCTCTACACCTGATTTCGCACTGTTTGCACAGCCTGATGCCACAGTCGGCACAGCCATACAAAGAACTGCCGCCAACACGATCTGTTTTTTGATTTTCACGATTCGTTTACACCCCCGATTCCGGATACTTCATCATCCAAAATGAATTCAAAATATTAATTACCATCACAACCATGTCTGCTATAATAGCGCTTTGCATCGTCACAAGACCGAAAAACGCAAGTATGACTAAAAATACTTTCATACCGATCGCAAACAATACATTTCCCCGTACAGACCGGATCGTTCCTTTTGCGATCCGCACCGCATTTATAATCTTCGACGGCTCATCTTCCATAAGGATAATGTCCGCCGCCTCAAGCGCGGCATCCGCGCCGAGACCGCCCATCGCGATGCCGATGTCTGCAAGCGCCAAAACAGGCGCGTCATTCATTCCATCTCCTACAAACGCCAATTTTTCATTTTCCATGCGGTCATTGCAAAACTCTTCCAGAAGCTGCACTTTATCTTCCGGCATCAGCTCCGCATAAACGCTGTCGATTTTCAGCTCTGCCGCCACTTTTTCCGCCGTACGCTCGTTATCTCCGGTCAGCATAACCGTTCCCATATTTTTCTTTCGCATCCAGCGCATCAGTTTTCCCGTATCTTTACGAATCGTATCCGCAATCAATATGTATCCCGCATACTTTCCGTCAACAGCCACATGAACGGCAGTTCCGTCTTTTTCCGTCTGTGCGTAGAGGATTCCTTCCCGGTTCATCAGCCTTGTGTTCCCGGCATAAACTTCCAGTCCGTCCACAAACGCATGAACACCGTACCCCGGTTCTTCTTTCACATCTTTGATCCGCGTACTTTCAGCCGGCTTTCCATAAGCTTCCGCAAGAGACAGCGCCACCGGATGCTTTGAATAACTTTCCGCCAAAGCCGCAAGCTCCAACAGTCTTTCCTTTTCAAACTTATACGGAACAATATCTTTCACATGAAATACGCCTTCCGTCAGTGTTCCCGTTTTATCAAAAACATATGTGTCTACCCGGATCAGATCTTCCAAAACAGCTCCGCTTTTTATCAGAACGCCCTGCTTTGAAGCAGATCCTATCCCGCCCAAAAACGCAAGCGGTATAGAAACCATCAACCCGCACGGACATGCCGCCACAAGAATGATCAATCCTCTGTATATCCACTCAGCCTTCGCCTCCACAAACATCATAGGCGGGAGAATGACAGTTAAAAGCGCGATCAAAATAACGATCGGCGTATAATATTTTGTGAATTTATCTACAAAATGTACGCTCTCCGATTTGTTTTCATTTGCGCTTTCTACAAGCCGCATAATCTTCGCCGCAGTAGAATCATTGTACAGTTTCTCAACTCTGGCTTCCAACACGCTGTTCAGATTGATGCTTCCGCTGAACAGCCTGTCTCCGATCCGCACAGTGACAGGATCCGGTTCTCCTGTCAGCGCTTTCATATCAACTGTTCCCGTTCCGCTTGTCACAACCGCATCAACCGGGATCTTGTCTCCCGGATGCAGTACGATCGTCTGTCTCAAATTCAGCTCCTGCGGCGGAACAATCTTTTCTGTGTTTCCGATTTTCAGGTTCGCATATTCCGGACGAATATCAATAAATTTCGCAATAGATTTTTTCGTCCTGCTCAGAGAGATTTCTTCTACAAGTTTTCCGACCTGATAAAAGAGCATCGCCGCAACGGCTTCTTTGTAACGTCCTACAAAAAATGCTCCTACAGTCGCTATGATCATCAGTAAGTTTTCATCCAGAAACTGCTTTTTCAAAAATTTCTCTGCCTGCTCTTTATAAATACTGATCGCCGATACAATATACGGCAGTAAAAACAAAAGCATCTCCGCCTTTGATTTCATCTTTGCCTGCATGCTTATTAAGAATGCCAGCAAATATAAAACAAGACCGATACCGATCTCCAATTCCCTTTTTCTGGTTTCTCTCGTCATCCCTTTTTCCCTTTTCCGTCAACTTTTCCCTGTTCGTCAGCTTCCCCTTGTTCGTCGGCTTTCTCCTGTTTGCCGGCTTTCCCTGCCCGCCGGCTTTTCTTTTATTACTCTTGTATATGTTCCATTCCCTGATTAATAATCGTTTTAATGTGCCCGTCTGCAAGAGAATAGAATACTGTCTTTCCTTCCCTTCTGTTTTTCACGAGCTTCATCTGTTTCAAAATGCGGAGCTGATGAGAGATCGCCGACTGAGTCATATTCAGCGTCTTTGCCAGATCGCACACGCACATCTCCGAATGAAACAACACGCTTAACAATTTCAGTCTCGTCACATCTCCGAACACTTTAAAAAATTCCGCAAGATCATTCAGCTCTCTTTCTGCCGGAATGTGTTCCTTTACTTTTTTTACTACATCTTCATGAACATGTATAAAATCGCAGCGTTCTATTTCTGTTTTTTCTTCCTGCATTCGTCTTTTCCCTCCAAATATACAGTATAACGAAAAGAGGCAAAAGCATCAATATCTTTTGCCCCCAAAGCTTAAAACTTAAGATTACTTAAGATTTTCTTTACTGTTTTCTTCTTTCGCCGATCACATTGTCAAACACATCTTCCATACTTTCTTTTCTCTGATCGTCTCTGATCATGCAGGCCTGAATCGCCTCATTCAAAGAGAGCATCTTGTCGTCAAGTTCCGACACCATCTTCGCACACTCTTTCAATTCTCTGCTTATATAATCAGGCGCATTCCCTTCAAACTTATAATAAATCTTATGTTCCAAACTCGCCCAAAAATCCATCGCTATCGTTCGGATCTGGATTTCCACTTTTGTATCGACTACGCTGTCGGAAAGAAAGATCGGAACGGATACAAGCATATGATAACTTTTATAACCGCTTTCTTTTGGATTTTTAATATAATCTTTGATCGAAAGAACTTTCAGATCGCTTTGATTGCCGATCATCTCCGCCAAACGGTAAATATCAGATGTAAAGGAACAAATAAGACGTACCCCCGCAATGTCATTGATATAGCGTACCATGTTCTCGATCGACGTCTCATGGCCATACCGCCTTAATTTCTTCACAATGCTTTCCGGCGTCTTTATCCTTGTCTTTATATGCTCGATCGGATTATATTGATGTACATGCTGAAATTCGTCATTCAAAATCTCCAGCTTTGTTCCTACTTCTTTCAGCGCTGCGTTATACAGAAAAATGATCGTCTTCCAGCTATCGACATCCTCATAGCTTTTCAGCGCAGCTTCTACTTGTTGTTCACTCGTCATTTCAGACTGCCTCCGCCAGTTATTTTACTTTTTCATTCTAACATAAATCCTAAGGCATGTCATAGATTTCATTGTTTTTTAAGACTTCTCTTACAACTCTAATTTCATATCTCCCTGACGGATCCACTTCTTTTTCCGCATAAACTCAGAAATGAGAAGCGTCACCGCCGCAGGAAGGATAAACTGGATCAAAATGATCTTTCCGAGCACGATCACTCCCGCTTCACTTTGCGTCATTACCTGCCATGTCATAAGCGGACCGACAAGTCCGGCTGTTCCCATACCCGATCCCGTAGCGTTGTTCGTCATATGAAGAAGCATTGTTCCGATCGGACCTAAAACGGCGCTTGACAAAATAACCGGAAGCCAGATCAAAGGTCTTCTTACGATATTCGGTATCTGAAGCATCGACGTTCCGATTCCCTGCGCCAGAAATCCGCTGAATTTATTTTCTCTCCAACTAGCCACCGCAAATCCGATCATATTACAGCAGCATCCGATCGTCGCCGCCCCTGCCGCCAGTCCCGACAGATTCAGGATTACTCCAAGCGCCGCTGAGCTGATCGGAAGCGTCAGGATCATTCCCATTAAAACGGAAACGACAATTCCCATCAAAAACGGCTGCTGCTCTGTTCCCCAGTTGATCAAGGAGCCAAGCCATAACATAAATTCAGAAATCGGCGGACCGACAAACAGACCGACTGCCGATCCCGTTCCGATGCAGACCAGCGGAGTCAGTATAATATCAAGTTTTGTTTTACCCGAGATCAAGATCCCGATCTCGATCGCCAGATACGCCGCCGCAAAAGCGCCTAACGGCTCTCCCGGCCCTGCCAGAACCAGATTTCCATCCACAAGAACCTGTCCGGATAAGATTTTCCCGGCAAATGCACCGATCATACCGACAACCGCGGCCGAAACGATTACGAGATGTCCTGCTTCTAATTTTCGCGCCACACCGACTCCGATGCCTGCACCTGTCAAACCTGCGGCAATCTTTCCAAGTTCATAAATAAGATCTCCTGTGCCGCCTCCCATAAACAACCCGATCTGCTGAATGATCGTTCCTATGATCAGCGTAGCAAAAAGTCCCTGTGCCATGCCGCCCAGACCATCTATAAAAATCCGATCTAAAAGTTTTTTCATTTCTTAAGATACCCCCACTCGCCTGCATACGCTTCTTTTGCCGCAAAACACGGAGTCGTTTTTCCTTCTGCGTCCACGATTTCGGGGATCATGTCCGACTGCTTAAAATGATAATCCGTCAAAAGCCAGCTTACGATATTTACATTGTCCTTCCTTCCCACAACACAGTCCGGCGCAGCCATAAAAATCATCTGTTCAAGAAAATCTATATCGACTTTATTTTCTTTACTGTACAAAAGAAGATTTTTATGAAACCACAAATACACCCCTTTTACCGTCTCTTCTGTTTCTTGCTCTCCCTCGGTGTCAAGATTTCGTTTTTCCGAATCAAGATATACTGTCTGAAACTTTTCGTCAAATCCAAACTCCTCGATCGCCGCCAAAATTGCTCCGGCATACGGCTCTTCCTGTAAATACTTTTCCAATATTTCTTTGTCATTTATCGTGCATACTCTGATCATCTTTTTACTCCTTTACAAACTCCTGCGTCACATCATGTTTTCTTTTTTCATTTCACCGCACAGACACGATATAAACTTGCCGGCTTTCCCTGCATGTATATTTTGTCCGAGCGCCCGAACTGATACTAATATATCAAAAAGGGCTTGCACAAGCAACGGGATTTTTGTATGATAAATTTCATAAACTTTGAAAGGAGCTTCGTTATGTTTCGTTTATGGGGAAAAGAATTTAAAGAAAACAGGCTTCTGCGCGATACTGTCATTTGCGATGAGACAACAGACACCCGCACACATAAGATTTTCAACGCTTTGGACGCCATCTGCTATGAGTTCGATCTAAGCAAGCCTATCTGGCTTGACACAACGATCGCCGACTTCAAACGGCACGCAAAAGCTCGGTTTTATCAGGATAACTTTGTAGACAGCATTGATTTTGATTATTTAGAAATAGAGGTGATCGAGGAATAATCCCCGGTCACCTCTGTCTTTTACCATTTTTCGTTATTATCCGATCTATCTGCGCCTCTTATCATCGGCTGATCGTCACTTATTTCTAACCGCCGCCTGTTTCCGGTTGTCATTCATTTCTGATCGCCGCAAGCGGACTTAACTTCATCGCCCTTCTCGCCGGGAAATATCCCGCCGCCGTTCCGACAAGCATTGCAAACCCAAGAGAAACAAGAACAAGCCACAAAGGAATATAAGAAATCTGCCCTGTTGTCATTCCCATCTCTTTGCCCTTCACAAGAGCATTGATCGCCGCAGACATAAGGAAACTTAAAACATTTCCGATCACACCTCCGCCAAGTCCGATAAACGCCGCTTCCAAAAGAAACATCTGACGAATATTTCCAAGACTGCATCCGATCACTTTCATAACGCCGATTTCTTTCGTTCTCTCATAAATAGACATCATCATCGTATTTGCGATTCCGATTGCCGCAACAAACAGCGAAACGGCTCCGATTCCGCCAAGCACCGCCTGAACCATTGCAAACTGTTTCTTCATGCTGTCGATATATTCGATATTCGACGACACATTATATCCCATCGCCCGAATCGCGTCTGAGACAGCCTCTACGTTTTCCATGTCGTCCGCCTGTACTTTTGCCGACGAATATACAAACTTATTATATGGTTTTCCGCTCTTTGTCGTCGGCTGCCCCGGAATCGCTCTTCCTCTGAATTCTTTTTCAAGATACGTCCTCAGCTTATTGATATCGCAAAACGTCATATAAGAATTCACCGTATAGGTATCCGGTCCGCCTTTTAAAACTCCGCTTGCAGATACGACATGTTTTTTCGGCGGCGTTTTTGCCGACGCTGTTCCGCCTTCTCCGCTTTCTCCGGCAGAGCCGCCGATATCCGAAGCCGCGCTCTGCGACTGATAATAGCCGTCCTGATCGAGTATAAGAAAAACGGAATCCGTCTGCAGATCTATATCAGGAAGTTCTCCCGAATCCCAATATCCTCTTCCTGATGTTTTTTCATAAAAATTCGTTATTACTGTATTTCCATATACAAGTTCCAGCTGGGCGCTGTTCGGATCAGGAAGCCGCCCGCCATCCTCCAGCTCCAGATTCAATGTCTTCAAACCTTCAGGCGTCATTCCTGTCAATTCGATAAAGCCTTCATATTTTCCTTTCAGCGCGATTACCGATATGCTTAAGATCGGCTCTGCACTTTTCACATGGGCTACGTTTTTCAACTCTTTGATCACATCATCTGTGATGTATTTCTGCGATTCTTCTTCGTCCGAAGACATTCCCGAATAACCGTACATCATTCCGCCCGAATCTTTTCCCGTCACGGTAATACTTGTCGTTCCTCCGTTTTGCTCCACCTCTTTATACATGGATTCCTGAAGTCCGAGTCCGAGCGATATCATAACTACTATAGAAGCCGTTCCGATCACAACGCCTAGTACCGTAAGAAACGTTCTTAATTTTCTGCGCCGCAGGCTGCTAACGCTCATCCTCAGCAGATCGCTCCACCTCATCAAACAACTCCTCCTCTTCCGCTTCCAGACGTTTTGCTTTTTTCCTCTTCATAATAAGCACGATTGCCACAGCCACAGCAACGATCACAACTACGGCTGCCGCCAAGATCATTCCGATCGGCAGCCCCCCCTGTTCTTCCGGTATATCTGCCATAGCGTCCAGGTCTCCGGCATCTGACATCGGCATAACAGTAAGGTCAAATTTTTCCTCCGCTGTCGATACATTTCCCGCATCATCTTCATAAGTTAAGATCAGCTTACACTCTGTATTGTCCATCGTCTCTTCTTTCGCCGTCACGATGGCGTCGATCATGCCTGTCGCGCCGGAATCAAGATTTCCGATAAACTGTTCGTCTGACTCGATCATCTTGCCTTCAAAACGAGCTTTCACATTGTACATCTTCACCCGTCCGAGATTGTACAGACTGCAGGAAATATTCGCCTCTTCTCCGACCGCTACTGTCTCCGGCGCGATCTCGATCTTACTGAACTCAAACCGGGCGTCCTGTATGACCGGGATCGCAAGGCTTGACTGCGCCTCATACTGCGCCGCGCTGCTGTCTTCATACTTCATAGACATGCTGATACTGTACGGCTTTTTCACAAGATCTGCCCGTGCATTCAATTCGATTGAAATGTCGCTCGTTCCTCCGGCAGAAATTCCGTCAAGATAAACAGAGCTTGAACCCGATGCCGGAAGAAACGCCGGAGCTTCCGCCGCACCTTCTGAACCTGATGACGGAGCCTGCATATCAAAAAGCATATTTGAAACAGCAGTTTTTGAAGAAGTATTTTTCAGGTGGACGATCAATTTAAAATTACTTCCCGCGCGAACTTCCGCCGGCTCTGTATTAAATCCTGTTACAATCACCCGCGGAACAGATGCGCTTGACGCATCCGCGCCGCCTGCCGAGCCGCCTGCCATGACCGGATCGCTGGTATATACTCCTCCGAACACCGCGCCCGAATCGTCCGGCGTTCCCTGCGCATTTCCCGATCCGCCGCTTCCGTTTCCGGTATTTCCGTTGTTTATCTCTCCGCCGTTTGCATTTCCACCCTGATTTTCCGATGGCTTTTCTTTTGCGGTCGTTTTTACAAAGACATACTTATCCGTCTCATAGGATTTCTCTCCGTCATCGTAAGAAATCTTAAATTCCAGTTTATAAGACTTCCCTGTCACATCTCCTCTTACGATAAGAGGTTTCTCTTCACTCCCCCACACAGCCGCAGTCTGTCCGCCGCTTTTGATCGTAGACAACTCTTTTTCATAATTCAGCTTATCAAGTTCAAAGGGCCAGTCGGATGCATTCTTGATATCCGGTTCTATCCGCACGTTGTGCGCGTCTACATTTCCGTTGTTTTTTACATTGATCCGAAACTCGGATACCTTCTGCCCCGCCTTAAACACAGGCGTCTCCTGCCCGTCGCCGACACTGATCTGAATGTACGCAAGCTCTCTCTTTGACACCTGACTTCCGGACTCTGTTTTTTCCTCTGCAAATGCCACGAGCGGAGCAAGCATAGACAACACAAACACCATGCATAAAATTCCGATTCCGATCCGTTTCAACGTCATTTTTCTATGCTCTCTCATTTTCCTCTTTCCTCCTGTTTTCTGTAATGTGTACAATTTTTCCGTCTATAATCTCCAATACCCGGTCTGCATATTCCGCCTGACTTCGATCATGCGTGACCATGACAAGCGTTCTTTTCTGCTCTCTTACGAGTCTTTGCATCAGGCGCATCACATCTTGAGACGTATGTGAATCAAGCGCTCCTGTAGGTTCATCCGCAAAAATAATCTTCGGATCGTTCACAAGCGCCCTTGCCACGCTTACTCTTTGCTGCTGTCCTCCTGATAACTGGTTCGGCAGATGTTTTTTATGTTTTTCCAAGCTCACCAGATCCAGCATTCTGTCGGCTTTTTTTATTCGTTCTTTTCTCGGCTCTCCGCGAAATGTAAGCGGAAGCGCCACATTTTCCAGTGCATTCATCGTTCCCATCAGATGAAACGACTGAAATATAAAACCAACGTTTTCTCCTCTGAACTTTACAAGTTCATTTTCTTTCATCTGCTCGATATGCTTCCCCGCTACGATCACTTCCCCGCGAGTCGGTTTTTCCAGTCCGGCAAGCATATTCAAAAGAGTCGATTTTCCGGAACCGGACGTTCCGACGATCGCACAAAATTCTCCCTCGTACACTGAAAAACTAACGCCGTCCAATGCCCGGACGACCGAATCGCCGACACGATACAGTTTATACAGGTTTTTCACACTGATAATCTCCCTCACTGTCTCCTCCTTTTTGCTTTCTTTACTCATTCTGTCTGTCTGTTTTATCTCCTGTCTCAACACATACGAATCTTCGGCAGTCAGATCTGCCTTTTTACGAAACAGCGATGCATTGTTATTTGTATCGTATCATATGTTTTGTTAGATTTCGCTATGTATTTTATGAATAATTTCTTAATATCCGAATCTCATCTGCGCAAAACTTCTGTTTTCCCCCTATAACAAAAAAGGCCGCAAAACATCTGCAGCCTTTCTGCTTTCTTTTCTATTCGATCTGCCAGTCAATAGGCTCTTCGCCTTGCGACTCTAAAAACTCATTCGTTTTACTAAACGGTCTGCTCCCGAAAAATCCACGATATGCCGACAGCGGACTCGGGTGCGGCGCTGTCAATATCAGATGCTTCGGATTGTTCAGCATCGCCTTTTTTCTCTGCGCCGGAGCGCCCCATAAAATAAATACGATCGGACGGTCCTGACCGTTTAACGCCATGATCGCCGCATCCGTAAATTCTTCCCAGCCGATGCCCCTGTGGGAATTTGCCTGATGAGCACGAACAGTCAGCACAGTATTCAACATGAGAACTCCCTGATTTGCCCATTTTGTAAGGCATCCGTGATCAGGGATCGTACACCCGAGATCATCATGAAGCTCTTTATAAATGTTGACAAGAGACGGCGGCACATCCACTCCCTTTTTCACTGAAAAGCAAAGCCCGTGCGCCTGTCCGTTATTGTGATAAGGGTCTTGTCCGAGTATCACTACTTTCACCTTTTTCAGCGGAGTCAAATGAAATGCATTAAATATATCCTCCGCCGGCGGGAAAATCAATCTTGTTCTATATTCCTCGTTTACCGTCTGAAATAATGTTCTGTAATATGGCTTTGAAAATTCACCTTTCAGCGCTTCATACCAGTCTCCGCTTATACCTGACATCTTTATCACCCTCGTCTTTCTTTCCGTTTGTATCTCCGCCGCTTTTATCGGTATTGTCTCTTCATGCAGTCTTTCCCCTTGTTCCTCTAAGATCACAATCTTACAGAAACGCCTTCTTTTGCCAAATACTCTTTCACCTGTCTGATTTCCAGTTCTTTATAGTGAAACAGCGACGCCGCCAGAGCCGCATCTGCCATTCCTTCTGCAAGAGCATCCTTAAAATGTTCTAATTTCCCCGCTCCTCCCGAGGCGATCACAGGAATCGACACGCTTTGCGCGATCGCTTTTGTCAGTTCCAGATCGTATCCCGACTTCGTTCCGTCACAGTCCATGCTTGTAAGTAAAATTTCTCCCGCGCCGAGTTGTTCCACTTTTTGCGCCCACTCTACCGCATCGATCCCAACGTCTACTCTACCGCCGTTTTTATAAATATTCCACCCCGAACCGTCCTGACGTTTTTTCGCGTCGATCGCCACTACAACGCACTGACTGCCGAATTTATCCGCCGCATCGCGGATCAGCTCCGGCGTATTGATCGCCGAAGAGTTAATGGAAATCTTATCTGCCCCTTCGCGAAGAAGCGCCCGAAAATCATCGACCGTGCGGATTCCTCCGCCGACAGTAAATGGAATGAAAACACATTTTGCCACTTCTCTGACCATATCGACTACCGTTTTCCGCTGATCGGAAGACGCCGTAATATCAAGAAATATAAGTTCATCCGCTCCTGCCGCGTCATATGCCTTCGCGATCTCCACCGGGTCTCCGGCATCTTTCAAACCTACAAAGTTGACTCCTTTTACGACCCGTCCGTCTTTTACATCCAGACAGGGAATAATTCTCTTTGTAAACATCACATTCACCTCTTATAATTCCACGAAATTTTTCAATATCCGAAGTCCCGCCGTACTGCTCTTTTCCGGATGAAACTGACACGCAAAAACATTTTTTTGTTCTACCGACGCATGGATATGTACACCATATTCAGCGGAAGCTTTCACTATTTGCTCATCCTCTGCTTTCAAATAATAAGAATGCACAAAATAAACATACGGATCATCTTCTATCCCTTTGAACAGCCTTCCGTTATTCTCTAAATGCAGAGAATTCCACCCCATATGCGGAATTTTTAATCCTTCTGCATTCGGGATCCTGCATATCTTTCCTTTTAAAATCCCAAGTCCTTCCACCCCCGGCGCTTCTTCGCTTTGTTCAAACAACACCTGAAGTCCAAGGCATATCCCCAGAAACGGAATTTCCTTTTCCACTGCTTCCCGGATCACAGCGTCGAGTTGTCGCTTTCTCAGATTCTCCATAGCGTCTCCAAACGCGCCTACCCCCGGTAAAACAATCTTATCCGCGCCCAGTATTTCATCTTGTTTCGCCGTAACTGTCACTTCCTGTCCGAGACTTAAGAGCGCTTTTTCCACACTTTTAATATTTCCTGCGTCATAGTCTATAATTGCGATCATATTTTCCTCTCCCTGCTTTTGTTTTTCATTCTATATTTCTCTTTTTCGTTTCTTTATTCCGTACGGCAGTTTTCCGCTTCTCGTTTCGTGTTTCTATCTTCTTTTTCCTCTTCCTGTTTTTACGACCGGAATCGGCGTATGATCTACCGCATCCAGATTTTTAATATATTTTTTCGTCTCTTTTACGATAACCGGAGAAAGGAGCAGCACTGCGGTCAGGTTCGGTATCGCCATCAACGCGTTCAGTATATCCGCCACCTTCCACACAAGATCAAGCGCAAGCACCGGAGCGACAAGAAGCACCGCTACATAGAGAAGCCGATATGGAAGAAGTCCCGCTTTTCCCGCAAAATATTCTACGCACCGCTCACCGTAATACGCCCATCCCAAAATCGTCGAATACGCAAATGAGATAATACCGACAACAAGAATAAGAGAACCGAAAAAGGGAATCTGACCAAACGCCATCGTTGTCAGTTCGCCTCCGTTTACCGCCTCGTCAATATTGATCGCCGGATTTTTCATAATCGTTGTCACAAGCACAAGTCCGGTCATCAAACAGACGACAACCGTATCCCAAAACGTTCCCGTGGAAGAAACAAGAGCCTGACGGACCGGATTTTTTGTCTTTGCCGCCGCAGCCGCGATCGGAGCCGAACCAAGTCCCGATTCATTTGAGAAAAGTCCTCTTGCGACTCCATACTGAATGGCATACCGGATACCTCCGCCTACAAGTCCGCCTGCGGCCGCTCCTTTTGTAAACGCAAGCCGGCAGATCGTCGTGACCGCCGGAATGATGTAATCATAATTGATAAACAATATAACGACGCAGCCTATCACATAGAAAGCCGCCATAAACGGAACAAGCTTTTCACATACTTTCGCAATACTTTTTATTCCTCCGAAAATCACAACCGCCGTCATCCCTGCCACAACAACGCCGACAACAAACGGATCGATCCCAAGGTTCTTACTGCACACTTCCGCGATCGCGTTTACCTGAGTCGCGCATCCGATTCCAAAAGAAGCAAAACCTGCCAAAAAAGCGAACGCCAAACCGAGCCACCTCATATTCAGTCCGCGCTCCAACGCATACATCGCGCCGCCCTGCATTCGCCCGTCTTCTGTTTTTACTCTGTACTTTACCGCAATAAGCGATTCGGCATACTTCGTTGCAATTCCGAAAATGCCCGTGATCCAGCACCAGAATACAGCTCCCGGACCGCCCAGAGCGATCGCTGTTCCGACACCGATGATATTTCCCGTTCCGATCGTGGAGGCAAGCGCTGTTGCAAGCGCTCCGAACTGACTGACTTCTCCGTCTGCCCCCTCTTCTTTTGCAACCGAAAGCCGAATCCCTTTTGTAATTGTCTTTCTCTGGATAAATCCTGTGCGAACTGTCAAAAACAGATGCGTTCCCAGCAAAAGTGCGATCATCCCCCAGCCCCATACGAAATCGTCTGCCGATTGAATGATCTCGTATATTTTATCATACATACTTATCCCGCCCTCCTTCTTACTTTTACACTCTTTTTTACATTTTTTACTATTGCAAAAAGGGCATACGATATACCGACCGCTGACAGCCGGCATGCCGTATGCCCTCTTACGCAACTATCCTTGAATTATTAGTTGCATTTTAGCACATTTACGCGCTAACGTAAAGCATTGAACTTATAAGTTTTTCACGCTTTTGCATCCAATTCAAACCAAAACGCTACTCCATTATCAAAGTTCTCTACTCCGTATTTCTGGTGGAACGATTCCATGATCGCTTTCACGATCGACAGACCGATTCCGTTGCCGCCATATTCTCTTGTATGCGCTTTGTCCACTTTATAGAACTTATCCCACAACTTCGGAATATCTTCTTCCGGAATCGGAGTTCCGCTGTTAAACACAGTGATCCGCACTTTTCCGTCCCCATTTTCTATACGGACTTCTATGCGCTTCTCATTGCCGACATGGTGGATCGCATTCGTAAGATAATTTCGTACAACCTGCTCTGTTTTAAACTCATCCGCCCACACACAGATACTTTCATCGGAAATAAAACTGATCTTTGCCCCTGCCTGCTGAACAAGGATCTCACAGCTTACAATTACCCCCTTTACAAGGCGCACGATATCAAACCGCTCAAACTGTACTTCATCAGAGCCGAATTCCAACTGATTCAGCGTCAGAAGATTTTTCACCATCACATTCATTTTCGCCGCTTCGTCTATGATCACATCACAGTAAAATTCGCGGCTTTCGGGATCTTCGCTGATTCCTTCTTTCAGCCCTTCCGCATACCCCTGGATAAGGGCGATCGGCGTCTTTAGTTCATGAGACACGTTTCCGAGAAATTCATTTCTCATATCCTCGATCTTTTCTTTCTGTTCGATATCTTTCTGCAGCTGATTATTCGCCTGCTTTAGTTCTGACACCGTTCTTTCCAGCTTCTCCGACATTTTATTGAAATTATTCCCGAGCACACCGATCTCATCCATGCCGCCGCGCGTATACTTGGTATCGAAATTTAAGTTTGCCATCTCCTGGGATAATCCGGCAAGTTCCATGATCGGTCTTGTAATACTTCGGGAAAACATCCATACTAACAGACCTCCGATAACCATTCCGATACATCCGAGATAGATCAAAAAGCGGTTTGCAAGAGATGCACTTTCCGTAATACTCGCATAAGGACACTGCATGATAAACCATGAGCCGTCCATAAATCTTCCCCACATTTTCAAATACTCTACATCTCTTTGTACTTGACTGCTCTTATCTCTGTAAATCGTGTAGTCCTCATTCCGCTTCAGTATGTTTTCATGATCGACTCCTTCCATTCCGAATAAGCCGCTGAACATTTCTTTCAAACGCGGATCGCTTTCTCCAAGTGTCGTAAGGATCGCATTTCCACCTCCGTCCACCACGACAAGGTCAACGTTCGCCCGCTCAAGCTGTGTCAGAATATCCCTCACCGAATCAGAATCTGACAGACTTCCGGACTCCAGCTTCGCATTGACGTCATTGTATGTTCGGATCAGATCATCCGCTTTGTGAGACAGATAATAATGTCCTAAAAAAGCGTTATTTATAATAAGGACAAGACCTAAAATAAGACTGAACAATCCGATAAAAATCGCCGTCATCTGACGCCTGATCGAATACTTTATCATCCTTGTATTTCCTCCGGTTAATTGACTTCAAATTTATATCCCATACCCCATATCGTTTTGATATACTCGCCCCTGTCGCCTAATTTACTGCGGAGTTTTTTCACATGAGTATCGATTGTTCTCGCATCACCGAAATAATCATAATTCCACACATTATTCAATATTTTTTCCCTGGACAGCGCAATCCCCTGATTTTCCACAAAATATGACAACAGTTCAAACTCCTTATAACTTAAATCGATCATCTTGTCATTGATCTTAACAATATGCGCCGCCTTATCAATCTTGATATCTCCCGCTTCGATCACATCTCCGGCCGTATTTCCGAGAGTTCGTCTTAAGATAGCGTTTACCCGCGCCACAAGAATCTTCGGGCTGAACGGCTTTGATATATACTCGTCCACTCCAAGTTCAAACCCTTGAAGTTCGTCACGTTCTTCCGATCTTGCCGTCAGCATGATGATCGGTACTTTGGACGTCTCTCTGATCTCCCGGCAAACCTGCCAGCCATCCATCTTCGGCATCATCACATCAAGGATCACAAGGGCAATCTCCTTATCTTCATAGAAAATGTCCATCGCTTCCATGCCGTCTCCCGCCTCAAGCACAGCATATCCTTCCCGGGTAAGAAAGTCTTTCACAAGTTTTCTCATCCTGCTCTCGTCATCTACAACAAGCACTTTTATATTTTCCACAATATCCACCTCTCATATAAAAATGTACCGGCAAAAATATTCCGATAATTTCTCTTTTATTTTCAGATTACCATACAAATATGTCAATCCTGTGAATTTGTTTTATTTCTCGTCCCAAAACCCCCGTTCCTTTCTCTTGAAAAACAGTATTTTTAGTGCTATTATTTTTAAGATTTATAATTCCTAAGGAGTTTTTTATATGGGACTTACAGAACTTTTCATCCTGGCAGTCGGACTTTCCATGGATGCTTTTGCCGTTGCCGTCTGTAAAGGACTTGCTATGCCGAAAGTCACCTAGAAAAAGATTACCGCCGTCGGTCTTTGGTTCGGCGGATTTCAGGCTCTTATGCCTGCAGCAGGCTACTTTCTCGGCATCCGGTTTAAAGACGGCATTACCGCTATAGATCACTGGATTGCGTTTATACTGCTTTCCATCATCGGAATCAATATGATCCGCGAATCTTTCTCCGGCGACGAAGAATCTTCAAACGACCTTTTAGATTGCAAAACGATGTTCCCTCTGGCTGTTGCGACAAGTATTGACGCTCTGGCCGTAGGCATCACCTTCGCCTTTTTAAATGTACATATTATTCCTGCCGTTTCATTTATCGGCGTAATAACGTTTATCATCGCTGCCGCAGGTGTAAAAATCGGAAACATATTCGGGACAAGATACAAATCGAAAGCAGAGCTTGCCGGAGGTATCATCCTGATTCTTCTCGGCGTTAAGATCCTGCTCGAACATCTCGGCATATTTTAAATGAAAAACTTTTGATCCGATATTTTTATCGGCAAAAGTATTACATCAGGGAGACTTTTATTATTATGGAAAAGAAAAATTCATTCATGCAGACGAAACCTGTTTTTTCTCTTCTGCTTTCTATGTCTGTACCTATGATGCTGTCCATGCTTATTCAATCGCTTTATAACATCGTTGACAGTATCTACGTTTCCAGACTTGGCACAGATGCTCTGACTGCCGTTTCGCTTGCCTATCCGCTTCAAAACGCGATCTTATCCGCAGCGGTCGGAATCGGCGTCGGGATCAGCTCCGCTATCTCCATTCATTTAGGAGCGGGAAATCGGGAAAAAGCCGACCGGGCGGCGACTCTGGGAATCGCCCTTACATTGATCCACTGCATCTTTTTTATCATTGCAGGTCTGACGATCTCCGAACCGTTTTTAAAACTTTTTACAGACAACCCGAGAATATTAAACGACGCATCCATATATACGGAAATCGTACTTTGCCTTTCTTTCGGCTCTCTTTTTCAAATTGCATTTGAAAAGATCTTCCAGGGAATCGGTGAAATGAAGATTACAATGTACCTTCTCATCGCCGGCTGTGTCGTCAATATTATACTCGATCCGATCCTGATCTTCGGATTGCTCGGTTTCCCGGCGCTTGGCGTTGCAGGCGCTGCCATCGCCACCGTGATCGGACAGATCAGCGCCTTACTCTTATACATCATCGTATATAGAAGAAACTCTTACGCGGTACACATCAGCTTCAAGCATCTTGTCTTTGATAAAGCGATCATCAGACAAATTTACAGTGTCGGAATCCCCTCTACTGTTATGATGCTCCTGCCGTCTATATTGATCAGTGTACTAAACAGTATACTTACTGCATTTTCAGACGTTTATGTCGCAGTTTTAGGCGTTTATTTCAAACTTCAGACTTTCATCTATATGCCTGCAAACGGAATCGTACAGGGAATGCGTCCGATCATCGGGTACAATTACGGCGCCGGTGAAAGTTCCCGCGTCAAATCAACAATACGATACAGCCTGCTCACTGCGGCAGGATTGATGTTGACAGGAACGATCCTCGCTCTTGCCCTTCCGAAACAGATTCTCTCTCTGTTCGATGCAGACGCCGCTTTAATGAGCGCCGGAGTCACTGCTCTTCGCATCATCAGCCTCGGATTTCTTGTTTCTTCTGTCGGTCTGATCTATTCCGGCGTATTTGAGGCGATAGGAAACGGGCGGAATTCTCTGATCATCTCTTTGCTCCGCCAATTTGTGATAACAATCCCGTTAAGTTTCATCCTCACCCGCTTTTTCGGACCTACGGGCGTATGGATCTCATTCCCTGTAGGTGAGCTCTGCGCTTCCGCCGCGGCGTTCTGCCTATTAAAAAAATATCAAAACGGAGCATTCTCGCCTCTTTGACGGGATGCTCCTTCTATATAATACGACATCCTCAGCAAAACCATTTTAATTACCAAAAGGAGATTTCCCTATGAAACACTCTTTGCAAATGTCTGAAACACTCCGCTTAGGAATCATCCTCGCCTTATCCGGCGGATTTATGGACGCCTACTCTTATCTTGAACGGGGAAACGTATTCGCAAACGCCCAAACCGGAAATCTGCTCCTATTCGGTGTAAATCTCGCGGAAGGGAACTATTTTGCCATGCTCAGCTATCTCCTCCCTGTTCTCGCGTTTACTCTCGGCATCTTACTTGCCGATACTGTGCGCTGCCTCAACATACGACTCCACTGGCGTCAGCTTTCCGTTCTGTTGGAAGCTGTTATTTTAATATGTGTAGCCTTTTTCCCTCACTCTTTAAATCCCCTCGCAAACTCACTCACCTCTTTTGCCTGCGGCATTCAGGTCGAAAGCTTTCGCAAGATCCGCAACAGAGGAGCGGCTACAACTATGTGTATCGGAAACTTAAGAAACGGAACCGAGAATCTGCACCGCTTTCTGCGAACCCATGACCGTAAAGCATTCTACAACGCCCTTCTTTTCTACGGCATTATCCTCTGCTTTATAATCGGAGCAGTCCTCGGAAACTTCGTCATCAAACGCTTTCATGAGAAATCGATCCTCGTATGTTCAGCGCTTTTGTTTATTGCATTTTTCATGATGTTTGTCAACAAAGAGCAAAAATAAATTCTGCAGACCGACACCGGTTTCCACAGTTATAACTCGATTTATCAATGCTCAAAAAAACAATGACCACAAACTCAGTTTTTGAATTTTCAGAATTTTTTGTTAATTGTCCATTTCAATCCGGAATGTGTTAAAAAACAGCTTTTAATATCCTGTTTTAAATTGACAATCTCCTCTCCAAACGATATATTCATAATAGAATTTTATACTTATTTATGAATCTACAGAAATTAGAGGAGACAATGATGAAAACAAGAATGAAAAAATTGCTTGCGGGGATGTGTGCGGTTCTCATACTTCCCATCGGTTCCGCGCAAACTGTTCTTGCCGAAGAGCCGGAACAAAACTTCCCGATATCCGTAGAAAAAGCGGTAAATCAGACATTAAAACTATGGTACGGTTCTCCTGCCAAAATTAATACTGCCGAATCCAGCGGCGGCGAATGGATGCAGCAATCTCTGCCTCTCGGAAACGGGAATCTGGGAAATTTGATTTTGGCGGAATCTCAAAAGAAAGAATCCATTTCAACGAAAAAACACTTTGGACAGGCGGTCCTTCATCGAGCCGTCCCAACTACCAGTTCGGAAATAAAGCAACGGCATATACTGCCACAGAGATTGAAAATTATCGAAAACTGCTTGATGACAAATCTTCTAATGTATTTAACGATGACCAAAGTCTCGGCGGTTACGGTATGGGGGCAAAAATCAGATTTCCGGGCGAAGACAATCTAAACAAAGGCAGTTATCAAGATTTCGGCGATATTTGGCTTGATTTTTCCGCAATGGGAATCACTGACGATAATGTGCAGAATTATCGGAGAGAACTGAATTTACAAACCGGAATTGCATCAACAGAATTTTCTTATAAAAATGTTTCTTACAAAAGAGAGCATTTTGTAAGCAGTCCGGATCAGGTAATGGTAACAAACCTCTCCGCTTCTGAAAAAGGAAAACTTAATTTCAGCGCAAAAATGGAACTAAACAACGATAACTTAGAAGGAAAGCTTACATTCGATGTCCGGAATCAAACTTGCACTATCGAAGGAAAAGTAAAAGATAATGATTTAAAATTCCGTACAACTATGAAACTCCTTCTAACCGGCGGCGAGATAACGGCAGATGAAAAAAATCAGGTTTACCGGATTAAAAATGCAGATCAGGTCACAATCATAATGGCTGCCGAGACAGATTACAAAAACGATTATCCTACTTACCGGGACAAAGAGAAAAATCTGTCGAATGTTATCGACACCCGGATCAATGACAGCTCGAAAAAATCTTACGATGAATTAAAGCAGACGCATATAGAAGACCACCAAAGTCTTTTCGACAGAGTAAGTTTAGACTTAGGAGAGTTTCAGACATCCGTTCCGACAGATCAGTTGATAGACGAATATCGAAACGGCAGCTACTCGCACTACCTGGAAACTCTTGCATTCCAATACGGACGTTATCTGACAATAGCCGGTTCCAGAGGTACGCTCCCAAGCAACCTTGTCGGCTTATGGACAGTAGGTCCTTCCGCGTGGACGGGAGATTATCATTTTAACGTCAATGTACAGATGAACTATTGGCCGGTATATTCAACGAACCTTGCCGAATGCGGAACAACTTTTGTAGATTACATGGATAAATTAAGAGAACCGGGACGCCTGACGGCAGAAAGAGTTCACGGTATTAAAGGGGCTGTCGATAACCACACCGGATTTACCGTACATACGGAAAACAATCCTTTCGGCATGACCGCTCCTACTAACGCGCAGGAATACGGCTGGAATCCGACAGGAGCGGCATGGGCTGTCCAAAACCTTTGGTGGCATTACGAGTTTACGCAGGATGAAGCATATTTAAAAAATACTATTTATCCGATCATGAAAGAGGCGGCACAATTTTGGGACTCTTATCTCTGGACGTCAGAATACCAGAAAATCAACGACGAAACTTCGCCTTATCACGGTGAAAACAGACTTGTAGCAGCGCCTAGTTTTTCAGAGGAACAAGGACCGACCGCAATCGGAACAACTTACGACCAATCTCTTATATGGGAATTATATAACGAATGTATCCAGGCAGGCAAAATCGTCGGAGAAGATGAAGCTGTTCTGCAATCTTGGGAAGAAAAGATGCAAAAACTTGATCCGATTGAAATCAACGCTACAAACGGAATTAAAGAATGGTACGAAGAAACCCGTGTAGGTCAGGAAACCGGACATAACAAATCTTATGCAAAAGCAGGAGATCTGGCAGAGATCGCAGTACCTAACAGCGGATGGAATATCGGACATAACGGAGAGCAAAGACACGCCTCCCATCTGGTCGGACTCTTTCCCGGAACATTGATCAACAAAGAGAATCCGACTTACATGAACGCCGCTATTCAATCATTGACCGAACGAGGAGAATATTCTACAGGCTGGTCGAAAGCAAACAAGATCAATCTCTGGGCGAGAGCCGAAAACGGAGAAAAGGCATATAAGCTTTTGAACAATCTGATCGGAGGAAATTCTTCCGGTCTCCAGCATAATCTCTTCGATTCTCACGGATCCGGCGGAGGAGACACAATGATGAACGGAACTCCGGTATGGCAGATCGACGGCAATTTCGGTCTTACTTCCGGCGTAGCAGAAATGCTTGTTCAATCGCAGTCAGGCTACACACAATTCCTCCCCGCAATTCCAGACGCATGGGAAAAAGGAGAGGTCAGAGGTCTAAAGGCCAGAGGTAACTTCACGATCGGCGAAAAATGGGCGAACGGCATTGCGGAAGCCTTTACCGTACGTTATGACGGCAATAAAGACAGCGCTGTTTTCACAGGATCATATAAAAATATTACTTCTGCAAAGATCTACGAAGACGGCAAAGAAGTTCAGGTGACAAAAGATACCGATAAAGATCGTATTTCCTTTGAGGCAGACGCCGGCAAGACATATACGATCGATATATCCGAAACAAATATAAACGAACTAAAAGAGCAGGCGTCTACATTTTTAAATCAGCTTCACCCTGATCTCATCAATGCCAAAAACGAACTGCAGACAGCAATCGATCTTTCTTCAAAAGAATTAGGTACAGTTCTGACAAAAGTCAAACTAATGGATCAGTTATATCGCTCCTATCTGAATAAGGCAGAAAACATATATTATCTGACCGACAAAGATAACTTAACCTATTCACAGATCGACACGCTTTACAATCAGCTTCGCAAACTGCGCAAGACTCTGTTGGAAAACACCGGAGATTTAGAGGATTATCAAAACGCCGAGAACCAATTTACAGATCTTAGCGCACAATTAGAAAAACCGATGGCAAACCGGATCATTTCATTCAGCAAAGATTCCGGTGTCATCACAGGAAACGACCGGACACTTACTTTGAGTAAGAGTTCAGACGCCAAAGACTTTGAGATCCGTTATACAACAGACGGAAGTATTCCGAGACATACATCTGACCGGTATGAACACCCTCTGCAATTAGACAATAAAGAAAATACCGTTGTCAGAGCGGCGCTGTTTTATAACGAACAGAGAGTCAGCCCTGTATACACAAAGAAATACATAGCAAAAAGCATAAAGATCCAAGACGTAACCGTATCTCATACAGAGGACTGGGGCAATAACTATGTAAAAGCCGGTATGATCGATCAAAACACTTCGACACGGTGGGCATCCAAAAACGTAGACGCTTCTAAACCGTTGGAAATCACATTGAATTTCTCCGAAAAAGAAACGCTCGATCAAATGAATTTCGATCTGTTCGTATCCAAAAATAACGGAATCGGCGCTTTTGAAATTCAGGCGCTTTCTGACGGAACATATCGAACTGTGTATGAAGGAACAAAAATGGGAAATATCGACGACAAAGTCGGCGATATCGACGGCGGAAGCGGCGGATATCACGCTTATTACTTCGCCGAATTTCCCGAAACAACGACAGAATCCGTAAAGGTAATATTAAAACCGGGATTCTTAGGCGAACCGTCTCTATATGAAATAGCGCCTCTTTACACAGGCGTACAGGCAGACGGCGCCGGAGATACGTCAGAATTAGAAAAAATGATACGTTCGGCAGAAGAAGCCGACAGAACTGCCGACCATTATGTAAACGCGCCGCAAACATTAAAAACCGCGTTTGAAGAAAGTATTTCAGACGGGAAAGAACAACTGAAAGCATCGCAGGATATTATTGATTCCCGTACCGAATTTTTATCTGACAGATATCACCGTCTCGGATTCGGAACGACAGATAAGTCAAAATTAAACTCGCTGATCACAAAAGCAGAACAGGAACTAAACGGAAACTATACAAACGATTCTTTATACCAACTGAAAAAAGTTCTCTCAGACGCTAAGAAAACAGCCGATGACGAAAACGTAAAACAACCAGCCGTCGATCAAATGACAGAAAAACTACAGGCAGCATTAAACAGTCTCGAACAAGGCGGTTTTTCCGAAACATCCATCCCGGCAGGAGATCTGCAAGGTTCCGGAAAGTGGATCCAGGCAGGAGATTTCAAAGCAACAGAAGCAGATGATGCGGGGCCTCTGACTTATAAATTCAACGGAAATTCGATACAAGTTTCCACGGTCAAAGGAGATGATCACGGCGTTATCCGGGTGACGATCCTAGATCAAAACGAGAAACAGATCTGCCGAGAAGAAATTGATACATATGCCGAAAAACGCATAGAGGGCGCCGAACTGATACAGAAAGACTTTCCGGAGGGCAGCTACACAATTCAATTTGAACGTGTCGGAAAAAGTCCAAACGGATCACCGGAAAAAAGAGGATGGGTCGAAGTCGGAACACTGAAGATCCGTACAGAAAAGAAAGAAATCGTAGACCGAAGCCAATTGGAAGAAGAACTGACGATCTGCGACGGGCTGAATAAAGACAAATACACAGAAGAAAGCTGGAACAAATTACAAAAGGCAGTCAACAGCGCCAGAGAACTCCTAAACAAAAAGGATGAAGAAACGTGTACTTCCGAAATGAATGATAAGGCAAATGAAGTTCGGAATGCAAGAAATAGTCTTCAGGAGATAAAAGTTGATACGTCCGCATTAAACGACGCGTTAAAAGCCGCAAAATCCATTTCCCGGGAAGGATATACGGAAGAAAGTTTTGAAGCATTAACACAAAGCATTTTAGAGGCAGAAGCTTTATTAAACGGCACATATACCCAAAAAGAAGTCGATGAAAAAACCGCCGTTTTAATACAGCGTATGAAGGATCTACGCGCAGATAAAACTTTGCTTCAGGAAAAATATAACAAAATAAAAGATATGACTCAAGGCAACGCAACAGATGCTTCCTGGAATGATTTCACCAGACTTCGAGAGCTTGCAAATGCGATCTTAACCGATCCAAACGCAACGCCTGCGGAAGTATCCGATATACTGAATCAATTAAATACATTTGAATTCGCATACAAAGATGATCCTGATGAGGGCGGAAATAAAGACCCACAAGAACCACTCGAGCCGCAAAACCCACAAAATCCCAATAGCGGAAATCAGGGAAATACAAACACTTCACATGCGGATACCAGTGTAAAAACAGGAGACAGCACACCTCTTTTGCTTCCTCTTGCCACAATGTGCAGCATCATAGGATTGCTTTATATAATGCACAAAAAACGAAAACTCGGATAAAACATCTTATCCGTCAAGATCTCGGATAAATCCGGATTTTGGCTCATTACCGTAACAAAAAAGCCGTGACCTCTGATTACTCAAAGGTTACGGCTTTTGTAGTGCGGATGATTTTCTTTCAGCCCAATGCTATAAATTGAATCTGTCCGTACAGATCTCCGGCTTCATCGTGTAGGTTTGCGGTTTCTTCCACGATATACTCCTTATAAAGTACTTTTATTTTTTCAGGTATCTTCATACACTTTCCCCTCCTTTCTTAAAAATGGGTATAAAAATACCACAGACCTTTTCGACCTGTGGCTTTTAATCGTCTCTGTGATTCGGACAATTCATACATATTTTCCTAAAATCCGGTGTCTGAACTGCTTTTTTCGGCGCTGTGAATTTAGGTGCACACCCTTCAACAACCATGTGGATATCGAAGCATATTGCATCATCAACACATTCGTCCATCAATGGACAATCAACCTTTTTCATGATTCTTTAACACCTCCCTCATTTTTTTCACATATTCATCAATCTGTTCTTTATGAAATGCCGTTCTAATGTTAGCATTTTCTATATCGACAAACACCGTACCATTCAGTCCGTAATAAGCTTCCTCAAATGCAGTCTTCTGAGCAAGTCCCTCCTTAATCATCGCCATATTTAAAGCCGACTCCAGAGTACACTCAACTCCAAGTGCCTCCAAAACCGCCTTCCTCTATCGTTAACGGTTGATATGATTGCAAGATACACTCTTTAACGGTAATTTATGGCTTGATTGTCTCCATCCTTAATATGAAAAATAAAAAGTAGCCGCCCTGTCTCTGGTAAAGATAACGACTACTCTTTGTAACTAGATTATTTATCTTGCCCGGAGCAGATGGGGTGCAGCCATCTCCTCCAAAAAAGCCCAGTAAAACCAGGCTTTTGCAGTGCGGATGACAGGAGTTAGTACATCTGTTTTTATCTATTATATGTCCGGCTTTTCGCTGTGTTTACACTTAAAAATTTGCATAATATATCACATTTCTGCGCTATGTACACATTTTAAGTATCATTTCAGTATCACCGGAAAGCCCTGAACTTCCCGGAGCTGATAGGTCAACCGGCTCAATTTTATGCCTTTTCTTCTTTTATGACGAGCCGCCCGCCTGATCGCCTTTCCCGCTGTCGGATCGTAATACCCTTCATGATTCTTCATCTCATTGCCGTCTTTCCTTCCTCTATTCATTTTAACACCCCCTTTCTTTTTCCGTCCATCTAATAGCATCTCTTTCAACTTCACTCGTCCATGTCTCATTGAACCGCCGTACACCTACATGATGAATCTGTGACGCGCTCAGGTATTCCTCGTGATACGTTCTAAATCTCTTCGCTCTGGACGGTATGCGCAACTTCTTAAAAGCTTTTTGCTCCAAACTCCGCGCCTGATTCATATCGACGCCCAAGCGTTCCCCCATTTCCTTATAAGTCAACCCGCTCTCATATCTTAAACGAATGGCAGCAGGTAACCTATCCGGGAGCTGATCCACGGCAAGCCACAGTTCACGCTTCATACACTCGTGATCTATACGCCGGATCGCATCCCGCTCTAAGTCCTCGTCTGCTGCAATGGTATCACCTAGACAGATATCTCCATCCATCCCCGGCAGCTCCTCGCTCAAGCTTCTGATATGCCCCGTTTCCGTTGCTTTTTTTATCAAGGCTAGTTTATCTTGATCAACATGTAAAAACGCGCACAGCTCGCGATCAGAAGGGAGACAGCCGTAATACGTCGTGTATTCTCGGACAAGTTTCTTGTATTGTAGCGCTTCATCTGCTGCCGATCGTGACAACTTCACCGGGCGGTTATTCTCCACACATACCCGCAAACGCTTCTGTATGTAAAACGCTGCATAACCAATAAATGACATCCCGCGCCCCTCGTCATAGTGTGGAATCGCTTCACACAGGCCTATAAATCCCTCTTGCTCCAAGTCCTCCATCTCTGCCCCGCCGGAATATTTCCGGGCAAGTGTTGCTATAAAAGCTTTGTTCTGTTTCCAAAGCTGCAGAAGATTTTCCGCCCGATCCGTGCCCGATCGAATCAGGTTCACAAGCGTTTCGTTTGTTTTGCTGTTCTCTTCCATGTCCACACCGCCTTTACCAAAAAACACCCCGAACGCATTGTGCGCCCGGAGTGCCTTTTTATTTTTTGAGAAGAAAAAACTATGAAGCTTTATTCTCCATGTAGTAGATCGCCTTTTTCTTGTTATCCAAGACAAACGCATCATATACGATACGCCCCTCAATCAATTCGCCGCTGATTCCCGGCGGATCTTGATGGACTTTGTATTCCTCAAGCTTCGTTGGCGCTACAGTTGCAACTGGATGGGCGATCATAAAACCGAAATTTTCTGGCATTCGGTTTTTTGGGATTTTTACCACTTCCATACCGTCAAGCAAGGCAATAACTCCGCTCAATTTCTGCTCCGCGCTGATGTCACAGTCAAGTGCAATATCCGGGCACTTCTTCATCATGCGGTATACTCCCGGCGTGACTGTAAGCACTCGCCCAACATCGGGCACTTCTGCATCATCCAAAGCTTCCGTTCCCTTTATGATCTCATCATAGATATTCTCATTGCTCAACGTAACATCTGTTACTTTTGTACCAGCTCCGGTACACATAACGTCATAGGTATACGCGTCAACTTCGGGGATGATGATTTCACGCTGTTGTCTGGCCAACGCTGAAGCTCCTGAAAGCACGCCGCCCGTTTCGTCTTTGTCCAGTTTGTCAATAGCGAATGTGAAAGATCGATCTTTCCTTAATGTAAACTCTTCCAGTGTGTTCTCCACTGATCCCAGCGCCCCATATCTTGACGAGTTCTCACCCGTTCCTAAACGGTCATAATCGTTCATACCTACTGTATTCACCTTATGAACTTTGATTGTATGCGCTCCCGTCCAGTTATAGTCTCGGTTTGTAACAAGTGCCTTTTTGCTCTCTGTTGTGAACATTTCATCCACATGCTCTGTAAATTTTTCTGTCAAATTAATCGCCATTTATACACCTTTTAACGTATTGGCGGCTTGAACGCCTCTCTCACTGGATCAAAACCAAAAGAATCGACGTCCGGGTTTGCCGGATTTCTGCCGGATAATATCGGCTTTGACGTATCTCGGAATACTTTCGTGACTTTCTCGTAACTTTCCTCGAACGCTTCTTCGTTGCTAAAATTCATCAATTCTGATAACTCTTTAGGAAAACCACTTTCTGAAAGTCTTTCGCTTGCCTTTAAGCTCAACTCTCGCCGCGCTACGTTCCTTTCTCTTTGCTCAAGTTCTTCATTCTGCTGTTTTGCTGCTTTGCTTCTCTCGGCGGCGATCTTCTTCGCTACGATCCGATCAACATCGGCGTCCGTGTACTTCTTTTCCTGATCTTCCCGAGATCCTGCCTGTTCTCCTGTGCTGGCAGCTCCCGCACCGTCTACGCTATTCGCGCCCTGACCGATAATATCATCACTCATAAGGTATTACTCCTTTCGTTTTTACGTCTCCCGACGAATTCACATTTTATCGTGTGCCGCACGTCCCAAGTCTGTAGTTTTCTGTAGTAAAATGGAATGGTTAAACAATACCGAAAAAAAAGGACGCAGAAAACAACTCTTAGACATTTCTGTCTATAAGTCATTCCCACGCCCTTTAGGCTTACACCGACGAGAAGATGTTTCCGGTGCAGTACTTCAGTATTGATATATCTATTATACATCACATACCACATTCAAGGCAACCTCTTTTTTAGTAACGCCATAACACCCGTCCCGCGTAAAATCTTAGCATTTCTTAGTGTACAGCGTTACCACTCGCATTACGCAACACATGTTAGGTTTTGTTAGGTTTTCTTAGTCGTCTATCGTATTTCTGTACTCACAGTAGTTTTTGCAAATGTCCTCACAAACTTCTTCAATGATTGTTACTATGCTTTTTATTTCATCTTTCATCGATTCACCTCATATGTCTTCTATTTCCATACTTTCTCCATACACTCTGTATGAAAGAAAATATCTGTTTTTCTCTTTGTCCTCACATATTCCACATTCCCCATATCATCATCCGGTTTGATTTCTTTTCCACATCCCGGACAGATCACCGGATGATCCCAGTGGCTTTCAATCCTCTTTTTTTTCTGTGCATTCGTCATACCTGCTTCTCCCTAATTGCTTTGATCCTTGCCTTTAAGCTCTGCATCACCCATGCCTGCACATCATCTTTCTTTTCCAACGCCTTCATCACATCCTCATCCCGGGTATCCGCACACACAAGGTGGTGGATGATCACTCGTTCTGTCTGCCCCTGTCGGTGCAATCTCTTGTTTGCTTGAGTGTACAGCTCATAATTCCATGTCAATCCGAACCAAATGACATGATTTCCACCTTGCTGCAGGTTCAGTCCGTAAGCGCTGCTTGCCGGATGGGTCAGAAGGATGTCGATCTGTCCGGCATTCCAATTATCCTCATCCCGTGTGTTTTTCAACTCCCGGACACGCAACTTTGTTTTCTTGAGCGCCTCCAACAGCCGGATCCGGTCATGCTGGAAATTGTAAAACACCAGTGCCGGCTTTCCTTGCAGGGATTCAATCAACTCCATAAATGCCTCGATCTTGCAGTTATGCACCTCGTGGATATTCCGATCTTCGTCATAAATCGCCCCGTTTCCAAGTTGTAGCAGCTTATTGCTTAACGCCGCTGCACTAGTCACGCTAATCTCCTCCTCATCTTCCGGAAGCTCCAGTACCATCTTCCGTTCCAAGTCGGCATAGGCTTTTCTTGATTTATCATCCAGCATTACCGGGATTTCGTGATAAGTGACTTCCGGAAGCTGTAAGTAATCCTCCGCTTTCATGGAGATGCAGATATCCGAAATTTTTTGCAAGATGCTTTCTTCCGTTCCCGGCTTTGCCTTGTAGTTATATATCACACCCCTGCCCCTGTCCCTGTCCCCGGGATCAAAATACCGTTCCCGGAACTGTGTGTATCTCCGTCCCAGACGTTCGCCTCCATCCAGAAGGAATACCTGTGCCCATAAGTCCTCAAGTCCATTTGGGGAAGGTGTACCTGTAAGCTCCACAATCCTGTCGATATGCGTCCCAACACTTGCCAGGGATTTGAACCTCTTCGCCTTGTGACTCTTAAAGCTGCTGGACTCATCGATGACCACCATATCAAACGGCCAGCTGTTCCGGTAGTAATCCACCAGCCAGCATACATTCTCCCGGTTGATAATATAAATATCTGCCGGCGTGTTTAATGCCCGGATTCGTTTTGTCTGGCTTCCCAAAACCGGGGAAACCCTCAAGATCTTTGTGTGATCCCATTTATCTTTCTCTTTCGTCCATGTACCCTCCGCTACTTTTTTCGGTGCGATCACCAGCACCTTTTTCACTTGGAACCGGTTATACTTCAATTCACGGATCGCAGTCAGGGTCGTGACTGTCTTTCCCAAACCATTAACCCATGTCCAAAAAAAGCCCGATTTTTTTAATCTCAATGATTTTGTTTATGCAGTATTGCTGATAACCGTGCGGTTTGAACATCATGTAGCATCACCTCCTCACATTCCTTCAAAAATTCTGTCACTTCTTTTTCCCCGTAAAGTACCATCACTGTCTGACCTAAGTCTTTTAATCTTTTCAGCTGCACCCTTTGTAGGGACGTCAGTCTCCCTGTTATTGTTTTCAGCTCTACAAAAATTGCAGGCAACCCGGGAAGAACTACAATCCGATCCGGCACACCGTCATTACCGGGGCTTACCCACTTGAACGCTCTGCCGCCCAGTTTTCGGATTCCGTCCACCAGCATTTTTTCTACTTCTCTTTCTTTCATGTCATAAATTCCTCGCTTTTTATTTTCCACATAATTTCCGGGTCAATAGGATTCTCCCAAGACCATACGTATCCTTCGGTTACTTTTTCAGTTCCTATGCTGAGGCGTTTTCTTGCCTCTCTTATCTCACTTTTTCTAACACCTTCTCCCTGCATCATCCCCTTCACATAAAGCATCGCCTCTTTCGCTGTTGTACTTTTCTTCCCCACAAAAAATTTTGACAACAGCATTTCTGCACAGAGAACTCTATTTTCATCAAGCATTTTTCTTTCTCACTTTCTTCTGTTTTTTCGGAACGAACACCTTTTAAATTTCTTCTCAAGAATATCCACCCCTTTCCGGCTTGCCGCAACCAACTTCCCTATAATATGTAATGAGATATCTTAATTAGGTAATTTAGGTACATTAGGTACAACAGGTATATTTACCTAACCTATATATTTTTTCATTACTATAGAAAGTTGGTTTACATAGTTTACATATACTTAAAAACCTTTGCATTTACTGGGTTTTCCTGACAACTAAGTACGTAAACTTTTAAAAATTTACCGTTTACTCGGTTTACATCGCTATTTTTCTCCGTAAACCGCATTTTTTCGTATGGTATACGCATAACGTTTACACCCTTTCAAATCCTTTCTGAACTCCGTGCGGACCATATCGCCTTACATTTTTATTCCTCTTCCATCCTTTCATGGATGCCAATATACTGTTGATTTCCATGCTGTCTGTTTTTTTCATAAACCGTACTTCTCCATTAAAGCATTCTGTCCACACCTCTATTGCACACACCTTATCTCGTTTTACAAGCTCTGTTCCTTCCGGGAGACGCAAATTACCGGCGAAGTACTGCCGTCTTGAAGACAGACTTAATTGATTCCAGTTTGTAGGAATCAACCGTTCCAAAAATTCACGGATCAGCCCTTCCTTTCCGGATGCCTCTCTGTGGCTCTCCTGCATCTCTTCCGCCAGCTGTTCTTCTTCCTTGGTCATATACAAAGGTTCTCCAAGAATCCAATAGGTGTACGCTTCCGCCCAGATCTGATCCACTTCCTGCGGCAGATCCTGCCACACGGACTTCTTTTCCGGGTGCACGCCCACATCCACTGGCCAGAACCGTCTGTTTCCCGTCATGTCCTTTAAAAACTCTTCTTCGTTGCTCGTTCCGAAGAAGACGCAGCGGCGCGGATATTTGTTCGTTCTGCGCCCATAGGCGGCACGGTAGATATCGTCTGTCTTACTTAAAAACTGCTTGACCGCATTGGTCTCCTGCTTTGTCATGGCAGTCAACTCCCCCACCTCATTGATCCACGTTCCCTGTATAAGTTCTGCGGCCTCTTTCCCCTCAAAACTAGTCAGGGAATCGGAAAACCAGTCTTTTCCCAGTATCCGCAGGAACGTACTCTTTCCGATTCCCTGCGGACCGGTAAAGATTGGCATATAATCATATTTCACTGTTCGGATTTCCAAGTCCGGTAATATCAATAGCTTCCATCGTCAGGTTTTCACTGCTGATCGCGTCGATAGCCAGAGCCCCGTTGATCAGCTCCTCATCCACACGAACTCCGTACGCATTCATCCGAATATCCATCTGCCATAAGAGCTCTTCCTCTTCCGGAACTGGATACTGCTCCGACCGTTTCAAAATCTCGTACTCTGTTATTACGTCCTGCTTGCAGTAATCTTTAAAAAGCACCCATTTTTCAGGCGCATGTTTTGGCAAGTTCCATGATCTGTTCCCGTTCGTCTTTGTCGGTTTACATGGTACACAAAAATATCGGATCAGTGCTTTTCCTGTTGTCAACTTCCGCTTATCCTGCGGCAGTCCGATTGCTTTTCCGGTTGCGTCCAGACCTGCTGTATATCCGCAGTACAGACCATGCATCATAGTACATCGCCACTGCTCCAAAGGAGTCATATATCCAGCGCGATTTAAACAGTACCATTCAAAGGCTGCGTTATATGCGTGTTTGATCGTATCCGGATCTACAAGCTCGTCCAGTATCCAGTCCGGAATCAATTCACCTGTAGCAAGATCCACAATCTGAACCGGATCATCATCCCATTTGTAGGCAAATAAAAGGATTGCAAAATCCGGAGACTGTGCATATTTATATAATCCAGCTTTTCCAATATCTATGCTGCTTTTTGTCTCTATATCTATCGATAGATGATGCCTCATCCGTATCTTCTCCTTTTAAACATGCGGAGTCTTTCGACTCCGCAAAAAATTACATCGGAAGTCCTGTGATAGGATTGATCTGAACTCCCCCATTTTGTGGATGTGTTGCTGATGCCGGCTGTGGCGCTCCGAACGCCTGTGCAGCGGATACGTGTCCCCCTGACAGGGTTTCCCCATCTTCCAACTTCTGAACCGGACCCAGTCCACATCCAATTCCTTTCTTCCCTCCAAATGAGTAAGGGAAGAAATTCACGTTCACTCGTCCGTACATTCCGCTGTACACTTCTGACTGATTGATGATCGGATTTCCCATCTTATCCACTACTTCCGGTGGATAATCTACCTTCGCACTTGCGGTAAACACCCAATGACCTTTACATTCTTCTCCGAACGGCATGCCGTCACTTGGCCGGACTCCATCTCCATCGTAAACCGGAGTCGGTACGATTGGAGGGCACGCCCCATTCCATTTTTCTGTAATCCCCTTTTGTTTCGCGGCTTCAATCGCTGCATTGATCCGGGCCATTGTTTCCACATCCGTCTTCGGGATCAGTACAGTTACACTGAATTTTTCTTCCTGCCCCTGCATTGCAGCATAAGGCTTAAATAAATGTACATAACTTAATCTTGCTTTTTCTGTTGTTACGTTCGTTGCTTCTCCGATTCCCATTTCAATTTTCCTCCTTAAATGCTTCCTGTGCGGTTACTTTATTTGTAATTGCATGTCTCTTATCAGATGCTTCTACTAGTGTCGGTTTCCCCGGTTTCTGGGTCACAAACTCTCCCACAGCATCTGCAAAATCTTTCTTTCCGATTGTCTTTTCCACCTGTGCCAGTGTCAGCGGCTTTTTCTCCCAAAGGATTTCTTCTGCCACAACACCGCTCTTAGTTAATTTTTCAAAAGCGGCATCCATGTCCGTCCAGTCGCGGGATCGTCTTCCTTCCACTGCCTTCCATCCGGGAACTTCATTCCCGGCGAGACATTCAGACAGCGCCCACTCCTGCAGGTCTTTCTGATATGCAACTACGTCCCTCATTGCCAAAAGACGTTGTCCGGCTTCCTCCTTTGTAATCAGTGGTGGCAGCTCTCCTAAATTGAACGCCATCTTCACATTGTGGTCAGATCGTGCGCGGCATTGTTTCTTTGCCCGGCAGAACTTACAGGTCTTTTCTCCAGGTGCGAACTCTCCTTCTCCCGCAAATGCAAGTGTCGCGCGCTCTTTTGCATAAGCCCCAAATTGCAGGAGCTCTTCCAATGTACACTCCCATTCCGAAATTCCATCCGGAAGGCGGGGCTGTACAATTCCTAAGCGAATCCGCTCAATCGGATAAAGAATCTTACATGCTTCATACGCACCCAGCGCATACAACATCATTTGCGGATTCTCTTCGGCGGAAACAGGAACACCTTTTCCATATTTGAAATCAATTACGAACAGAGTGTTCCCCTGGATCATAATACAGTCTGCAGTTCCGAATCCTTCCGGAACATAATCACTGAAATCGACCCGTTTCTCCACTTCTACAAACGGAGTTGCCGGAAGCTTGATAGATACATCCCGGATATAATCGATATAAGTATCTGTATGTATCAACATCTCGTCATCCCACAGAGGATCTTCTTTAAATTTTTTGATTGCAAAGGTGAGTTTACGTTTGGAAACGTCCCCGGGATTAAAATAATTCCGCACCTTCAGTTCAGCAAGTTCATGTGCCAGTGTACCTTCCTTTGCCGCTTCCGAGGTAGTATCCGGAAACTGTTCTTCCAATCGAGCACTCTTCGTACATTTGAGCCATCGATGTGCGCTGGATGCACTTAAGAGTGCGTGATCTCTTTCATCATGTCCCATCAGATCTGCGCCCCCATTCCCCGAAGTGATGTCGCGAAACTACCGAACTGATCCTCCGTAAGTTGCTGTAACGTCTCACATCCATAGCTTGTAAGCAGTTGCTGTAGTTGAACCATACCCCCCTTATCCATCAGAGTCATCGCTGCCCGCGCCAAATCATCCCGCGTATACTCGTGCCGACTAGTTGGAACTGCAGTCTGTACAGGTACAGTCGGAGCAACCGGCATGGATACGGACGGCACATTCTGTACCGGTGCTGATACAGGAGTGCTTTGACAACTTTCTGAAACACTATGCTGTTTCATCTCTTCCGCGGTTGTAACTGCCTTCTCTTCCTTTGCCGACGCACGCCCCTGAATTTTTTCCATAAAATCCATCATTTCTTCGTAACTATTAAATATAATCTGCATAATTATTTCCCTCCTAATTTTTCTAACCCTGCACGGGCAATTTTTACGAACTCATCCTCCGTGAGGCTGATTCCTTTTGTCATCTTCTCGTGGTCATCGGACCACCCACGAATATCCAGCTTTGGTTCTTTCCCAAACCAACTGACGATATTTAATTCTGTGTGATAAACATCCGTCTCACTCTTCTTCGGAAGAGAAAGGATGGTTTCTTTAATTTCAAAACTTGTTGCTGCCATATCTTTACAAATCCCTCTTTTCCGTCTAAAATAAAAATGATTTTTTTAACTATGCGCCCTGAGGTTGCCGCCTCATTTATGGGCGCTCTTTTGTTCTGTAAACTTTTACAGAGTTCTTCTTTCATCATTTAAAGTATTTTGCTATTTTTCAAATCTAAGTTTCATTAAGTCCGCTAACATTAAATATTCTTGTGCCTTCTTTGTTTCTCCATGTGTCTCCCGGATCTTATCCCGGAACTGTGCAAGCGTCCCGTAGAAGCATCCGCACCGTACACCCACGCCACCATCTTTGAGACGGAAGAAGGTCGTTGTACGGTTGACAGATCCGAAACCGTGAGCGTATGCATAGTCCCCATTGCCGCACACCCGCGCATCTCCGCACACCCGCGCATCGCCGCACACCAGCGCATTGCCGTACACCCGCGCATTGCCGTACACCCACGCATTGTCGTACACCAGCGCATCGCCGCACACCAGCGCATTGCCGTACACCCGCGCATTGCCGTACACCAGCGCATCGCCGCACACCTGTGCATCTCCGGAAACCTGTGCATTGCCGTACACCCACGCATTGTCGTACACCAGCGCATTGTCGTACACCCGCGCATTGCCGTACACCCGCGCATCTCCGTACACCAGCGCATCGCCGTACACCCACGCATTGCCGTACACCCGCGCATTGCCGGAAACCTGTGCATCTCCGTACACCCACGCATTGCCGTACACCCGCGCATTGTCGTACACCAGCGCATCGCCGGAAACCTGT